>Ga0102943_1002464_pt1 | contig 10855 bp, 8 predicted proteins | sample SalPonC_black_MG_FD_78174 | JGI IMG/M metagenome (GOLD analysis project Ga0102943, IMG submission 78174) | Salt pond soil microbial communities from South San Francisco under conditions of wetland restoration - Salt Pond MetaG... | ecosystem: Environmental > Aquatic > Marine > Intertidal zone >...
ATAGCAGAAGGAGCGGGTTTGAGAGCCGTCGCCGAAGACGGTCAGCCCTTCGCCGCGGATAGCCTGGGAAAAGAAAGCGGGCAGGGCACGGCCGTCGTTGACGCGCATGCGGGGCCCATAGGTGTTGAAAATCCGGACTATGCGGGTTTCTACACCGTGGAAATTGTGATAGGCCATGGTGATCGCCTCCAAGAAGCGCTTAGCTTCATCGTAGACACCGCGTGGGCCGACGGGGTTGACATTGCCCCAGTAGTCCTCTTGTTGGGGATGCACTAGTGGGTCACCATACACCTCGGAAGTGGAAGCCACCAATATGCGGGCTTGTTTGGCTTTTGCCAAGCCGAGCAGGTTGTGGGTGCCCAAAGCCCCTACCTTCAGCGTTTGAATAGGCATTTTGAGGTAGTCGATGGGGCTAGCTGGGCTGGCAAAGTGGAGGATGTAATCGAGTTCGCCGGGCACATGGACGAATTTCGTCACATCGTGGTGATAGTATTCGAATTCTTTTTTGGGAAATAGGTGCTGAATATTATCGAGGCTGCCTGTCAGCAGATTGTCCATGCCGATGACGTGATAGCCTTCGGCGAGGAAGCGGTCACAGAGGTGCGACCCTAAGAAGCCGGCCGCGCCGGTAATGAGTACTCTTTTCATGATAGTTGTATAAGCATATAAAGGCCCGAGCATTACTACTCGGGCCGGGTTTTAGTTCAATTCTTTCACGCTGCTTTCCACTTTGTTGCGGCCGATGCTTTCGTAGTAAAAGCCTTCGCGTTTCATAGTTTGCGGGTCGTAAATATTACGGCCGTCGAAAACAGAAGGCGTAGCGAGCAGTTCCTTCAGCACTTTGTAGCTTGGGCTTCGGAAAACTGGCCACTCGGTGATAACCGCCAAGGCGTCTGCGCCAATAAGGGCTTCGTACTGCTCGTCGGAAAAGGTGATACGGTCGCCAAATATAGCACGGACGTTGCCCATGGCTTCCGGGTCGTACGCTTTGATTTTAGCGCCGGCTTGCAGCAACTGCTCGATAATGGTCAGTGCCGGTGCTTCGCGGATATCGTCTGTATTAGGTTTGAAGGCCAAACCCCAGATAGCGATGGTTTTGCCTTCCAGGCTGCCGCCAAAGTACTGTATGATTTTTTCCGCCAAGATGTGTTTCTGGTTATCATTAACTTGCATAACAGAGTTGAGGATACGGAAATCGTAGTCATACTGCCGGGCCGTTTTGGCAAGGGCCTGTACATCTTTGGGGAAGCAAGAGCCGCCGTAGCCCACGCCGGGGAAGAGGAAGCGTTTGCCAATACGGGCGTCGCTGCCCATGCCCAGGCGCACCATATCCACATTGGCACCGACCTTTTCGCAGAGGTTAGCGATTTCGTTCATGAAGGAGATGCGGGTAGCGAGATAAGAGTTGGCGGCGTATTTCGTCATTTCGGCAGAGCGTTCGTCCATAAAGTAGATCGGGTTGCCCTGCCGGACAAAAGGCTCATAGAGTTGGTGCATCAGTTCTCGAGCTCGGTCGGACTGCGTGCCAATGACCACGCGGTCTGGCTTCATGAAGTCATCCACGGCTACCCCCTCGCGCAGAAATTCGGGGTTGGAGACGACGTCGAACAAATCTTCGGACAGTTTGTCGGCCAAGATGGCGTGTACTTTTTCGGCGGTCCCGACGGGCACTGTGCTTTTGTCAACAATCACGGTATAGCGGTCAATCATTTCAGAGAGCTGGGCCGCTACGCCCATGACATAAGAGAGGTCGGCCGAGCCGTCTTCACCAGGCGGGGTGGGCAGGGCGAGGAAGATAACGTCAGCGTCCTTGATGCCTTCTGCGAGTTCTGTGGTGAAAAGTAGGCGCTCTTGGCGCACGTTTCGTTCGAACAAGACTTCCAGGCCCGGTTCGTAGATAGGGACGACGCCTTCCTTGAGTTGTTGCACTTTGCGCTCATCGATATCCACGCAAACGACATGGTTGCCGGTTTCAGCAAAACAAGTGCCGGTAACCAGGCCAACGTAGCCCGTGCCAATTACAGCAATATTCATAGGTATAGGTTTAGATTTTCGTTTGCAAAGGTGGTTATTTTCTTTCAAAAGCCTGGCACGACCGCGGCAGAAACGCAGTACGATACCAAAAAGTCGATTCTTTAGCCCGGCTGCTAGAGGAAATCCCGGAACTTGCCGTTATTCTCATCATCTTGCCGGGGCTTTGAGGCGCCGGGGCCGATACGGCGAAGCAGTTGCGGGTCGAGCTGCATAAGCAGCGAATAACCCAGTTTGTCTAGGGCGACGACGAAGTTTTTGTCGTTCCGTTGCTCGAGGAGTGTCCCCCGCAGGCCGGTTAATTGCCCGCCGACGATTTCTACTTCGTCTCCAACGTTAAGACTGCCGGCTTCTACTTCTACCTCGATGTTTTCTCCAACCACGAGGCGCAGGATATTGATTTCCTCTTCTGGGATGGAGATGAGGTTTTTGCGAAAGCGGACGAACTTCAGCACATCATCGGTTTCCAGCACGGGGATATATTCCGGTTTGGTGATTTTGACAAAGATGTAGCAGTTTATCAAGGGCAGCTCTACATGCTTGATTTTACGGGTATACCGCCTAGTCCTCTTCTGCAATGGCAGGAAGTGTTCGATACCTTTGCTGGCGAGCCGTTTAGCGACGACCTTTTCGCGTTTGAAATGGGTGTACACGGCAAACCAGCGTGCTTCGAATTTGCTGAGGTGGTTTTCCGCGTGGTGTTGGATAGCTGTAGACATAGCTAGTTGCTTTTTTGTTAGAGGTAAAAATCTACAATCGGAACAGGGGATTTACAGCCGCCAGTACGTCAAGCCGATAGATTGGGGCGGCCGTTCGTAGATGGCTTTGATGTCCATGAGTATCGGTTCGGGTTTGCCGATAGACTTGTAGAATTCCATGTCATTATTTTTGTACTCGTTGTGGTTGACGGCTACGATGATAGCGTCGTAATCATCCGAAATATTATCCACCAAGGTCAATCGGTACTCTTTGGCCACCTCATTGGGGGAGGCGTGGGGGTCGGTGATATGGACATTGATGGAATACTGCATAATTTCGTGGGCCAAGTCAGCCACTTTGGAGTTGCGGATATCCGCCACATTTTCCTTGAAGGTGATGCCCATGATCAGGACTTTCGTCTGGCTGGGGTTTTTCCCCTGTTGGATGAGCATTTGGACGAGCCGTTTGGCGATGAAGCCTGGCATACCGTCGTTGATACGCCGCCCGCTGAGGATCACCTGCGGGTCGTAGCCGAGTTGTTTGGCTTTGTGGGTCAGGTAGTAAGGGTCTACGCCTATGCAATGGCCGCCTACAAGGCCCGGGCTAAACTTCAGGAAGTTCCATTTGGTGCCTGCGGCTTCGAGTACTTCTTTGGTGTCAATGTCCATGCGGTCAAAAATAATGGAGAGCTCATTGACAAAAGAAATGTTGAGGTCGCGTTGCGTATTTTCAATCACTTTGGCAGCTTCGGCCACTTTGATAGAGGGGGCGCGATAGATGCCGGCGTGAATGATAGCGCTGTAGGTTTTGGCGATTTCTTCGAGTGCATCGTCGTCGCTGGCAGAGACAATTTTCAGGATTTTTTCGATAGTCCGTTCTTTGTCTCCGGGGTTGATGCGTTCCGGGGAGTACCCTAGTTTGAAATCCGTACCTAATTTCAGGCCGGAGGCTTGTTCCAGCAGCGGCAGGCAGTCTTCTTCGGTACAACCCGGGTAGACGGTAGACTCAAAGATTACGTAGTCTTCTTTTTTCAGCACGTTTCCGACGGTTCGCGCGGCAGCCATGACCGGTTCTAAGTTGGGCACCTTGCTGTCGTTGACCGGCGTGGGCACTGCTACAATGTGGAAGTGGGCGTCCCGTAGCCGCTCTGGGTCGGCGGTAAACTCGATGGAGCGGTTTTCGAAAGCGCTGCTGTCGAGCTCTTCGGAAGGGTCATTGCCTTGTTTCATCATTTCGACGCGGTCGGCATTGATATCGAAGCCAATCACCTCGTGTTCGCGCGCGAATTCCAGCGCGAGGGGCAGCCCAACGTAGCCGAGGCCGATGACGGAGATTTTTTTCTTACGAGATTGAAGTAGGTCGTACATGTTTGGCGTTGGTTTTATGGCGCCTAGATACGGAGCAAGTACCCTGTAAGCTACGCGCCAAGCTTTACTGTTGGAAAAATGCTTTTACGTTTTGTGAAATATGGCTGAGCATTTCCTCATCGAGTTCCGGGTGCATGGGCAGGGAAATGACACGTTTGCACAGTTGGTCCGTTACCGGGAGGTGGTCGACATCATTGGTCATCACACCTTTATAAGCTTCCTGTTCGTACAGAGGGACGGGGTAATAAATCATGCAAGGAATATCCCGTTCTTTCAGATAAGCTTGCAGTGCATCCCGTTTGCCATCCATGACCTGCAGGGTATACTGGTGGAAAACGTGGGTGGATTTAGGGTGTCGGGCCGGTGTTTTGAGTGCGGCTACTTCGGCGAAAGCCTCGTCGTAGTAGTCGGCTGCCCGGCGTCGGTTAGCGGCGTAGTCGTCGAGGTGTTTGAGCTTGATGTCGAGAATAGCGGCTTGGATGCTATCAAGGCGGCTGTTAACCCCCACAAGCCCGTGGTAGTAGCGCTTTGTCTGACCGTGGTTGGCGATTTTGCGCAGCTTTTCGGCAAGTTCTTCGTCGTTGGTATAGATGGCGCCTCCATCCCCGTAGGCCCCCAGGTTTTTGGAAGGGTAAAAAGAAGTGCAGCCAATATGGCCGATAGTGCCGGTCTTTTGTTGGCGGCCGTCGCTGAAGGTATAATCCGCGCCAATAGCCTGGGCATTATCTTCGACGACCCAGAGGTTATGAGCTTCGGCGGTTTTCATAATCGGCTCGAAGTCGCAGCTTTGGCCGAATAGGTTAACCGGGACGATAGCTTTGGTGTTGGGGGTCAATGCGGCTTCGACGATCTCGGCGGTCAGGTTGAACGTGTCTGGGTCGACGTCTACCATGATTGGTTTGAACCCTAGCAGGGCGATGACCTCAGCAGTGGAGACATAAGTAAAGGCGGGTACGATGACCTCGTCGCCCGGCTGCATACCGGTGGCCATGAGGGCGATTTGCAGGGCATCCGTGCCGTTAGCGCAGGGGATGACGTGATTGACATTCAAGTAGCGCTCGAAGTTGGCCTGAAACGACTTCACGGCCGGGCCATTGATGAAAGCACCGGAGCGGATCACGTCGATTACAGCTGTGTCGATCTCGGGTTGCAGTTTTTCGTACTGCGTTTTGAGATCAACCATTTGGATGGCGGGTTTTGTAGTAGACATATTCAGTTTGTTTAGATCTTGTTTCAATAATGCGGTTGGCACGTCAAGCGTGTTCAAACCGTTTGATTGCTTTGCCGGCCACAGTTTCCCCGATGGCCAGGGAGGCGGTAGCGGCCGGTGAAGGCGCGTTGCAGACATTGATGACCCTTTCTTTCTCTAGGAATAGGAAGTCGTCGATCAAATTACCCTTAGGGTCTGCTGCCATAGCCCGGACGCCCGCGCCGCCCCGTTGCAGGTCGGCTTCCCCTACTTCGGGGATCAGGTGCTGTAAGGCACGCACGAAGGCCGATTTGGAATAGGAGCGATAAAGCTCATTAAGGCCATCGCGCCAGTACCGCAGAGCGATCCGTTGAAAGCCGCGGTAGCGCAAGGTTTCCATCAATTCCTCCCAGTTGACATCCCAGCGGCTGTAGCCTTCCCGGCTGAACGCCAGCACGGCGTTAGGGCCGGCTTCTATCCCACCGTGGATCATGCGGGTGTAATGTACGCCAAGAAAGGGGAAATCAGGGTTTGGAACCGGGTATATCAAATTATTGACAAAGTGTTGACGATGGGGTACGAGTTCGTAATATTCGCCGCGAAAAGGCAGTATCTGCAGGTCGATTTCCGGCATCGTCATACGGGCGATTTTATCGGCGTAGAGGCCCGCGCAATTGATCAGCAGTTGGCTATGCAGCTCGGTTTTGTCGGTTGTAACGTAAACGCCGTCGGGCCGTAAGTCGATATCTTGCACGGCTTGCCCGAAGTAAGGCGTAGCATTTTTGTTTTGCGCAATATCCAAGTATTTGCGGGCGACTGCCGCGTAGTCGATAATACCGGACTGTGGCACCCAGATAGCCTGCAGCGCTTGGACGTGCGGTTCAATTTCTCGGCATTCCGCTGCGGAAATCATGCGTATACCTTCCAATCCATTGGCCTGTCCGGTTTTATAAATATGTTGCAGGGATCCCAGTTCCCACTCGCGGGTGGCGACGATGACTTTGCCACAGACTTCATGGGGGATATCGTATTGTTGGGCAAAATCTAGCAGGTAACGGTAGCCGCGGCGGCAATTCAGGGCTTTAGAACCTCCGGGTTTGTAATAGATACCGGAGTGGATGACACCGCTGTTGTGGCCCGATTGGTGGGCGGCCGGTTGTTTTTCTTTTTCTACTATGGCCACTCTGAGTTCGGGGCAGGACTGGCTGAGATGGTAGGCGGTTGCCAGCCCCACGATACCTGCGCCAACTATGGTAATGTCGTACGTTTCCATGCTTAATCAGTTTTGGACCATAGTAACAGGGAGTCCTGTTCGGGTTGTCGGAATTGAGCGATTTCTTCCATTCGGCAATTGAGATAGCGGATTTTCCGGCGGACGATTTTTTCCGTTTTGGTGATAAGCTTGAGGAGGTAATTGCGGTCGATATCCCCCACTATAAGCAAGTCGATAATAGGGCTGTCTATACCGCGGGCAAAATCGCCGGTCAGGTAGACTTCCTCCACGTCCCCGAGGCGCTCGATCACTTGTTCTATAATGTGGTCCAGGCCGATGTGTTTGAGCAGGATATTGTGGATTTCTTCAAATAGTGGGTGTTGCTGGTTGGCCTGGAAAATCTTCTTGTTGCCGAGGTTGCTTGAGCGTAGCATGCCCGCTTTTTCCAGCCGGTTGAGTTCGACGCGTATGGCGTTTGTAGATTCTCCGAATTCTTGGTGGAGGCCACGCAGGTAAGCGGTGGTACTGGCATTGATGAAGAATTTCATCAACAGTTTGACCCGAGTTTTCGAGGAAATTAAGGTTTCTATCATTTTAGGTGGCGATAGTGCTAGGTTGCCACTTTTTGGGGGAGCAGTCGTTTCATGCCTGCCGAGGTATTCGGCAAGAAGTCAGGTTTGCACCCCTTCCAAACAATAAATGAGTAATATGTTTACTCGTTTTTGGTGCTACAATGGTGCAAGTATACGGGGAAAATCTGGGAAGTAAAAGGTTAGGTGCTGAAAAAAAAGCCAGTTCCTTGGGGGAAGCTGGCTTGTTAATAAGAAGAGGGCCAAATAATAAAATCGGCTTGTCTTTGTTGGCCCGTTTTTAAAGGGTACGGACGTATGGGGTTAGAGATGCTATGTTAGCATTTCTTAGTTTTTGAAAAAGCGGGTGCTGGTGGTACGCCTAGGGGATTTGAGTTGTGCGATGTAGGGGCCGGGGGGCAGGTTTTGAACATTAAGGATGGTGGCTCGGCTACCGTGCGGGAGTTGGAGGTTTTGCTGTAATTGGCCATTGGTGTTGAGGATGAGCAGTTGGGATTGGGGAGGTGTTGGTTGTTGCCATTGAAGGTGCAGGGGCCCTTGGGTATTGGTGGGGTAAGCGATGAGCTGATTGTTTCGGCCTAGGCGAATATTGATAATGTCCGAGTACGTTTTTGTACCGTCGTAGTCATACTGGGCGAGGCGGTAGTATTGTAGGCCTTGTTGTTTGGGTTGATGCCGGAATTGGTAGTGTTGGCGGGTTTGGCTATTGCCGTATCCCGAGCGTTGGCCAACTTGCTTGAAGTGTCGGCCGTCATAACTGTGTTCGATATTGAAGTGGCTGTTGTTGAGTTCACTTTCGGTAGTCCATTGAAGGAACACTTCGCCGTTTTGGATTTGGGCTTCGAACTGGCTGAGTTCCACGGGCAGCACAAACATGTTACCGGGCAGGGTGGGAGAGCCGTTGTCGCTGGCGTTTGCTCCGATGTATCGAAAAGTGTTATCGGCGTCTCGGTACTGGGATTCGGAAGTGAAGCCAGAGGGGTGTCCGATGGTGGTGATCAGTTCACGGGCTTGGCCTGCGGGCTGGGGTTGGGTGTAGGTGGTTTGAGCGACGACCACGCCGTTGCAAGTCAGGGTAATTTGATCGCCACCGGTGTTGTTGAGGCTAAAGGGGGGCGGGTTTTCAGGGTAGTAAAATATAGCTCCAGGGGTAGCGTTTCCGCCGATGAGGGCGAGTTGGTAGCCGGGCACCCAGATGGATTGGTCGATTGTGACGTAGAGCCCGCTGCCGTCTTGGAGGGTACATCCCTGTAGGGTAACCGGGTAGGGACGGGCGTTGTAGAGTTCTATGTACTCGCCTAGGTCGTCGGGGACGTTTTCGGGGTTAGCCATGAATTCGGAGATGAGGAAATCGCCAGGGTTTTGTGCCATCAGGAATGGGGCTGCTGCCCAGAGTAAGCTGCTGAGGAGTAGTGTTTTTTTCATGGTTTTTTGGGTTTGTTCTGGTAAGTAGTCGCGGTTAGGGGTGGGATTCCATAAATGGGGTGGGGTTTTTTTGAAAAAAATGGGGAAGTTGGAAGTTAGAAGTGGGAAGTGGGAAGTGGGAAGTGGGAAGTCGGAAGTCGGAAGTTGGAAGTCGGAAGGGGGAAGGCTGAAATCGGAAGTTGGAAGGGGGAAGTCGGTCTCCTTCGCCTGCTGGCTTCGGCGACCAGAGGAAGCTTGCCCTGAAGGCGAAACGACCGTAGGGGGTGAAGTGCTTTAGGGGCGGAAATGGGAAGTCGGAAGTGGGAAGTCGGTCTTCTTCGCCTCGTGGCTTCGGCGGGCGGGCCCTCCTTCGCTCTACAGAGCTTCGGCGGGCGGGTCATTCTACGCTTTAACTGGCTTCGGCGGGCGGTCCCTCCTTCGCTTTAGGTAGCTTCGGCGGGCGGGGATGGGAGAAGCAAGCTGCTGTCTCCGTAACTGAGGAAGCGAAAGTTGTGCTGCAGGGCGAAATCGTAGACGCGGCGCCAATCTTGCCCGATGAGGGCGGCGATGAGGAGTAGGAGGGTGGAGCGGGGTTGGTGGAAGTTGGTGATGATACCTTTTGCTATTCCAAAGGTATAGGAGGGGGCGATGATGAGTTGGGTGTAGCCTTGCAGTTCGTTGGTTTGGCGGCGGTCCATATGCTGAAGAAGGGTTTGCAGGGCTTCGGCGGCGGAGATTCGGGGCAGGTTTTGGTAGGGAATCCACTGGGGGACGTCGATGTGGGTTTGGGCGGTGCCTTGTTGGATTTGGGAGGCGTGCCAGTAGAGGCTTTCGAGAAGGCGGAGGCTGGTGGTGCCGACGGGGATGATGGGGCGGTTTTCGGCTACAGCCGTGTATAAGGTGTGGAGGGTATCGCGTTGGAGGTAGATGCTTTCTTCGTGCATTTCGTGTTCGCCGAGGGCGTCGGCGCTTACGGGTTTAAAGGTGCCGGCTCCGACGTGGAGGGTGACGAATGCTCGTTGTATGCCTTTGGCGTCGAGGTCTTGAAAGACTTGGTCGGTGAAGTGCAGGCCAGCGGTCGGGGCGGCGACGGAGCCTTTTTCGCGGGCGTACACGGTTTGGTAGCGGTCTTCGTCTTCGGCTTGCGTCTCCCGGTTGAGGTAAGGCGGTAGGGGGATGATGCCGGCGGCAGCTAGCAGTTCGCCAAATGCGAGTTTGGGGGCATTCCAATCGAATTGGATCTCGAAGGCGTCGGCGGTGCGGCCGAGGCGGGTGGCGGTGAGGGTGACGTCGCCATGTGGAGTAGAAAAGGTTTTTTCGATCTGGCCGCTTTTCCATTTGCGGTTGCCGCCGACTAGGCATTTCCAGCGTACGCTTTGCGTATGGGAAAAGTTTTGCTGGTACTCAGCGGGCTGTAGGGGTTCGAGGCAGAGGATTTCGAGCCTTTTCCCATTGGGGAGGGTGAAGTAGAGGCGGGCGTGGATGACTTTGGTGTCGTTGAAGAGTAATAGGCTGCCAGTAGGGAGTTGTTCGGGCAGGTTGCGGAATACGGTGTGGTTCAGGTTGCCGTCTTTGTAGACGAGGAGCTTGGAGGCATCTCGCTGTTCGAGGGGAAACTTGGCGATGCGGTGCTCAGGCAGCTCATAGGAGAAGTCGTTGATGTTTATTTCTTGGGGTGGGGTGGTGGAGGACTGGTCGCTCATGTGCGGGGCAATTTTTTTGGCAAATAACGGAACAATTTGGGAAAATATAAACGGTGCTTTGTGGTTTTGGTTGCTGAGGTTGAGGCGCGAATGGGAGGGCGGTTGGTTGGTATAGAGGCACAGACCGTACCTACAGCACGGAGCGCGCGTTTAGCTGGGGTTTTTACCTACAATAAACTCCTACCCACGATAGCTATCGGGGTTAAAGCGGCAGAATCAAAGTGATATCAGAATAGTCTCAAAGTTGTTATTGATAAACTTCACGTTGCAATGATAAGCATTTGTGTCAGGAAAAACGCACGGGTTAAAAACCCAGGGCAAACGCACTAAAACCTAAAGGGTAAGTCGACACTATCAATTATTTAGAAAGTGACCAAATCGGCGTCATTTTTGGTCAAATCATTTATTAGATGCTAACATAGCATCTAATGTGTAACGGTGGGATTTTTTTTACTGATTTTTCGCAATTATTTGGTCTGGTGCGAGCAATGTTTTAATTTGACACTGTATAAGTGAAGACGCGTTGTCTGGTGATCGTTTAGGTGTAAGTGGAAAAATCCTATGCGACTTATCGACGGCGAAGCCGTAATGTAAGGTAGGTTTTGCTTTTGTGGGTCCGTCCCTGTTTCCTACGCTCGTAAGCTGCTCCGGCGATGGGG
>Ga0102943_1002465_pt1 | contig 10852 bp, 9 predicted proteins | sample SalPonC_black_MG_FD_78174 | JGI IMG/M metagenome (GOLD analysis project Ga0102943, IMG submission 78174) | Salt pond soil microbial communities from South San Francisco under conditions of wetland restoration - Salt Pond MetaG... | ecosystem: Environmental > Aquatic > Marine > Intertidal zone >...
CGGTCGGAGACGTGGCGGACCACCGATAGGTCGTGACTGATGAAGACGCTGGTCAGGCCGAGATCGTCGCGCAGATCCAGGAACAGGTTGATGATCTGCGCTTGGATCGACACGTCGAGCGACGCAACCGGCTCGTCGCAGATCAGCAGATCCGGCTGCATGGCTAGGGCGCGGGCGATGGCGATGCGCTGACGCTGGCCGCCGGAGAACTGGTGCGGGTATCGACCGGCCCAGTCGGGATCGAGGCCGACCCGGCGAAACCAGTCCGCGACGTAGCCCTTGGCTTCCCGCCGGCTGGTCAGGCCGTGGGCCAGCGGCCCCTCGGCCACGGCGTCGCCGACCTTCATACGCGGATCGAGGCTCGCGAACGGATCCTGGAACACGGTCTGCACGCGGGTGGTGAGCTTGACGCCCTTCTCGATGACCGGCTTGCCCTCGAGCAGGATGCGGCCCGCGCTGGGCGGCAGAATGCCGGCCATGACCCGGCCGAGCGTGGACTTGCCGCAGCCGGACTCCCCGACGAGGCCCAGCGTCTCGCCCTTGCGCACGGAGAGGCTCACGTCCGAAACGGCGTGCACCGCCCGCGTCTCGACCGCGCCGCCGAGCTTCGCGGCGATGCGCTCGCCCAGGTTCAGGTTCGGACCGAAGACCTTGTCCACGCCTTCGACCTCGAGGAAGTCGCTCATGCGCTGGCCCTTTTCTCGCGGCCCACGGGGTGGAAGCAGCGCCAGCCGCGATCGTCGTGGCGTTCCAGCTCCGGCTCCTGCCGGCAGATCTCGGAGGCGCGCGCGCAGCGCGGCGCGAAGGCGCACCCCGGCGGCAGCGACAGCAGCGAGGGCGTCGTTCCCGGCACCTGATTGAGCGGCTTGCCGGGCGCGGACGAGGCGGGCAGGGAGCCGATCAGGCCCGACGTGTACGGATGGCGCGGGTCGCGCAGGATCTGCGCGGTCGGGCCCTCCTCCACCACGCGCCCGGCATACATCACCAGAAGCCGGCTCGCGAGCGAGGAGACCACGGCCAGATCGTGGCTGATCCAGATCATCGCCGTGCCCGTCTCCCGCGCCAGGTCGCGCATCTGCCAGAGGATCTGAGCTTGGATGGAGACGTCGAGCGCGGTGGTCGGCTCGTCGGCGACTATCACCGAGGGCTTGTGCAGCAGCGCGATGGCGATGGCCACGCGCTGGCGCATGCCGCCCGAGAACTCGTGCGGATAGGCGGCGAGGCGTTCACGCGCCGAAGGGAGGCCCACCTTCGCCAGCAGGTCCGCGCAGCGCGCGTCGGCGGCGCGGCGCGACAGCCGCTGATGCGCGGCGATCGCCATGCGCATCTGCCGGCCGATGGTCAGCATGGGGTTCAGCGTCGCGATGGGGTCTTGGAAGATCATGGAGATCTCCCGCCCCCGGCGCTTGCGCAGCTCCCGCTCGGACATGCCGACCAGTTCCGTCCCGTTGAGGCGGATGGAGCCCTCGGCGATCCGCCCGGGCGCATCGACCAGCCCGATCAGGGAGAAGCCGGTGACGGTCTTGCCAGAGCCGCTCTCGCCCACCAGCCCGACGATCTCGCCGCGTTCCAGCGCGAACGAGACGTCGTCGACAGCCTTCACGACTCCGGCGCGGGTGTGGAAATGGGTGCGCAGCCCCTCGACCTTCAGCACCTCGGTCATCTGCGGAGCCTCGGATTGAACTGGTCGCGGATCTGGTCGCCGACGATGTTGATCGCCACGATCAGGATGATCAGCGCGACGCCCGGATAGACGGAGATCCAGTAGCGCCCGCTCATCATGTAGGGAAAGCCGTTGGAGATCAGCATGCCGAGCGACGGTTCGGTCACCGGAAGGCCGAGGCCGAGAAAACTGAGCGTCGCCTCCAGGCTGATCGAGTTGGCGATCTGCACGGTGGCGACGACGATCAGCGGCGGCATGCAGTTGGGCAGCAGGTGGCGCAGCATGACCTGAGGCCCCTTCAGGGGCGTCGCCAGCGCCGCCTCCACGTAGTCCTTGCGCCGCTCGGACGTCGCGGCGCCATAGGCGGTGCGGGCGAAATAGGCGTATTGCGCCGCCACAAGCGCGCCGATCAGCTGCGCCTTGCCCTGGCCCAGCAGCGCCACCAGCACCAGCGCCAGCAGGATGGCCGGGAAGGACAGTTGCAGGTCCACGATGCGCATGATCAGCGCCTCGAGCCGGCCGCCGAGATAGGCCGCGAGGATGCCGAGCGCGGCCCCGATGGTGAGAGCCACGCCCCCGGCGGCGACGCCGATCTGGATGGAGATGCGCAGCCCGTGGAAGATGGCCGAGAGCAGATCGCGTCCCTGCGGGTCGGTGCCCAGAAGGTGCGTGTAGCCGCCGGATCCCACGAATCCGGGCGGCCTGCGCGCGTCCATCAGCGACAGGTTGGAGAGGTCGTAGGGATCCTGCGGCGAGACCAGCGGCGCGAAGATCGCCAGTGCCGCCATCAGGATCACGACGACGAGCGCGACGACGGCGGTGCGGTTCTCCCGGAATTCCGCCCAGAAGCGGCCGAGGGGGGTGGAGGGCACGCTCATGCCGCCGCCCGCGTGCGGATGCGCGGGTCGATCAGCGCGAAGACGAGGTCGACGGTGAAGTTTATGGTCACGAACAGGAAAGCCGTCAGGATCAGGTAGGCGACCATCACCGGGCGGTCGAGCACGGCGATGGAATCGATGATCAGCTTGCCTACCCCTGGCCAGGAGAAGATGGTCTCGGTGACGACCGCGAAGGCGAGGGTGGAGCCCAGCTCGAGCCCGAACACCGTGATGATCGGGATCGAGATCAGCTTCAGGAGGTGGCTGCGCAGGATCACGCCCTCCGAGATGCCCGCGGCGCGGGCGAACTTGATGGTGTCGGTCAGCATGATCTCCCGGGTTCCGGCGCGGGCGAGCCGGATCATCATGGCGAGCTTGAAGAGCGCGAGGTTGATCGCGGGCAGCGCGATGTGGCTGAGGCCCTCCAGCGTCAGGAAGCTCCAGTCCACGCCGAGCACCTCGACGGTCGGGCCGCGCCCGCCGGCGGGCAGCCAGCCGAGCGACACGGCGAAGGTCAGGATCAGGATCAGCCCCACCCAGAACGAGGGGACCGAGAAGCCGAGCACTGAGACGGCCATGATCGTCTTGGAGATGCGCGAATGCGGCCGGTAGCCGGCGTAGATGCCGAGGCTCACGCCCAGCACGGTGGCGGAGATCACCGAGATCAGCACCAGCTCCAGCGTCGCGGGCAGGCGACCGCCGATCAGCTCCAGCACCGGGATGTTGTAGACGAAGGAGCGCCCGAAATCGCCCTGCACGAGGTTCGTCACGAAGATCCAGTACTGCTCGAGCAGCGGACGGTCGAGGCCGAGCCGACGGATGGCCGCCTGTCGGATCTCCTCGGTCGCGTCGGGGGGGATGACGATGTCGACCGGGTTCCCGATGGCGTAGACCCCGAAGAAGACGATGACGGACATCACCGCCATCACCACCGCGGCCTGCAGGAAGCGTTGGATCACGAAGCCCAGCATGGGGTCCTCTCGGCTGCGCGGTATCGGGTCTGCGGGCGGGGGGGAGGGCGCGCCGGCCTCCGTCGGTCGAGGCCGGGCGGGACCGCCGGCGCCGCCGCGAGGCCGGAGCCGGGCGCGGCGGCGGGCGGCGCGGGGCCGCCCGCCGCCGGCGGGCTCACTCGGCGGGCCGGATGAAGAAGGCCAGCGTGTCCTCGTCGTAGCGCGGATCGAACTCCAGCGCACCGGCCTGCGAGGCCCAGACGGTCTGCAGCTGCACGATGGAGATGTAGGCCTTGTCCTCCATGATCAGCGCCATCGCCTCCTCGTAGAGTGCGCGGCGCTTGGGCGCGTCGAGCTCGATCGCCGCGGCCTGCAGCAGCTCGTCCACCTTGTCGTTGGCGTACTGGATGCGGTTGAAGGCGCCCATCTTGACCGCGTCGTCCTTCGAATGCGCCAGAGCGCCCAGCGTGTAGGACGCCTCGCCCGTCAGCGTGCCCCAGCCGTTCATGAACACCGAGTATTCCAGGCGCGCCTGGGCGGGGAAGTACACGGTCTTGGTGATGGCGTTGACGTTGGTCTTGATGCCCACCTGGCTGAACATCTGGCCGAGGCCTTGGCAGATCGCCGCGTCGCCCGGCAGACGGTCGGCCGTGCAGTAGAGGTCGATCTCGAAGCCGTCGGGATACCCGGCGTCGGCGAGCAGCTGGCGCGCCTTCTGGGGGTCGTGTTCCGGCATCGGGATGTCCTCGTTGGACCCGAAGAAGCCCGGCGGCATCATCTGGTTCGCCGGCTTGCCCAGCCCCTCGAGCACGATCTCGACCATGGTCTCTCGGTCGATGGCGAGGTCCATGGCCTCGCGAACGCGCCTGTCGCGCAGGGGGTTCTCGTCGAGATCGGAGCCGTCCTTTGCCCGAACCTTCGGGGTGTCCTCGCGCTGATCGAGCTGAAGGTTCATGATGTAGACGGAGTCGCCGAGGATCGTGTCGATCGCCGGGTCCCGATCCAGCGCCAGGTAGTCGATGGAGGAGACGTAGTTGACCACGTCGACCTGGCCCGCCTTCAGGGCGGCGAGGCGCGAGGAGTCGTTGGGGATCTCCTTGCGCACCACGCGTTCCCACGCGCCCTGGCCGCGCCAGTAGTCGTCGTTGCGCTCGAGCACGAGGTCGCCCTTGGGCTCCCAGCTGACGAACTCGTAGGGGCCGGTGCCGATCGTCGCCTGGCCGGAGTTGAAGCACTCCGCCGCCGTCTCGGGCGTGGAGCAGCCTTCCGCCGCCTCGGAGGAGACGATGAACAGGCGCACGAAGTCGTAGGGCAGCGTCGCGGCCGGGCCGTCGGTGTGGATGCGGATGGTGTGGGGATCGACGATCTCCACCTCCGCCACCCGGCGCACGTAGATCGTCGTGGTGGTCGGGCCCGTCACCTCCGGGATGCGCTCGATGGACGCTTTCACGTCCTCGGCGTCGAAGTCCGAGCCGTCGTGGAACTTCACGCCTTGGCGGAGCTTGAACTCCCAGGTGTCGTCGTCGATCGGCTCCCACGAGGTGGCGAGGCCGGGCTCGATCTGCAGATCGGTGCCCGACCAGACCAGGGTGTCGAAGATGTGCTTGGCCGCCTCGGCGTGCGAGCCGAGAGCGGAGTAGTGCGGGTCGAGCGATTCAGGACCGCCCCGCACGCCCATCGTCAGGGTCTGCGCCGAGGCGGCCGACGCCGCGAGCCCGGCCAGACCGAGCGCGACCGCCGCCGGTCGCAGGAAGGAGCTGTGTCGCATTCCGTGTGCCTCTCCTGTCGGTGTCCCGGCGAGCGTCCCTCGCCGGTGTTCCATTTGGAACTTGTCATCCGACAATGCGGCGGCCTAATGTGCCCGTCAAGTTCGATCTGGAACATGAAGGCTGCGCCACGTGCCGACGGACGGACTGAATGCATCGCGGGTCGGAGCGGGGGCGGAGGGGCCTTCGGAGGGCGAGGGGCCGGATCGCGGCGCGCCCGCGCCCGTCGGCGTGTCGGGCATGGACGCCATGCTCGAAGCCAAGCTGTGGCGGAACCCGTGCTGGTTCGCCTTCAGGCTCAACTATCTCGCGCTGCGCTACAACCTGCCGCTCTACGATTGGGTGCGCCGCCGCTGCGGACTGAGCCGGCCGGAATACGTCTGCCTCTACTCGCTGGCCCTGTCGGACGGCGGTCTGGCCAGCGACATCACGCGCACCTCGGGCTTTCCCAAGAACACGCTCTCGCGCGCCATCCGCCGGCTGGAGGAGCTGGGGCTCGTGGCGAGGGAGGAGTCCGGCTCCGGCCGCGGACGGGGACGCAGGCTGCATCTCTCACCGGCGGGCTGGGCGCTCTACCGCGAAACCCTGCCGACCTTCGAGGCGCACGAGACGCGCATGCTCTCCGGGCTGACCGAGGCGGAGCGCGCCACGCTCTCTCGCCTGATGGCCAAGGTGGTGCTCAGCGCCGCCGACTGGCCGACGGAGTTGCCGGACGGCCGGACGTGCGAGGGCGGAGACGGCCACGACACGCAGCGCGGCGACGGCGCGTCCGCGCCCGACGAGACCGCATGACAGGAGGAACGGACGCCCCATGAAGATCGCCGAGATGAACTGGCGCGACGCCGAGGCCGCCGCCGCCCGCGACCCCCGCTGCGTGCTGCCCCTAGGCTCGACCGAGCAGCACGCGCAGCTGTCCCTCTGCGTCGACGCCATCCTCGCCGAGCGGGTGTCGCAGGAGGCGGCGGAGCCGCTGGGCGTGCCGGTGTTTCCGGTGATGCCCTACGGGCTCGCGCCCTATTTCGCCGCCTATCCGGGCACGATCAGCCTGCGGGTGGAGACGCTGCTGGCGGTGATGCGCGACGTGGTCGCCTCCCTTCGCCGCTCGGGCTTCCGGCACATCTTGATCGTCAACGGCCATGGCGGAAACAATCCCGTCGGCGCGCTGGCACAGGAGCTGATGGCGGAGCAGGGCGACATCTCCGTGCGCTTCCACAACTGGTGGAACGCGCCGCGGACCTGGGCGCAGATCCAGCGCACCGACGTCAGCGGCTCGCACGCCAACTGGATGGAGAACTTCCCCTGGACCCGGCTCGCCCACGCTCCGGCGCCCGGCGGGGAGAAGCCCGCCGTGGACATGGCCGCGATGAAGGCCTGCCCGCCGGCGGAGGTGCGCGGGATCCTCGGCGACGGGGCCTTCGGCGGCCCTTGGCAGCGCCCGGACGAAGAGATGCTCGCCATCTGGGGCGAGGGCGTGGAGGAGACCCGCGATGCGATCGAGGGTCCTTGGCCGGATCTGAGCGGCGCGCGAGCCGAGGCCGCGGAATGAGCGACGAGATCCTGATCTGGGGCGCCGGCGCCATCGGCGGGGTCCTCGGCGCCTACTGGGCGCGGGCCGGCGTGAGGGTGCGAATGGTCGACATCGAGGCCGAGCACGCCCGCGCCTGCTCCGAAGACGGACTGGCGATCGAGGGGCCGGTGGAGGCCTTCCGCCAGGTCGTCCCCTGCGTCACGCCGGATGCGGTCGAGGGGACGTGGTCCCGCATCGTGCTGGCGGTCAAGGCGCAGGCGACGGAGTCCGCGCTGGAGGCGCTGCTGCCGCACCTCGCGCCGGACGGCTTCGTTCTTTCCGCCCAGAACGGTCTGAACGAGCGGACCATCGCGGCGCAGGCCGGGGCCGGGCGCACCATGGGCGCCTTCGTCAACTACGGCGCCGACTGGCTGGGGTCGGGGCGCATCCTCTACGGCAATCGCGGCGCGGTGGTGGTGGGCGAGATCGACGGCGAGATCCGCCCGCGCACGCGGCGGATGCACGAGCTGCTCAAGGTCTTCGAGCCCGAGGCGGTGCTGACCGAGGACATCTGGGGCTATCTCTGGGGCAAGCTGGGTTACGGCGCGATGCTGTTCGCCACCGCGCTGACCGACGACAGCATGAGCGCGAACTTCGCCGATCCGGCCCGCGGCCCCGCCCTGATCGCGCTGGGGCGCGAGGTGATGCGCGTGGCCCGGGCCGAGGGCGTCGCCCCCCGCGCCTTCAACGGCTTCGAGCCCGCGGCCTTCATGCCTGGCGCGCCCGAAGCGGAAGCCCGCCTCTGCCTGGCCCGGTTGGCCGATTTCAACTCCAAGACCGCCAAGACCCATTCCGGCATCCACCGCGACCTCGCGGTGCGCAAGCGCCGGACGGAGGTGGACCCCCAGATCGGCGCAATCGTCGAGATCGCGCGCGGCCACGGCCTCGAGACCCCGGCGCTCGCCCGGCTCGTCGAACTGATCCACGACATCGAGGAGGGCCGGCGTCCGCAATCCCCCGACACCTTCGCCGCGCTCTCGGAGATCTCGGCGTGAGCCGCCGCGCGATCGTCACCGGGGTCGTCGGCGGCATCGGCGCCGCCATCGCCCGGCGCCTCGCCGACGACGGCGCGGCCGTGACCGTGAGCGACCTGCCGGGAGAGGCGCTGGAAGCCGCCGCCGACCGCCTCGGTCTTCCCGCGATTTCCGCCGATCTGGGCTTGCGAGAGGAGACGCAGGCGCTGATCGACCGCATGACCGGGGACCGAGGCCCGCCGGAGATCGTGGTCAACGCCGCCGGCGGCGTGCGGGGCCAGGTCGGCCGCCCCCTCGAGGAGGTGGCGGAGGCCGATTGGCGCGCCATCTTCGCGGCCAACGTCGACGGCGCCTTCCACCTCGCCCAAGCAGCGGCTCCGGCCCTGAAGACGGCCGGCTGGGGACGCATCGTCACGATCAGTTCGGGCGCCGGACTTCGCCCCAGCCTCACCGGCATTCAGGCCTACACCGCGGCGAAGCACGCGTTGGTCGGGCTCACGAAACAGCTCAGCCTGGAGCTCGGCCCCCACGGCGTCACCGTCAATTCGGTGGCGCCGGGCTTCATCCTGTCGAACCCGGCGACGGAGCGGCAATGGGCCGCCTACGGGGAGGAGGGGCGGCGCAAGCTGGTCGAGCGCATTCACACGCGCAGGCTGGGCCGGCCTGAAGACATCGCCGCCGCCGTCGCCTTTCTGGCCGGGGACGAGGCGAGCTGGATCTCGGCGCAGATCCTCTCCGTGGACGGCGGCGTCGCCTGACCGCCGAAGGAGCCCGCGTGACCGATCCCGTACTCGCCCGCGCGCTCTCGCAGCGCGACACCCTGCGCGCGCGGCTGGAAGCCCTCGTCGCCTGCCCCTCGGTCGGCGCCGACCCGGCGCGCGCCGAGGGGATGGAGGCCGCCCGCCGCCTGATAGAGGCGCATTTGGCGGAGACGGGCTTCGCCAACCTTCAGCGGCTGCGGCACGGCCAAGGCCAGCCGGCCCTCTACGCCGAGCGTCTGGACGCGCCGGGACGGCCGACGCTGCTGGTCTACGCCCACTACGACGTGCAGCCGCCCGAGCCGCTGGACCGCTGGAGCTCGCCGCCCTTCGAGGCGACGGAGCGGGAGGGGCGGCTTTACGGGCGCGGCGTCTCCGACGACAAGGGGCCGATGCTGATCGCGCTGGAGGCGCTGGCCGCCTTCGCGGAGGTCGAGCGCCGCCTTCCCGTCAACGTCAAGCTGCTGATCGAAGGGGAGGAGGAGACCGGCTCCGCCTCCCTCCCCGGTCTCCTCTCCGCGCATCGCGAACTGCTCGAGGCCGACGCGGTGCTGTCGGCCGACGGGGCGCGCTGGCGGCCGGATCTGGTGTCGCTCAACACCGGATCGCGCGGGAACGGCGGGTTCGAGATCCGCGTGCGCACGGCCGAGAAGGACCTGCATTCGGGCCGCTACGGCGGGATCGCGCCTAACGCGCTGCACGTGCTCGCGCGGCTCGTCGCCGCCCTGCATGACGAGCACGGCCGCATCGCCGCGCCCGGCTTCTACGACGGGATCGAGGCGCCTTCCCTCGCCGAGCGGGAGGAGATCGCGGCCATCCCCGCCGACATGGACGCCCATCTCGCGGAGGTCGGGACCGTGCCGCGCGGCGAGGCCGGCTTCTCCACGCTGGAGCGGCTGTGGCTGCGCCCGACGCTGGACGTCAACGGGCTCTGGGGCGGGCACACGGGCGCGGGGTCCAAGACCGTGATCCCCTGCGAGGCGCAGGCCAAGATCACCATGCGCCTCGTCCCCGGCCAGCGGCCGGAGCGCGCCCGCGACGCGGTGCTCGCCCATCTTCGCGCCCGGCTCCCCGCAGGCGCCGAGCTGGAGTTGGTGGAGGATCGCGGCTGGTCCGGCGCCTACGCCGTGCCGCCCGGGCACCCTTTGCTGGCCGCCGCGGAGGATGCGCTCGAGGTCACGACGGGAACCCGTCCCCGCCGCGTCCGCATCGGAGCCACGCTTCCGCTGACCGACGTCGTCGCCGCCACGCTGGGGCTCGACACGGTGATGTTCTCCTTCGCCACCTCCGACGAGGATTTCCACGCCCCGAACGAGTTCCTCCGCCTCGCCTCGATCGACGAGGGACTGGCCGCCTGGGTCGAGATCCTGCGCCGCGTCGGCGATCAATCGCCGGAGGCCTACGCGCCCTTCCGCGGCGCGCGTTCGTGAGGTCCGCTCCGGCCGGGGCGAAGGTCGACAACCGCCGCGGCGCCCTGCTGCTGGCGGCCGCGGCGCTCGTCTTCACCGGCGAGGTGACCATGGTCCGTCTGCTCGGCGACGCCGCCAGCAACGGGCAGATCGTGTTCTCCCGCGCCGCGGTGCAGTTGATCGTGGTGGCGACCTGGGTCGTCCTGCGGGACCCGGGCCTCGCCCGCACCGCTCGTCCGCGCCTGCATCTGCTGCGCGGACTGACGAGCCTCGTCTGCTGGTGGCTCTACTACCGCAGCTTCCAGGTTCTCGATCTCGGCCTCGCCACCACGTTGACCTTCACGACCTCCCTGTTCGTCGTGGCCTTCGCCCCTTTGGTGCTGCGGGAACGGGTGGGGCGGGCCCGCTGGCTCGCCACCGCCTTCGGCTTCGGCGGCGTCGCGCTGGCCAGCGGCGTCGGCTCCGTCGCACTCGAAGCGGGCATCGTCTACGGGCTCGGCGCCGCGGCGGCGGCCGCGGCGCTGGTCTTCCTGAACCGGATGCTCGCCCGGACCGAGGCGACCGCCACCATCATGCTCTGGATCGGCGTGGTGGCTACGCTGGGCACGCTGCCCGGGGTGCTCCTCGACTGGCGGCCGCTCGACGCCGAGGCGCTCGGTCTCGTCCTGCTCGCCGGCGCCTTGGGCACGGGCGGCATGGTCCTGACCATCGAGGCCTACAGGGTCGGCGAGGTGTCGGCGCTCGCCCCCTTCCCCTATCTGCGCATCGTCTTCGCCCTCGCCGCCGGTTACGCGTTGTTCGCGGAGCGGATCGCGGCTTCGACCTTGGCGGGGGCCGGCGTCATCATCGTCTGCGCGTTCGTCGCCAGTCGAGGCGAGAGGCGCAGC
>Ga0102943_1002467_pt1 | contig 10841 bp, 10 predicted proteins | sample SalPonC_black_MG_FD_78174 | JGI IMG/M metagenome (GOLD analysis project Ga0102943, IMG submission 78174) | Salt pond soil microbial communities from South San Francisco under conditions of wetland restoration - Salt Pond MetaG... | ecosystem: Environmental > Aquatic > Marine > Intertidal zone >...
ATATATTATTCAAGTCTTATCAAGCTAATGCTCTCTGGTATAAGCAAACCCCAGAGAGCAACCACAAACTGAAAAAAATGTTGAAAGAAGTTGTCCGGGAACTTCCCGAGAGTCAATGTTCCGAGCCCTACAGTATCTTAGCTGCTAATTATTTGGAGGAAGCGTTTAACGGATGGAGCAAATCACCCAAAGAATCAATGGAGAAGGCGTACGAATTTTCAAAAAAAGCACTCGATTTGGATCAATTTAACCCAATTGCATATAGCGTCATGTCCTGGATCTATCTTGTGAAAGGAGATTATGACAAAGCTGTCAAATGGGGGGAGAAATCGGTGGAACTCTGCCCAAACTGTGCAGAAAGGATAGCATTATTTGGCATGCTTCAGACCTATGCCTGCCGGTTTCAAGAGGCTATCTTTTTATTGGAAAAAGCAATTCGCCTGAACCCTCTGCCCCCGCATGTGCACGTTGCCTTCCTGGGTATCAGTTATTCTTATGCGGGACGTCATCAAGATGCGATCCAAACCTTACAAAAAGCGCTCAAAATATATCCCCGGAGCCTGTCAGGCAATATCGGCTTGATTTGTGCCTATGTCTTTTCAGGCCAAACAGCTGCGGCTAAAGAAAGCGCCCAGAAACTTCTGAAGTTATATCCAAAGATATCACTCCAGTATTTAAAACATACAGACCACTTTAAAGAAAAAACCGTAAAGGAACGCAGATTAAACGCCTTTCGCGAGGCCGGAATACCTGAGACTCCAGCGAATATACCCCAGTCATGAAAAATCATTTGCTATTAATAATATAATCCTTGACAAAGCGCAAGTTTTGCTATTGCTTGAAAATATATTTTGATTATTGTTAAATTAAACATAAGGGGGAATTTCATGAATTAAATCTTTAAAATTTGTTAATCAATTTTCTGACATTACAACACTCAATCCATCGGGCGCTTTATACAGCACTCAATCAGACAAACCTGACCAATCAGCAAGCTGAAAGATCAGTTGCTCACTACCTAATTTCTGCACAAAACTCTTTATACATAAAAGTCTTCACATCCACCTCAACAAATCTCAACTCCAGTACAGATTAGATATTGTACCAAGTTTCAGGTAATAGTTTTCCTCAAAAATGCTCTTTCTTCTGATATGAATCACTGCAATCACTGGCTTAATTGAGAAATATTTGAAAGGAGGGCCAGACCATGGTTAGACCAATCAAAATCTGCCAGCTTTCCCGGCAGAATTCTAAATAATCAATTCTGTCGGGAACAAATTACTCAATTTTTAACACATATATCGAAAAATCGTGAAGGTATCCTTAAAAATATAGAGAATTTCAGCATTATAAGGAGTCAGTTATGTCTTGGATCAAAAAAATTACGCTAATATCATTTGTTGTTTTTGCTTTCAATGTGTCAATGCTTGATTGCGCTTTGGCTGGTGAAAAAATAAAATTGCATGGATCATCATTGATTACAGAATGGCATCAAATGGAAGTAGGCGATAAAGAAGGACATGTGATGGCGGTCTATAAGGCAAAACAGATCTATATAAATGAAATAAATAATGAAAAATTTACAAGTAGTGATGTATCCACAATTGATCTCAATCTTAAAACCGGACAAGGAAGTTTAAAGGGGTATGGTGTAAACGAATATGTGAACGGTGATATAACGACAAGGAAGTATGAAGGAAAATCAGAAGGGAAAGGCCATTGGAAAGGGTCGTGGACTTTTGTCAGGGGCACCGGAAAATATGAAGGTGTCAAAGGTGGCGGAACCTGGGATTCTTATTCAATGGGTCAAGGAAAACCTTCTTATATGGAAGTCGAAGGTGAAATGGAATTGCCCTCTGAATAAGCAAAAATACCATTAGATTGCTATTCTCAATCGGGAGGGGTTGATGAACACCGGAGATTTTGAAAATTTAATATCTCCCTGGCAATGGTGCGGTATGGAGTATGCAAATCTGGACGAGGCTTGGGCCTCCTAAATGAATGGCAGCGACCAGTACACCTAATGTTGACTACAACAGGAGTCTCAACCTCAATGGATAAGCCATTCGCAGCTGACAAACTTAAGCATCACCCCTCCCAGTTCTGAAAACCTTATTGCTGCTAAGCAGCTGCTTGACGTGTTTGCCAAGGTTCCGCAGATGGAAAAGAAAAGGCACCCCTTTGAGGGTCACGCTTATGACAGACAGGGGTCATCTTGTAGCGGTATGCCTGGACATCCGGCATCACAAATTGATGTCGGCGGCTGCCCTATCAGAAAACCTCAAACAGCAATAAAAAAGCAAAGGAGGGACAATGAAACGCGACCATAAACTATTAATAAATTTTGTTGGTGCATTGGTTATAGTCTTGTTTATCAGAATAGGCAATTTATATGCATACGACACCATTTTAACAGGCAGCGATATTCCTGAAACGGATTTGAAGGCCGTCCAAGATGCTGTTGATAAGGGCGGAACTGTTCTCTTAAAAGGAACTTTTAATTTTGGAGAAAAAGGCCAGATTAAAATTAAAAATGATATTGAGATCAGCGGAGAAAATGACGAGAAGGGAAGCCCATTGACCAAGATTGCTGGTGGATTCTGGCCATTTCATAGCCCTTTGCCCTCGACAGAACTTCCACTGCCAGGTCCAGGTCCCAAAATAAAGATTAAAAACATTCATTTTGATGGGGCTATTTGGACGCCAATGCATTTTCCATATACCAGCGGGGCTGAAATATATGGAAACAAAATCACGAATGTTAAACCATATGAGCTACCTATAAAATGGAAAGGTGGTGAAACACTGTGGGTTCATGCTGGCGCCCTTTTGGGCAACCGATTTGCTCACAAAGAAAAAATTCTTCCGGGTGCAACGACTGGACTTTTAATTTTTAAAAATAATGAAGTTGATCTTAAATGTGGCAATCCGAAAATTACGATGGGACAGGGAGCTTTTTATATATGGACTTGGGGTGCCACTATTGAAATAACAGAAAACACCTTTAAAAATGTCTCACGGAATTCGATTGAATCACTGGATAATTTCCGTGACGAATCCGGTGTCGGTAAAATCACAATTACTGATAACAAAATAATCACGCCCTCAGATGGTTGTCCTTTCCCGGGGCCAAGAAATTATCCAAATGGAATAGTTGTCGGCTGGTTCCTTGATATGTCAGGAGGCTTGGATCCCAGCAGAAATTCGAAGATCATAGTAATGAACAATTACATAGAGACCAGCGCTGAGCTTGCAAACGGCATACTATCGTTGGGGGACGGAGCTGTTGTTTTAAACAATAATATTGTAATGGCAGGTGGATCAAAATCTAATGGTATAACGCTGCTTGGCTCAAACGGCTTTGTAGCTAGAAACAGAATTGAAGGGGCAGGGTCTTCGGCCCTCCGATCGGTTCAATGGAAAGAGCTTAAAGGAAGTGAGAATACTTTTGCATGGAATGACATCAGCAACTTTCAAGCTTCCTCAGCTGATTTTTTATGTCTCGGAAATAACAACACTTATATCGGGGCAAAGTGTAATGTGGCCGACAAAGGGGATAAAAACATGATATTAACCAAAAATTAATTTGGCGGTGTAATAATGGCGGAGCCGTTATGGCTCTGCCATTATTCGATGTGAACATATAAGACTTCATGCGGTATTGCCAATCCGATATTTATGAATTAAGTTGCATGGATTTGAATAACCCATGGATGACCTCAAATGAACAAAGCCGCCGTTCTTTTTATCCTGTCTGCCGCTGTGGGGGTGGCGATGATGGGACTTGGCATCATCTGGCCTTTGATTCCGGTTTATGCGGTGGAACTTGGGGCCGGGGGATTTCTGGTCGGACTCATCGTTGCCAGCTTCAACATTTCTAGAGTTCTTTTAAGCCCTTTCAGCGGAGCAATATCGGACAAATGGGGTAGAAAACGGTTCATTACATCCGGCCTGTTGATCTACGCGATTCTTTCTGTTTTTTATGTGTTGCCGGAAAATGCGGAAACTCTGATCTTGATCAGGCTGCTCCACGGCATTGCCTCACTTCTGGTGGTGCCGGTGGCCATGGCTCTGACTGCGGATATTGCACCACCCCATAAATTGGGGCTTTACATGGGAACATTGAACATGGCCATTATGGTCGGTCTCGGTTTTGGCCCGGCCATGGGCGGCATTATCCGGGACACTCTCGGGTTTAACGCCGCTTTTTATATCATGGGTGGCCTGGCTCTTATCACCTCTCTGATGGTAGCGGTTTTTATCCCTGCGGACAAGACTCATCTCAGCGATATACAAAGACCCAAACCATATCCTCTCAGAAAAATAATCGCCCACAGAACGGCCGCCGGCATACTTATAATGCGCTTTTTCGCCGCTTCAGGCCAAGGATCAGTGTACACCTTTCTGCCTATTTTGGCCATGAAGATCAATCTGTCCAGTTCACAGGTCGGAATCATTTTGACCATGAATATCTTTTTTATTGCCTTTCTCCAGCGGATAAGTGGCAGACTGGCTGACCGGATCAATCCCAAGCACCTGATCATCGCAGGCACCTTTGCCTCTGGCATAACGGTCCTGTTCATGCCCTTTGTTCAGGGATTCACCACTATTCTGACACTCAATATCCTGATGGGAATGGCCAACGGCCTCTCTCTGCCCGGCGGACTGGTCATCACCGGTCGGCTGGGGCAGGCCATGGGAATGGCCTCTATTATGAGTCTCAACGACGCCGCCTGGGGGTTGGGGTTCATTGTCTCTCCCATCCTTTCCGGACTCATCCTCGACTGGATGGGCGTATCCTACGTCTTTATAGTCGGCAGCTTCTTAATCCTTTTCGGCGGCGTTGTCGTGACCGCCTTTTTATGGGATTATGACAACTCGTAATGCTGCTTCATGATCGGTTGCATCCTGTCAATTTCTGGAAAAACCCCCGATAGGGACGTTGGATTTTTTTTGTTGGATGACAACCACAGACTTTCTCTGTAACTCATTTCCGGGAAAATTTGCATGTTTCAAAAAACAGGAAACAGCAGGCATCACACTGCTTTTTATAAACAGAACGATCCAGGAACTAAAAGACCAGGGGTGTTCTGATGAAGAAATTTTCGAAGCCATCTCTGTCACGTCTCTTTTCAATTTCCTTTTGTAACAGGGATCATTATTTTCCAGAAAAGATTGAAATAATCATCTATTCTTTCCGTCAGTTTATAGGTCATTTTGCAATAATACCAATTGTGGATATACCGGTAACAGACCATATAATAGGCATCGATAATCTGGCTGAATGAAAGGCTGGGATCAATCTTGTTTTTATTTTTTGCATCAATAATTATTTGCTTAAGAATGGTCAGATCATCATGTCTGTTATAACTTTTATCCTGCATCCAGGTCCGCATAGGGACCGTAATAAACGCGGTAACCGCAACCCCTGGATTGCGGTCATAAAAGTCCATGGTTACCCAGAAAACCTTTCTGAAAATTTCTTTGATATCCTTCATCCCTGTAATCTGAGTGGATATTAACACACTGATCTGTGCGATCTGTTCATCCAGGATGGCAAATATCAGTTCTTCTTTTGAACCGAAATATTTATAGATCGTGCCGGAGCTCACACCGGTCCGCTTACTGATTTCCCGGACATTAACCCGGTGAAAATCATAATCAGAAAACAATTCAAGCACCCCCGGGTAGAGCCTCTGTTTTAATTTATCAGACATGTCTTGCCTGATGTCTGACCAGCTTGTTAAAACAATGTTTCAATTTATTGCAAATAAAAAAAAATATTTTCCTGAAGTTGGGAGGAAAAGAACCAAACGGGCAGGACTTAAAGAAGGCTCAGTGATTCGGAAATGGCAGGCAGTGCAACCTATAAATTCCAGGGCTCGCTTTTTTAAAAAACCTGAACCACAATATCGGGGATCTTTTGTTTTCGATTCGATAGGGAATTCGCTTTGAGTCCGGTCAAAGGCTTTGGCGCTGACACTTAATAATGGGGTGGTTTTTCCTTTGGGTTAGCCCGGAAAAGTCCGGGTCAGGGTTTTACCGCGATCCATATGGTATGCCTGCTGCTTTTGCCCGAGGAGGCGGCTCTGACGGAAACCGCCTTTGCCTTGAAACCGGATCGGGTAAGGCAGCGGGTGAAGGCGGGATCGTCTCCTGCGGACCAGATACCGAGAACACCGTTCGGGGTTAAGGCTTTAAAGGCTGTTTTCAGTCCGGCATCGGAGTAGAGGCGGTTGTTGGATCTTTTGGTCAGGCCTGCAGGGCCGTTGTCCACATCAAGGAGGATGATGTCCCAGGCATTTTTTTGCCTTTTTAAGATTGTTGCGACATCGGAGGCTTCCACCCGGACCCTGGGATCATCCAGGGGCATTCCGGCCAGGTGGCCGATGTGATCCCGGTTCCAGGAAATTACCGTGGGGATCAGTTCCGCCACAAGGATCCGGGTGTCCGGCTGTGACAGCTTCAGGGTTTCAGCAAGGGTGTAGCCCATACCCAGGCCGCCCACCAGAATGGTTAGATCGCGTTTTTTAGGCGCCCGCTCAAGGGCCAGGCCGGCCAGGGCCTCTTCAGATCGGTGAACCCGGCTGTTCATCAGTTCGGTCCCGCCGGTGCGGATGGAAAACTCCGTGTCCCGTCTGCGGAGAATCAGTTCACTCTCCTGGCCCGGGATCTTTGCCCGGTCAATCTCTTCCCAAGGGATCATGGATGGGTCCTTAATTTACGGGTTTTCGTTTAACTTAAAGGAGGGAAACTTTATGGTTTCCCCCCGGGCGGTTGCCTTTTGAAACTTCACAAGCAAATGATCGAGCAGATGTCTAAAAGAGCGACATTTGAGGGGTGAGGGCTATTTGAATCAAGGTCCGGTTTTCGGGCGGAGGACTGCCACAGACTTTCCCTGTTTGTTTGCTGCTTTTTTTGAATCCGTGTCCCAGGACCAGGTCATCCACCTGCATGACTCCGGTTCCGCTTGCGACAAAATAGATCTCTTCCATGGGATCCACATGGGACTCAATTATTTTACCGGGTTCGAGTCTGGCAATTGCCAGGAATCCAAGTTTTTCCAGGGTCCTGCGATCAAGAATCATCTGGGCAATTGCACCCCCATGGGCACGATATGTGGTTTCAAGAACCTCTTTATCATTGATATTTCTGACAATCATTTTTTTTAATGTATCTATTTGAGTTGATAGGTTCCATCCAGGCGCTTCCACATCTTTTCATATTTTTTGTCAAGATATTCAACCGCCTGTTCGTATTCATTCTCAGTTATTTCACTATTCTTTAATTTTCACCCAAAAGTCTATCAATCAAGGTTTCGATTAAACCTTGAGATTGTTTTGTTTATGTTTTATTACACTATGAAGGGGGGAATTTCAAGAAAGGAAACTGCCGAATACTGGTTGTTTGCAAAGGAAAGGTAACCATGAAGATTTTAGCGGTATCAGGAAGTCCACGTATAGAAAAACGTTCATCGACACTTAAGCTTGTCAAAATGGTAGCAGAAAACACAGGGTGTGCGTATGATCTTGTTTCGCTCGCAGGTAAAAAAATACATGGTTGCATTGGCTGCATGGGTTGTGCCGATGATAATATATGTAAGTTGAAAGATGATTTGACCCCCTTGAGGGACAAAATTGTAGAAGCGGATGCCTACATTCTTGGAGGCTGCAATTTCTTTTCCACTCTCAATGCAAGTATGCATTCTTTTTTGGAACGATGGTATCAATTTCGTCACAGAGAACAGAATGAACTTTGGGGTAAACCCGCCGTAACGGTTTCAGTGGGAGGGGTGCAAACAGAGCCGGTTGCTAAAATTCTTGAGCAGTTTTGTATGTATAATTTTATTCAGGTAGTAGATAGAGTTGAAGGCTTTGGCGCTGCCGGTTGTTTCTATTGTGGGTATGGGGAGACATGTAAAGTTGGAGCTATACATGCAGTACATGGAGATGGATTTAAAATTACGGAAGATAATACCCCTTGTGTGAGCAAGGATGCTGCATGCATGGAAAAAGCGAGTCAAACAGGAAAGAATCTCGGAAAAATTTTAAAAGATGGTCATGATAGAAGTAAGGCAGCCCAAGAGGTAAGAGAATCGCTGATGGCCAGGAGAGGATTTAAAAAAGAAGGTTGACAAAAGAGAAAATCAATTGAGGATTTTATAGGCAATTGGCTAAACCAGATCAAGAGAAATGGGATTCAAGGTATCTTGAAAATATTGGTAATTTAAATCCCTCTGATATTTTATCAAAATATCTTTCTTTTTCACCCAAAGGGCGTGCCTTGGACATTGCTTGTGGAAATGGCAGGAACAGTAAATTCCTTGCCCAAAAAGGATTCAAAGTAGATGCGGTGGACATATCAAACGTCGCTCTAAATCAGTTGCGGGAAAATGATACACGGATAAATATCATTCATGAGGACTTGGATACCTGGCAGATTCCACAAAACCGGTATCAGCTGATCATCAACATTCGTTTTCTGGACCGTCGCTTGTTTCCAATGATCCAAAAAGGTCTCAAACCTGGCGGAGTTCTTGTCTTTGAATCCTTTATCGATAAAAAAAAGGACTATTGCCTGGAAACTAATGAGTTATTACATGCATTCTGCTCCTTTCAAATAGTGTATTATGAAGAAAAAAAGAATGACCCTTCTGACAAATTTGATCAATCCGTATATATGGTTGCAATAAAAAAATGAAACAGATTATAAAAGTAGTCCGATCAGGGACTGGTATGAATTCCTATGCATCCATACACCTGGTCAAACTTTCCCGGCTCAATTTATTTCATTGCTGAATCAGAAGGCAAAAAGGCATTGTTTGGCCGCTTTGATTTTTCCACCCTGAAATAGCGAAAACCAGGTAATAGACAGCGTCCGTTTTTTAGACGGATGACCACCCTGGACTTTCCCTGTCACTCCTTTGCACTGATATCATTTAGAATACGTGATTATTCCCCCATTAAGCTACCGCTTTTGTGGAAGGAGTAGTCACTCCAAAAGTTTCCGGATCTTTTCTGACAGTTCAACCATTGAAAACGGTTTCTGGATAAAGGCCATTCCGGCATTCAGGATCCCCTGATCGGTGATGATATCAGCGGTATACCCGGACATGAACAAAATCCGGATGTCGGGATAAAGTGGGGTTATCTTTTCCGCCAGGTCCCGGCCGTTCATCTCCGGCATGATCACATCCGTCATGAGCAGATGGATGGTTCCGGAATGATGTGCAGCCTTTTCCACGGCCCGGGCAGCTGAGACTGCGGGTATGACAGTATACCCTTTCCGTTCCAGCATCATGCAGGTCATTTCAAGAATGGCGGCTTCATCTTCCACCAGCAGGATGGTCTCGGTGCCGCCGGCGGCAGATCTTTTCTCCGGCTGAGCCGGGGCCGCATCATCACTGGCAAAAAGCCGGGGCAGATAGATATTAAAGAAGGAACCCTTTCCAGGTGCGCTGTTTACATCAATGAAACCATTGTTCTGTTTGACAATGCCATAAACGGTGGCAAGTCCTAAACCGGTGCCTTTGCCCAACTCTTTGGTGGTAAAAAAGGGTTCAAACAGATTATCCAGGGTATTTTTGTCCATGCCGCAGCCGTTGTCACTCACAGCGAGCAGGACAAAATCACCGGGAATAAACCCGGGATGCTGGCTGCAGTATTCTTCATTAAAGGATGTTCTTCCGGTCTCTATGGTGATTATGCCCACACCGGCAATGGCATCCCGGGCATTGACACACAGATTGGCAAGAATCTGGTCGACCTGGGTGGGGTCCATCTTCACCGGCCACAGATGGTCGGAGGGCTTCCAGATCAGATCAATATCTTCTCCGATGATCCGGCGCAGCATATTCAGCATGTTTTCCACGGTATGGTTCAAGTCCAGCCGTGTGGGAGAAATGATCTCTTTTCTGGCAAAGGTCAGCAATTGTTTTGTGAGGCTGGCTGAACGCTTTGCAGCAGTTTGTATCTCCTGGAGATCTGTGTGCAGCGCGTGATTTATATCTGTTTTGAACAGTGCCAGTTCAACATGGCCTAAAATCACCCCCAGCATGTTGTTGAAATCATGGGCCACGCCCCCGGCCAGGCGGCCCACTGATTCCATTTTCTGGGCCTGGTTGAGCATTCTTTCCAGAGCCCTGTTTTCAGCCTGGGCCTGCTTTTGTTCTGCCAGCTCTATACCTGTGCCGATAATAAACGTATCCCCGGACTGATAAAAGATTCTTGCCATAAAGAGAAAAGGAATTAAATTGCCGTTTTTATTTTTATCGGTCACATTTTTTCCCGGGTGGATGCTGCTAAAAAAACACATTAACATTTGGTCTCATCCCTTTGAAAGATCAAAACCAGGGTAATATTTTTTTGCACACTCTTTACAAAGACTGTGACTGAATTCTGCTCCTGAATGCTCGTGGATATATGCTTCCAGTTGTTTCCAGTCTCCCTTATCATCCCTGATCTTTTTGCAGTACATACAAATTGGCAGTATTCCTTTGAGAATTTTGATTTCTGAAAGGGAGTGTTGAAGTCGGACAATTAATTGGTTGCGCTCTTCCTCGATCTGTTTACGGTCGGTAATATCAAGGATCACACCACTCCATACCACCTTGGAATCAAATTGTTCGCTGCCTGGCATGGATGATAGTTGAATCCATTTCAATTTTCCACTTGGCAATTGAATTCGAACCTCTGATCTAAATGGTTTTCCGGCGGTATTCGCTGCAAGATCTTCTTGGTTCAGACGATCAAGATCTTCCCGGTGGACCATGTTCCAAAGAAGATCCGAGTTTTCTATGATTTTTTTTGCTTCTTGTTCGAATATGTTTGTACATTGTGAAC
>Ga0102943_1002470_pt1 | contig 10838 bp, 11 predicted proteins | sample SalPonC_black_MG_FD_78174 | JGI IMG/M metagenome (GOLD analysis project Ga0102943, IMG submission 78174) | Salt pond soil microbial communities from South San Francisco under conditions of wetland restoration - Salt Pond MetaG... | ecosystem: Environmental > Aquatic > Marine > Intertidal zone >...
CCAGGATCAAACTCTCCAGTTAAATCCTTACATAGCTTAATTCAATAAGCCTTCTAAAACTCTTTAAGGTCTTGTTTAAGACCCGCTTCAAACTTTATCACTGACCAATTTTCAAAGATCAAACATTTGGTTGACCACACTTTTTCTGTGACCGAAAAACCTGGCTAATATACATGTAGGTTTCGGCTTTGTCAAACCTTTTTTCACATCATGACACAATTATTTTATGGTACTTTTTTTTACCGGCCCGGAGCAGAATTTCCCCCTGGGTCATATCTGCTGATAACACCTTCTGATCAAAGGCAGATACCCTGTTTCCATTGATATAGGCCCCGCCCTGGGTGACCAGCCGTCTGGCATCGGATTTGGATCTGCACAGCCCGGTGCGGGTAAACAGATCCACCACAAAAGAGACCTCTGAAATTTCGTTTTTATCAATATGGGTGGCAGGAATGGATGCATCTTTCGCAGCCGAATGCACCCCTCTGGGAATGGTGGCGCCCGGCAGAAGATCTTCGGGTACATCAATGCGGCCGAATACAGATACAGCAGCCTGCAATGCGTTGCGGGCCGCATCCTCTCCATGGGCGATCTTTGTGGCTTCATAGGCCAGAACGGTTTTGGCCTTGTTCAGATCTGCACCTGAAAGATTTTTCACCTGTCCAATTTCCGGCATGGGCAGAAAAGTAAACAAAGCCAGAAACCTTGCCACATCAGCATCATCACAATTGACCCAGAACTGGTAATAATCATAGGGGGAAAACCGGTCCGGGTCAAGCCAGACCGCCCCTTTATGGGTTTTTCCCATTTTGATGCCAGAGGCGGTTGTTATCAGGGGAAATGTGATGCCGAATGCCTGTTTTCCAAGGGTTCTGCGAATCAGGTCAATGCCGGCCACAATATTTCCCCACTGGTCACTGCCCCCCATCTGGAGCAGGCAGTCGTGGGATTTTGCCAGCTCCATGAAATCATAGGCCTGGAGGAGCATATAGTTGAATTCAATAAAGGTCAGGCCTTCTTCTGATTCCATCCGGGCCTTGTAACTTTCCGCTTTTATCATCCGGTTGATGGAAAAATGCCGGCCGATATCTCTTAGAAACGGAATATACTCCAATTTGGTCAGCCACTGGGCATTGTCCAGCATCAGGGCCCGGCCCTGATCAAAATCAATGAACCTGGAAAGCTGGGCTTTGATGCCTGCCTTGTTTTCATCAATCTGGTCCTGGGTGATGATCTGACGCATTTCGGTTTTTCCGGACGGATCTCCTATGAGGCCGGTTCCACCGCCCACAAGACCGATGGGCCGGTGCCCGCACCGCTGCATATGGGCCAGGGCCATAATACACACAAGGCTTCCCACATGCAGGCTGGAGGCGGTGGGATCAAACCCGATATAACAGGTGGCCCGGTTGTTTTCCAGGTAATCTTCCAGCGCCTGCGTGTGGGTGACCGCATCAATAAATCCCCGTTCCTTTAAAACCGATAAAACATTCATGGCCACAGTTCCCTGCTATTTTTTTGTGTACTCAACCGCCCTGGTTTCTCTTATCACCACCACTTTGACCTGGCCCGGAAAGGTCAGATTCTCTTCGATCTGCCGGGCAATTTCCCTGGACAGAAACGTGGCATCATCATCACTGATTTTCTCGCTTTCCGTGATCACCCGGATTTCCCGACCCGCCTGTATGGCATAGGTGTTCACCACACCGTCAAAAGCATTGGCTATATTTTCCAGATCTTCCAGGCGTTTTATATAATTTTCCAGACTTTCTTTTCTGGCGCCGGGCCGTGCCCCGGACAGGGCATCTGCCGCCTGGACAATATAATCATATACCGAGGTGGGAACCTGGTCTTCATGGTGGGCGGCAATGGCATTGACCACGGCATCGCTCTCTCCGTATTTTTTTGCCATTTTGGCCCCGATAATGGCATGGGCCCCATCCACTTCATGGTCCACTGCCTTGCCGATATCATGCAGCAGCCCCATGCGCTTGGCCAGCTTGATGTCCAGTTTCAGTTCCGCTGCAATGGTACCTGCCAGAAATGCCACTTCAAAAGAATGCTGCAGCACGTTCTGGGCATAGGATGTTCTGAATTTGAGTTTTCCCAGCACCTTGATCAATTCCGGATTGATACCGTGAACACCCAGGTCAAAGGCAGCCTGTTCTCCTGCTTCCTTAATGGCCTGTTCCACTTCCTGGGATGCCCGTTCCACCACATCCTCTATTCTGGCCGGATGTATCCTGCCGTCGGAAATCAATTTTTCCAGAGAAAGCCTGGCCACTTCCCGCCGAATCGGATTGAACCCGGAAAGAATAACCGCTTCCGGGGTATCATCAATGATTAGGTCAATGCCGGTGGCAGCCTCCAGGGCCCGGATATTGCGTCCCTCTCTGCCGATGATTCTGCCTTTCATTTCATCTCCGGGCAAATGCACTACAGACACGGTCTTTTCCGCCACATATTCTCCGGCATACCGCTGCACAGCAGTGGAGATGATTTTTTTGGCTTCTTTGTCAGCCTGTTCTCTGGCTTCATTGTTGATCTTTTTGACAAGGGCGGCACCTTCATGCCGGGCTTCTTCTTCCAGGGCCTTTAGCAGCAATTCTCTGGCCTGCTCTGAAGTCAGGCCGGACACTTTTTCCAGTTCCCTTTTTGTTTCCTCCAGCAGGAGGTTACACTGCTCTTCTGCCTGGACAACAGAATCAAGTCTGTTGTGAATTTCGATTTCTTCTTTCTGGAGCGCTTTTTCCCTTTTTCCCAATAAATCCTCAGCCTGATCCAGTTTTTCACTCTTTTTGGAAAGTCTGCGGGCTTCTTTTTTCAATTCCTCCCGGGTTTCCTGGGTTTCTGCATCAAACGTGCTTTTCATCTCCAGAAGCCGGGATTTTGCTTCCAGCCTGGCTTCTTTTAACAGGGTGTCAGCATTGCGTTCAGCTTCCTCGATGATCCGTTTTTGTTCTGCTTCAATATTAAGATTGTCTTGAGAGATCTTTTTTTTGAGCACAAAAAAGGCTATGACTCCCAATCCCAGCAATACAGCAATAATTAATGAGAGTACGGTTTCCATTCAACAAGTCTCCTTCAAGCATATGGTATTAACAACACACCCCAAAAAGGCGGTTGTGCAACTTTGACCTAAATTATGGAATGGGATGATGTTGTGAAAAGGGCTGGAATTTGAAAAGAATTCTGACTAAAAAAGACAGTTACCCCCACAGATTGCCGTGTTGCGTTTAGGGCTTTGAACCATTGGTTCAAAAGTGGGCATCCAGATAATACCTTCAGGCTTTTCCTTACAAACGAGGAACCTGCGCACCAGTATCAGGGTGGATTCCCTTTTCAGTATGCATTAGGACAAAGTCTATCATACAATCACGCACATTGCAGGGGCGTTTTTACCGCCACAGCATAGCTGTCTTTCATTCAAGTTCTTCATCAATTTTATTTATCAGAGATGCCATTTTTTCTCCTACATCTCTTTTAAATTCAGAATGTTGCAGTTTCAGCTCATGAAAATCCTTTGACAGATTCATGGCAGCAAGAAGCAGAATAGCGATTTTATTTCGTCCCGAGCTTTTGCTTTGGAACATCTCTTCTGCCTCCTGAATATAATCGGTTAAATGTTGTGCAACTTTTTCCGGATTCTTGACCTCGCCATCAGGTTTAAATCTAAACTCTTCCCCAAAAAGATCAATTTTGATAATTTCATTCAATGAAATCCCTTTACCGAAAACAAACTGTCGGTCACACCTTTGATCGGGTTTCTTCTGACCGGCTGAAACTGTCCAGTTTTGTCAGAAGTGCGTCAATTTTTGATTGAACAAACGCTTCTTTTTCAGAAAACTTCTCCTCTGTCTGGTTCTTTTTTTCCAGGTCTGATTCCAACTCTCTGATCCGTGAAACCAGACCCTGATTTTCCGACCGAAGTGTCTGACAAAGTACAATCAACCCGTCGATTTTATTCCCGATATCATCAAACTTGCTCTTAACTGAATCATCACCCAATTTCATAATCTCACAAAGTATTTAATTGTGTTTCACTATAGATCAAAAGCGCTGCCAAAGTCAAGGCAATTCATTTTCCACACCGCTGATGAGATTCTGTGCTTTTTCAAGCTCATCCAGGGTGTTGATGCCCATAACCTGACGGTGATCAGCCAGAACCCTCACGGCAATTTTTTCTTTGTTTTGAACCCCGATATCAACCACATCCGTAAGGTAATACTCACCCTGTCGGTTGTCCGGGCGCAGCAGATCCAGGGCCCGGGATAAAAAATGCCGGTCAAAGCAGTATATGCCGGTATTGACCCGTGAAATTTTTTTTTCAGCATCACTGGCATCAGCCTCCTCCCGGACGGCAAGCACTTGTCCCTGCTGATCCTGGATGATCCGGCCGTACCCGAATGGATTTTCCACATCTGTTGCCAGGACCGTAACTGCAGCACCACTGTTTTGATGGGCCTGTACCAGGTCCATCAGGGTTTGGGGCTGTATCAGGGGCACGTCGCCGCACAGCACGAGCACATCCTGGACAGGGGCTGCCAGATGCGGCAGAGCAGATTTTACCGCATCACCGGTGCCCAGCAGCTGCTCCTGTACGCAAAAATTCACTGCAAAACGGGCAGCCACCTCCTGGCGTACTTTTTGGGCCTGGTGCCCCACCACAACATGGATATGATCACGGGTGAGGTGCATGGCACAGGCGATCACATAAGACACCATACTTTTTCCCGCCACCTTATGAAGCACTTTGGGCAGATCGGATTTCATCCGGGTCCCTTTTCCAGCCGCCAGAATAATCACACCCAGCGTCTTATCCATTGTTATTTTCCTTTTGTGCGGAAAACTTGTCTACTGCAGCGTAAACATATTTTCTGCCAGCAAAAAGGGGTGCTTTCCCGAATGGGTGCACCCCTTTGTAAACTTCATCTGCAATCGATTTATCCTGTTAATAAACCGCTCACTGCATTATCTTCGCGCTGATGCAATATTGATCCTGTGAATTGCCCTGCGCAATGCCATTTCAGCCCGCAGAAGATCAATTCCGGCAGCCCTGGTGGCCAGGCGCTGTTCTGCCCGCTCTTTTGCAGCCTGGGCCCTGGCCATATCAATGTCAGCACCCTGTTCGGCTGATTCTGCCAGAACCGTTACCTTGTCCGGCAGAACTTCAGCAAATCCACCGTTTACAAACAGCAGCTGTTCTTTTCCCTGGACATCGGTATACCGGAGTGTTCCCAGTTTCAGGGATGTCAAAAAAGGCGTGTGTCCTCTAAGGGCACCGAATTCACCCTCGGAACCCGGTGCCACGACACTGTCAACCGGTTCACTGACAACGGCCTTCTGTGGTGTCACCACTTCAAGAAATAGTTTCTCGGCCATGATTTTCCTCCGAATTAAGCGGATTGTGCCTTTTTAATGGCATCTTCAATGGAACCAACCATATAAAAGGCATTTTCCGGAAGATCATCATGCTTGCCGTCAATGATTTCTTTAAATGATCTTACGGTATCTTCAACTTTTACAAAAACCCCGGGCATACCGGTAAAGGTTTCTGCAACATGGAAAGGCTGGGACAAAAATTTCTGCAGTTTTCTGGCCCGCTGTACCGTGATTTTATCCTCATCAGACAGTTCATCCATCCCGAGAATGGCAATGATGTCCTGGAGTTCTTTGTATTTTTGCAGGGTCTGCTGAACCACCCGGGCAACATGATAATGTTCTTCACCGATATAGGTGGCATCCAGAATACGGGATGTGGAGTCCAGCGGGTCAACTGCCGGGTAGATTCCCAGCTCGGCAATCTGGCGGGAAAGAACCACAGTGCCGTCCAGATGGGCGAATGTGGTGGCAGGTGCGGGGTCGGTCAGGTCATCTGCCGGCACGTACACACATTGTACCGCAGTGATGGAGCCTTTATCCGTGGAAGTAATGCGTTCCTGGAGTTCCCCCATGTCCACTGCCAGAGTGGGCTGGTATCCAACTGCAGAAGGCATACGTCCCAGGGTGGCGGACACTTCTGCGCCTGCCTGGGTGAACCGGAAGATGTTGTCAATGAACAACAGCACATCCTGGCCTTCCACATCACGGAAATGTTCGGCACAGGTCAATGCGGACAGGGCAACCCTGGCACGGGCTCCCGGAGGTTCGGTCATCTGCCCGTAAACCAGGGCACACTTGGGAAGAACCCCGGAATCCTTCATTTCATGGTACAGGTCATTTCCTTCACGGGTGCGTTCCCCCACCCCGCCGAAAACGGAAATACCGCCATGCTGCATGGCAATGTTGTTAACCATTTCCATCATGATAACGGTTTTGCCGACACCGGCACCGCCGAACATGCCCATTTTACCGCCCCTGGGAAAGGGAACCAGCAGATCGATAACCTTGACACCGGTTTCCAGAACCCGCACCGTGGTATCCTGGTTAATAAATGCGGGCGCATGTCTGTGAATGGGCAGTGTGTTTTCCCTGGAGATATCACCCAGACCATCCACCGGTTTTCCCACAACATTGAGTACCCGGCCCAGAGAGGCTTCGCCCACCGGCATCAATATGGGTGAACCCGTATCTTTTACCGGCATGCCCCGCTGAAGCCCGTCGGTCACATCCATGCCGATACACCTGACCATATTGTCACCCAGATGCTGGGCCACTTCAATGACCAGGTTGTCTTCTTCATCCCCGATGGTGGGATTGGTTACGGTCAGTGCGGTGAGAACCGACGGAAGGTTGCCGGGTGAAAATTCAACATCAACAACCGCACCAATAACCTGTGCTATTTTTCCTATATTTTCAGCCATTTTTTTCTCCTAATAAAGCTGTTTACATATTTTTGCATATCTTTGCTATTGTGTGACGTATTATCCCTTAAGCGCTTCAGCACCACCGACAATATCCATGAGGTCAGCTGTAATACCGGCCTGCCGGGTCTTGTTATAAATCCCCTGAAGTTCCGCCACCATGTCTTCACAGGCTTTGGTGGCATTTTCCATGGCCCGCATCCGGGCGGCATGTTCGCTGGTGGAGGTCTGGAGCAGTGCGTCATATATCTGAATAAACACATTCTTGGGGAGCATTTCTCCTAAGAGTGCGTCAGATGATGGTTCACAGATATGTTCCGGAAGAAAACCCGCATCTGTTTCAGCAGGCTTTTCCTCCACCACATCGACAAGAGACGGGATGGGCAGAATCTGTTTGATTCTGGGTTCCTGTCTTGCCATGCTCTGAAACTCGGAATAAATCAGATATACTTCATCAACAGCTTCTTCCAGGAAACTGTCTATCAGTTCCTGCCCCGGTGTAGAGGCATGGGAAAACCCGATCTTGCCCCCCACCACATCCAGAAATTCTGCGTCAAGGGCATGGGGAGATTTTCTGACCCAGTCTCTGCCTTTTTTCCCGTAACAAAAGAAAGATATCTCTTTGCCCTGCAGCTCGGACTGAATTAATTTTCTGGTTTTGTCAATCAGATTGATATTAAATCCGCCACACAGTCCTCTGTCAGATGTACAAAGGACAAGCACCACTTTTTTGACTTCTTCGCGGGGAACCAGCAGAGGACTTGCATCTGAGCTGGATTTGCCGGCAATACTGCCCAGAACTTCGGCAAATTTTGAAGCATAGGGTTTGAATTGCTCCATGTTGTTCTGACAACCGCGCAACCGTGAAGTGGCAACCATTTTCATGGCAGAGGTGATCTGCTTTGTCTTTTTGACACTGCCGATCTTTGATTTAACTTCTTTTAATGTTGCCATTATATCTACCTTTCAAGCCTGGTGTTGGTGAAAAATTTTTCAAATGTAAGCATACCTGCCTGGTTATGTTCAGAGGGTATCCTTAAATTCTTCATCATAGGCTTCCAAAGCCTGCTTGAGCTTGGATTCGATATCCTGGGTAATTTCTTTTTTCTCTTTCAGGCCTTCGTAGATTTCAGGAAACCGGTTTTCAATAAAGGGATACAGTCCTTCTTCATATTTGGAAACCGCTTCTTTGGGGTATTTATCAATATACCCTTTGGTACCGGCATACAGCGCGGTTACCATTTTCTCCATGGGAAGGGGCTGGTACTGGGGCTGCTTGAGCAGTTCCACCAGTCTTTCACCACGGGTCAGCTGTTTCTGGGTGGCTGCATCAAGGTCGGATCCAAACGCGGCAAAAGCTTCCAGTTCGCGGTACTGGGCCAGGTCCAGGCGCAGGGTGCCTGCCACCTGTTTCATGGCCTTTACCTGGGCTGCGCCCCCAACCCGGGATACGGAAAGCCCCACATCAATGGCGGGCCGTATACCGGCAAAAAACAGGTCCTTGTCCAGAAAGATCTGGCCGTCAGTAATGGAGATAACATTGGTGGGAATAAATGCAGACACATCCCCTTCCTGGGTTTCAATAATGGGAAGTGCGGTCAGGGAACCGGCACCTTTTTCATCGCTCAGCTTGGCAGAACGTTCCAACAGCCGGGAATGGTTGTAGAAAATATCACCGGGATAGGCTTCACGTGCAGGGGGCCGTCTCAAAAGCAAAGACACCTGGCGGTAGGCAACCGCCTGTTTGGAAAGATCATCATATATAATCAGGGCGTGCTCGCCTTTGTCCCTGAAATATTCTCCCATGGCGCAGCCGGCATAGGGTGCCAGATACTGCATGGCAGCGGACTCAGAAGCAGATGCCACAACAACGGTTGTGTATTCCATGGCACCATGCTCTTCAAGGGCGGCAACCACCTGGGCCACCGTTGATTTTTTCTGGCCGCAGGCAACATAGATACACTTCATATCGGTATTTTTCTGGGCAATGATGGCATCCACAGCCACAGCGGTTTTACCGATCTGCCGGTCACCGATGATCAGTTCTCTTTGTCCCCGGCCTACAGGCGTCATGCCGTCAATGGCTTTGGCACCGGTGTAGCAGGGTTCATGGACCGATTTTCTGGCAATAACACCCGGGGCCACCAATTCCATGTTCATCATGATATCGGAATTGATAGGACCTTTGCCGTCAATGGGGTCTCCAGTGGTGCCGACAACCCGGCCCAGCAGGGCTTCGCCCACGGGTACGGATGCAATACGTTCGGTTCTTTTGACCACATCCCCTTCTTTGATGAGCTTGTCATCACCTAAGATGGCAATACCCACATTGTCAGCTTCAAGGTTCAGTGCGAGTCCCAGAATGCCACCGGGAAATTCCACCAGTTCCATTGCTTTTACTTTTTCCAAACCATATACACGGGCAATTCCATCACCCGCTGAAAGAACCACACCGGTCTCATTCAGATCAACCTCGGCATCAAACCCTTTGATCTGATCTTTTATTATCTGGCTTATTTCTTCTGCTTTAATTTCCATTAGACACTCTCACCTTTTTTTAAAGTTTCCCTCATATTGACCAGCTGAGTTTTCACGCTGCCATCCAGAACAAGATCACCGATTTTTGTGACGACACCGCCGATGAGACTTGGATCCTGTTCAACATTCAGAACAATAGTTTTGCCAACTTTTTTAGACAAGGCGTCCCGGATTTTTTCCACCGCCTCAGAAGATAATTGTGTTGCAGATGTGATGCTGGCCTTGACAATGCCCTTGAGCTCATCAGCCAGATTCTTGTAATAAGCTGCGATATCCCGCAGGAATTTAATTCTTCCCTTGTCAAACAGCAGCATCAGAAAAGATTTCATCACCACAGACAGATCTGTTGCAGCCAGCACGGCTTCCAATACCTTTTTACGGTCATTTTTATTGTACAAGGGATTGGTCAATGCCTCTTCAAACCCTTCCTGGGTGTCAAAAAGGTCCACCATGGCGGCCAGTTCCTCATTGTACAGCTCTGCCTGGCCGTCTTCCTGGCCAATAAGAATCAATGCTTTGGCATAACGCCTTGAAACTGCGAGATTTTTCATTATGCCACCACCTTTTTCAAATAGTCGTCAACAAGTTTATCCTGATCATCAGATGAAATGGATTCTCGAATGACTGCTTCAGCCTGTTCAATTGCAAGCCCGGCAATGTCCTGCTGAAGTTGCAGCCTGGCTGCTTTGAATTCCTGTTCAATATTGCGTTTTGCCATATCTTCCAGTTTTGCTGCCTGGGCATCAGCCTGGGCTATGATGCGTTCTTTTGCTTTTTCACCCTGTTTGATGTAGTCCTCAAGAATCTGTTTGGATTCCTGATCCAGATTTTTAAACCTGGCCTGGTATTCCGCCAGCTGCTTTTCAGCATCTGCTTTCTTTTGTTCCAGGTCTTTTATTTCATCGGAAATCTGTTTTCTGCGGGATGAAAAAAAATTTTTAGCCGGTTTTCTGCCCAGAAAGAACAGGGCAATGGCAAGCACGGCAAAGTTCAATGTTTTCCAGGTATCAACAGCCAGCCAGCTGTTGTGCACTTCTCCTCCGGCTGCGGCTGCCCATACCATGGCTGTGCTGGTGAACACCATCATTGCAGCCACACCTGAAACTTTAAAATACTTTTTGCGCAAAGTGTTTTTTTTCATTAGACCGCCCTCCCCAGAATTTTTTCACCAATGGCCTTGGCAAATGCCTCCACCTCTTTTTCCAGGGCTTTCCGGGCCTGCTCTGTCTCATCTGCCACCTGCTGTTTGATCTGTGCCAGGTTGGCCTGCGCCTTTTTGTTGATCTGCTCGATAATTTCCCGTTCCTGCTTTGATGCCTCTTCCACAAAAGCTTCTTTCTTTTTCAAGCCTTCGGCTCTGGCCTGGCGTAACCCGTTCTTATAAGATTCCTCCTGGGAAGCAAGATCAGCAGACGCTTTTTCAACGCCGTTTTCAAGGCCGTGGACCTTTGCTTTTCTTTCCAGAAGCACTTTTCGGATGGGTTTGTACAGCACCAG
>Ga0102943_1002471_pt1 | contig 10833 bp, 9 predicted proteins | sample SalPonC_black_MG_FD_78174 | JGI IMG/M metagenome (GOLD analysis project Ga0102943, IMG submission 78174) | Salt pond soil microbial communities from South San Francisco under conditions of wetland restoration - Salt Pond MetaG... | ecosystem: Environmental > Aquatic > Marine > Intertidal zone >...
CATACCAGGGTTCCGGGAGCTTGGATCTGCCATGGGTCTTTGGGAGGCCGCTCCTGGTTTCATGCCTGACTTTTCTTCTGCTGTGGCCTGGGTCTCATTCGCCAATTCATTGTTTTTCAGTCGATTCACGGCCTGGGCCACGTTACCTGTCTGCCCCGGATACACAGCCACACCGGCGGAATTAAAAACCTCCATGGCCTTGGGACCGCAACTGCCCGTTAAAACGGCCTGGGCACCTTTAGAGATCACAAAGGAAGCAGTTTGAACACCGGCGCCTCCGCTCAAATTAATGCTTTCATTGGAAAAACTCTCATATTTCATAGTATCTGTATCAACGATCAAAAGAAAATCACACCTGCCAAACCTGGGATTAATCTCAGCATCCAGGTCCTGGCCGTATGCACTGATTGCGACTTTCATAAATTTTCTCCTTAAGCGTAATAGGGTTTAAAAATTGCTCCACCAAAGAATATTAGCAAAACCCGTACCAATTTTTATATTGTTTATTCTCAATATGTTATATTTTTATCCGTTCTCCAGACGCAGTAAAACAAAAACCAAGGGTCGCATAATTGCAACCGGTCATTATTGTAATGGGTCATGGTCAAGACAACGGCCTATCCCAGCGTATTGCCTTATCTGTCAAATTAATTTATCCTTAACTTTCGTTTTTTTTATTTGCCTTCTATAATACCCCAATGACTAAAACACCACACAACATCGAAACACTTGTGTTCACAGATCTTGACGGCACACTTCTGGATCATGACACCTACGGTTTTGAACCGGCATTGCCGGCGCTGGCCATGCTTGCCCAAAAAAAGATCCCCGTGATCCTTAATTCCAGCAAAACGCTGGTTGAAATACTTAAGATTCGCAGCGCCCTTGGCAATTGTCACCCTTTTATTGCAGAAAACGGCTCTGTGGTGGCGGTGCCGGAACAGACATTTGCCGGTCTTATCCGCAAAGATCCTTTATTTCAGCCCCGATCCGGACTTCTGGTCAAACGGCTTGGGGGCGACAGAAAAACAGTTTTAAACATATTAAACCGATTGCGGCGGACACATGGTTTTGCCTTTGAAGGCTTTGCAGATATGAATCCTGGCCGGCTTTCCCGGGTAACAGGGCTGACGGAAAATCAGGCCATACAAGCTGGGCAACGTCTGAGCACCGAACCCGTTCTCTGGCAGGACACCCCCGAACAGTGGGAGGCGTTTACCGGACACCTTGCAGACGCGGGCCTTGGCTGGGTCCAGGGGGGACGGTTTATCTCCATATCCCGGCCCTTTGATAAAAAGGATGGGGTGGCCTGTCTGCTGGATCTTTATACCGAGGTCATGGGCACCGCCCCTTTCACCATTGGTCTTGGAGACAGCCCCAATGACCAGGCCATGCTTGATATGATGGATATTGCGGTTGTGATCTGTTCGGCCCGCTGTGATCAGATTAAACTGAACCGGCCCCAAACCATTATCCGCACGAGGGCCAGGGGCCCTGAAGGGTGGCAGGAAGCATTCAACTCCATTAACTTAACGTAATTAAGGAGGCATTAATACATGGGCGATTTTCATCAAAACGGTATTATCACCATATTGCACAACCTCTCCCGGCAGCCGGCAGAGGTTCTTGAATCCCAGCTCAATGAATTTTCAAAAAAACGGCCCCTGGGCCTGATACTGCCCTCTCTTTTTTCAGAACTTGAGGGGCCTGCCCTGACCCATATTGTGGAAGAAATTGCCAAGGTCACTTATCTGGATCAAATTGTTATCGGTCTGGACCGGGCCACCGAAGACCAGTACCGGCATGCATTAAATTTTTTTTCCAGCCTCCCCCAGCACCACCGCGTCCTTTGGAACGACGGGCCGCGGTTACGGGCCATTGACAAAAAACTGGCACAGATGACTCTGGCACCCTCGGAAGCAGGCAAGGGCAGAAACGTCTGGTACTGTTTTGGATATGTGCTGGCTTCCGGGCTGGTAGATGCTGTGGCATTGCATGACTGCGACATTTTAACCTATGAGCGCTCCCTTCTGGCCCGGCTGATATATCCTGTGGCCCATCCCGACTTTACCTATAAATTCTGCAAAGGGTATTATGCGCGGTTCACCGAGTCCAAGGTCAATGGCCGGGTGAGCCGGCTTCTGGTATCGCCCCTGTTATCCGCTTTGAAAAAAATCTGTTCATCCTCCGAATCCCTGGATTATCTGGAAAGCTTCAGATATCCTCTGGCCGGTGAATTTTCCATGGACACCGATGTACTTAAAGACTTACGGATGCCCACGGACTGGGGGCTTGAGGTCGGTATTTTGTACGAAATGAAACGAAATTACAGTCTTAACCGGATCTGCCAGGTAGACATTGCCGACACCTATGATCACAAGCACCAGCCATTAAGCCTTAAAGATGTGGATGCAGGGCTCTCCAAAATGAGCATTGACATTGCCAAAGCCATCTTTAAAAAACTGGCCACAGAAGGGGAGGTTTTTACCGCTGAAACCTTCCGGACCATTAAGGCCACCTATTACCGCAAGGCCCTTGATTTTGTGGAAATATACCACAATGACGCATTAATGAACGGGCTGAACCTGGACCGCCACAAGGAAGAACAGGCCGTGGAGCTGTTTGCTGAAAATATCCTGGCCGCCGGGAATAATTTCCTTGAAGGGCCCCATACAACGCCGTTTATCCCGGCCTGGAACCGAGTAAAATCCGCTTTTGCCGACATTATGGATGACTTAAAAGACGCGGTTGAGAAAGACTATGAACAATACCACCCTTAAGGCACCAGCCTGCCTGTTTGACAAAGTCAAGGCTCACCTTGAAATCATTTATCCCGGACTGGATGCAGACACCCTGGCCCGGAAAGCCATTACCGTTTTCGAACCTATTCATGATTCCCTGGATGACAGCAGCTGTGTTTCAGCCATTTCCCTGTGGTCTGAAAAGGACATTGCCCTGATTACTTACGGCAATTCCCTTGTGGAAGAAGAGAACCGACCCTTAAGAACCCTTGACCGATTTCTGAAAGAATTTACCCATGACCGGTTCTCCATTGTCCATATCCTACCCTTTTTTCCCTATTCTTCGGATGACGGGTTTGCGGTCATGGATTATTACACGGTGAACCCGAGCCTGGGAGACTGGGCGGATATCCGGAAAATTTCCGATCGTTGCCGGCTTATGGCCGATCTTGTGGTCAATCATACCTCATCCCGGAGCAGTTGGTTTGAAAATTTCAAAAAAGGGCGCCATCCGGGAAAGGATTATTATGTGACCGTGGAACCGGAATGTGATCTATCCCAGGTGATTCGCCCCCGGACAACGCCCTTGTTGCGGGAGGTGGCCACACCGGATGGACCCCGTTACGTCTGGTGCACATTCAGCCATGATCAGGTGGACCTGGATTTTAAAAACCCGGAGGTCCTCATGGAATTTTTATCCATTATCCGCCATTACCTGGATAACGGGGTACAGGTATTCCGGCTGGATGCCGTGGCGTTTCTATGGAAGGAGGCCTGCACCACCTGTCTGCACCTGGGCCAGACCCATAAAATTATCAAACTCATGCGCACCCTGATCCAGGCCCACGACCCCAGGGCCATCATTATCACGGAAACCAATGTGCCGGCCCGGGAAAACCTGTCCTATTTCGGCATAGGCGACGAAGCCCAGATGATTTACAATTTTCCGTTACCTCCGTTTCTGCTCAACACCATGGTCACAGGCAACAGCAAAGGGATTACAGATTGGCTGAAAACCATGCCCGACACCATGGAAAGCACCACCTACCTGAACTTTATCGCTTCCCACGACGGCATTGGGTTGCGGCCGGTGGAAGACTATTTTTCCCGCCAGGAGATGACACAACTCATTGATCTGATGAAGGCCTTTGGCGGCAGAATTTCCACCCGGGCGCTCAATAACTACAAGGATAACCCCTACGAGATTAATATCAGTCTGTGGGATGCTATGAAAGGAACGATTCACTGCCGGGAGGATAATTTCCAGATCGAACGGTTTATCTGTGCCCACACCATTATGTTGGGTCTCAAGGGCATCCCGGCCATTTACATCCACAGCCTGCTGGGCAGAGAAAATGATTATGAGCGTAGGGAAAATTTGCAGTCCAACCGGGCCGTCAACCGCCATATCTGGAACTATCCGGATCTGTGTAAAAAGCTGACCAACCCCGACGACCACCACCATCAGGTATTCTTTGCCCTTTGTTCCCTCATGGACAAAAGAAAACAGCAACCAGCCTTTCATCCGGATGCCGGGCAGATCACCTTTAACATAAACCGAAAAATTGTGGCATTCCAGCGCAGGCCGAATAAAAAAAGCAACGCCCCTGTCCTGTTATGCATTCACAACATCACAGACCAGGCCGTCACCATTCCCCAAAAAGATCTGCCCGAACAGTGGCAACGGGCAGGTGTGGATCTGATCCTGGAAAAGACCGTAACGCTTGACACGGGATTGAATCTTGCCCCTTATCAATCCATGTGGCTCACAATGACAAAAAACCAAAACGTTGACAGAATAATTTAGCAACTTATTGAGACTTTGATATAAATTTTAAAAACTATTGTTCATATATCACAGGTTTTTTGGTGCGCTTAATGCAGATTCTCCGATGTTGCGGCTAAGGAAGGGACCATGCCGTCTATATGCGGGATCCAGGGGAAAGAATATGCGTTGAGAACACGTTTGATCATATCAGCCCCATAATATCTCTTAGTTTCTACTTCTTTTTCTTCTTCCAACGACAGGTCAATGCTGGTTGATCCGGATTCAAAAAAGAAGTGGTACAGATTTTTTTCTTTGGGCATTTTGCCATAAATTTCTTTAAGTCTTTGGGGAGCCGTTTGCAAATTTATCCGAAGGGCTACGGCTGGATTATTGTTCACATAGGAAAAGGACGAAATCTCTCCGATCTTTTCAAACAAAAGGATATCTTCGTAAATTTTTAAATATTTAGGATGGGTCGTAATTAATAAATCATCCGCACCAATGGTGTTAATCGCATATGACAAGAGCATACGGTTGCCCAGCATGGGAATGTTTTTGTTTCCTTTCCGGTATATCGGGTCTGATGCCAGACATCCGATTTCAACAAGGCGACGCCCCTGATTTCTTAACTCGTCCACCTGCCGTTTAAATCCCGTATCCATGGGAAGGCCTTTTTCATTATCTGGAAATATACTGGCCGTATATATGGGCCTATTTTCATCCTGTTTATCTGTCAGGCACGCCATAAAAACCCTGGATTCAGGATCGGAGTGGTGCGGGATGATTCTCAACGGAGGAAAGGAAGGCTGAATAAATCCGGCGGCTACATAAACATCATGTAGCAACTTGAAACAGGACATATAATCTTCGATACTCGTTGCCTCACAAAATGTAACATTATCCAGATTGGTTTGAAACTCAGGAAGGGTACGCCGGATGATCCTTTTTCTAAAGTCCGTTGGCAGACAAGGTAAAAACGAATTTAATAGAATATTTGATATGTTCATAACGTTCTCTTTTTCAATAATGGATTTAATATGTTCATAACCTCGGTACAATAAAAGCAGTTCAAAGGTTAATGTTTAGCAATTTTAGTACCAGATTAGAAAAAAACCTAAAACCCCTTGATAGAAAACCTTTTATCGGATTTAAACATAAACACCTTTAAAATAAAAAAAACAAAATTACGAAAAAGACAACCGCAGTTTCAAAAATTGCACCTTTAGAACCAAAGAGCCGCCGGAGAATAGATAAACGCCAACATCGCATAAATTTCATTCTAACGCAAAGCTTCAAACGCACAAGGGGTTATAAAGTCAAATAAAAATCTTTATCTCGATCATCGAGTTTTTGTCTTGTGCGAATTTTTCAACTAATTCAACTAAAAAGATTCATATTTAAAAGTGCTGTCCTGATTATAATAGCGCATTGCCAAGAGTTATTGTATAATAATTGCAGGTTGACCTAAATTTATAAACACCTATACTCAACCCACAACAAAAATGAAAGTAATTTAACAACATATTGGAACTTTCATATTAAAATCTGCCATGAATAATATTAAACGTTGCGATTGGGTGACCAGTGACCCTTTATATATCCGGTATCATGATACGGAATGGGGGGTGCCGGTTCACGATGACCGGAAAATTTTTGAATTTCTCATCCTGGAAGGGGCCCAGGCAGGGTTGTCCTGGCTGACTATTCTCAAGCGCCGCCAAGGATATTGCAATGCATTCTGTGAATTTGACCCTGAAAAGGTCGCCCGGTTCAGTGAAGCCGATATTCAAAAGCGGCTGCAAGACCCCGGCATCATCAGAAACAAGCTTAAGGTCCGTTCTGCGGTGACCAATGCCCAGGCGTTCTTAAAGATCCAGGAAGAATTCGGCACCTTTGACGCCTATGCCTGGCGGTTTGTAGACGGGGCACCCATCATCAATCACTATACCAGCCAGGATCAGGTGCCGGCGACATCCAGTCAATCCGACGCATTTTCAAAAGATTTACGCAAGCGAGGCTTTAAATTTACCGGGTCCACCATCATCTATGCCCACATGCAGGCCACGGGCATGGTGAACGATCACCTGGTATCCTGTTTCAGATATAAAGAAGTAATGGCCTGAAAAAGGAACGCAAATCATGATCATTGTGACCACCAGACAGATGCAGCAAATGGATAAAAACACCATTGAGACCTTTGGCATTCCAGGCCGGGTACTCATGGAAAATGCAGGCCGGGGTGCTTTGGAGATGCTTTCCGACCACTTTGACCTTGAAGGGGTCAGGGTGGCTGTGGTGGCGGGCCGGGGCAACAACGGCGGAGACGGATTTGTGATCGGACGTTACCTCATGGAGATGGGATTAAGCGTCAGCTTCTTTCTTTTGTCCACCCGGGAGCGAGTCCAGGGTGATGCCAGGGCCAATATGGATCTGGTCGTGGATCTTCTGGCCGAACACGCCCTGTCACAGTTCATTGAAATCCCTGACAAAGAATCCCTGGAAGCGGCAACTGAAATCCTGCCGGACCACGATCTGTTTGTGGACGCTATTTTCGGCACAGGACTTAATTCTGATGTCCGGGGCATTTACCGTGATGTGATTGAACTGATCAACGATTCGGGCAAAGCGGTTTTCAGCGTGGACATCCCTTCGGGAATCAATGCAGATACAGGTGCCGTCTGCGGGGTGGCCATCCAGGCCGATGCCACAGCCACCTTTGCTTTTGCCAAGGTCGGGCAGATTCTTTACCCGGGCAATTTTCATACTGGTGACCTCGAGGTGATTGACATCGGCATTCCCGGTCACATTGCAAAAGCACAATCTCCCGATATTTTCCTGCCTGAATCCCATGATATTGCAGACCTGATACCGGCCAGGGAGTTCAATGCCCACAAGGGTAATTTCGGTCATCTGCTGGTACTGGCCGGCTCGCCGGGCAAAACCGGGGCCGCGGCATTGTGTGCCAACGCTGCCATGCGGACCGGTGCCGGCCTTGTGACCTTAGGCGTTCCTGAAACGCTTATGCCGATCATAGAACCCATGGTCATAGAACCCATGACAACCGCACTTGCCCAGACGCCATCCGGCGGCTTGAGTGCCACAGCCGTGGATGACATTATTGCACTTTTGGCAGACAAAGCCGCTTTGGTTTTAGGGCCCGGCATAGGCACGGATCCCGGGACCCGGGAACTGATAAAAGGCATTATTTCCATTGCATCCGTACCCATGGTCATTGATGCGGACGGCTTGAACTGCATTGCTGAAAATCCAGACATTCTGGACACGGCCAAGGCCCCGGTGATTCTTACGCCCCACCCAGGTGAAATGGCCCGTCTTACCGGGAAAACCACTGCGGAGATTCAACAGAACCGAATGGAAACCGCCCGGAACTTTGCAGAAAAATACAAAGTTATCCTGGTGCTCAAAGGAGCCCAGACCCTTGTGGCCTGCCCGGACGGGGCCTTATTCATCTGTCCCACCGGAAATCCCGGCATGGCCTGCGGCGGCATGGGTGATGTACTCACGGGCATGATTGCGGCATTCCTGGCCCAGAATCTGCCCCCAGACTCCGCTGCCCTTGCCGGCGTTTATGTTCACGGACTGTGCGGGGATCTTCTGGCCCAAGAGCACACCGTTGGTTTCTTGGCATCAGATATGGTGGCGGGTATTCCCCAAGCTTTAAACACACTCTTGTCATGAAAGAGATTATCTCCCAAATTCCGGAACAGACCCAGGAACTGGCCAGGCGCCTGGGCCTGTATATCCGGGAACAGCACTTAAGTTGCGCCATAGCCCTGACAGGGGCGCTTGGTTGCGGCAAGACCTGTTTTGTCCAGGGCCTTGCCAGGGGGCTGGGCGTGGCGGACGGGTACTATATCACCAGCCCCACCTTTACCATCATGAATGAGTATCCGGCAGAAAAAATGCGTCTGTGCCACCTGGACCTGTACCGACTTTCTGATCCGGACGAGTTGGATTACATCGGCATTGAGGACCAGGTGGGGCAGGACAGCGTCACCGTGGTGGAATGGCCTGATCTCCTCATTGAGACCGGCTTTGTATTTGACCTTCACATCCATCTTGAATTTGATGCCGACTTTAATAGAAAAATAACCTTTTCCCCATATGGACAAGCCGGAGCAAATCTGCTAAGCAATCTATCCTTATAATCAAATTTATTAATATAAGCTAAAATTTTGGGAGCTACAATGGCGTTACGGGTACAAAAATTTGGCGGTACATCTGTGGCAGATATCGAAAGGATCTCCAAAGTGGCCGACCGGGTACAAAAGGCCCATGAAAACAAAGATCAGATGGTGGTGGTGCTTTCGGCGATGGCAGGCGTGACAAATAATCTGATCAGCCTTGCCGGACAGGCATCCAAAAGCCCTGATAAACGGGAACTGGACGTACTGCTGGCAACCGGAGAGCAAACCACGGCAGCCTTAATGGCCATGATGCTCAAATCAAGGGGACTTAAAGCCAAATCCTTTTTAGGCTTCCAGGCCGGCATCCATACCGACCATATGTCAGGCAAGGCCAGAATCCGGGAAATCGACAGCCAAAACCTGCGTGACGCCCTGGATGAAGGAAATATTGTCGTGGTGGCAGGGTTCCAGGGTGCAGACGACCATGGAGACATCACCACCCTGGGCCGGGGCGGCTCCGACACCTCGGCCGTTGCCATTGCCGCATCGCTCAGAGCTGATGTCTGTGAAATATTCACTGACGTGGACGGCGTGTACACAACCGACCCAAGGATCTGCCCTAAAGCCAGGAAAATCAGCATAATTTCCTATGATGAAATGCTTGAAATGGCCATTCTGGGGGCAAAAGTCCTCCAGATCAGGTCTGTGGAATTTGCAAAAAAATACAATGTGCCCGTGCATGTCCGGTCATCATTCAATGAGGAGGAAGGAACCATGGTTATCAACGAAAGTGAAAATATGGAAAGCCCGGTGGTGTCAGGCATCACCTGTGACATGAATGAAGCAAGAATCACATTCAAGCGCGTCCCTGACCAGCCCGGCATCTCAGCCAAGATTTTCGGTGCCCTTGCCGAGGCTAATATTTCCGTGGACATGATCATCCAGAACTCCCGCACCGGCGGCGAAACAGACTTGACCTTTACCGTGACCATGGACGATTTTGACCGGGCAATTGAAATTTCCAAAGAAGTGGCGGATCAGATCCATGCCGGCGAAATAAGAACCGCCACCGAAATTGCCAAAATATCAGTAATCGGCCTGGGGATGAAAAGCCATTCCGGCGTGGCTGCGGTGATGTTCAAAACCTTGGCTGAAGAAAACATTAACATCCGCATGATTTCAACCTCTGAAATCCGTATTTCATGCGTGATTCTGGCCAAATATGCGGAACTGGCCGTCAGGAGCCTGCATACCGCCTTTGGTTTAGACAAGGAATAACAATTAAAATCTATTTCTTTTGGCTATTTTCCCAATGCCGGCCTGTCAGGCAGCCCTACATGGCAGAGCCGGACAGGCCGGCTTCAATTTCCCTGGCCACTTTTTCAGCGGCCCGCGCCGGATCATCGGCATCCCGGATGGGCCGCCCAATGACAATATAGTCAGAACCAGCTTGCACAGCTTTAGCCGGGGTAACAATCCGTTTCTGGTCATCCCCGGGTGTCAAGTGCCATTGGGGCCGGATCCCCGGCGTAACAGTCAAACACCTTTTACCGAATTGCGCTTTCAACATGGCGGTTTCCTGCCCTGAGCACACCACGCCGACACATCCGGCATCCAGGGCCATACGGGCCCTCAGCAACACCAGCTTTTCCGGGGCATTGACATATTCATCCTTAAACCCCTGGGCACGGACCGTATCTGCGTCATTGTCCGTAAGCAGGGTAACGGCAAGCACCTTGGTCTTTCCGGCATTTTCAACGGCTGCCCCAAGCATTTTTTGTGAGGAAGCACCGTGGACTGTTACCAGATCCACGCCAAGATCCGACACCCGGGCCATGGCCCGGCCAACCGTGGCGGAAATATCATGCAGTTTCAAATCCAGGAAAATACCGGCACTGGACATCTTTTTGACCATCTTCACCACAGCCGGACCCTGGCGGATAAATAGTTCAAGGCCGATTTTAAACATGCCCACCCGGCCGTCAAGCTGACGGATATGTGACTCGGCCGCCGCCATGGAAGGAAAATCCAGAGGAAAAATAATATATTCTTTTGCTGTTTTCTGCATAAGCACCCTTTGTGATATTAGTCTTAGGGTTGACACAAATAAAAAATTGTGCAGATCCTACCACAAACGATTTTTTTTGCCTTAAAAAAAACACGGACAAAAAACTTA
>Ga0102943_1002472_pt1 | contig 10830 bp, 8 predicted proteins | sample SalPonC_black_MG_FD_78174 | JGI IMG/M metagenome (GOLD analysis project Ga0102943, IMG submission 78174) | Salt pond soil microbial communities from South San Francisco under conditions of wetland restoration - Salt Pond MetaG... | ecosystem: Environmental > Aquatic > Marine > Intertidal zone >...
CTGTATGTTAGAAATACAAGCCCCAGGGTGGTTAGGATCAAAATGGCAAAACCGACCCCGATTTTTCGACTTATTGTAAATCGGAAACTCATAGATTTAGAATCAGGTTCTACTTTTTCATGTCTCCGTCAAGCTCATCAAGTATCTCTTGAAAGTGTTTGCCTTCTTCTTCCTTATTCAAATTGAAATTGATAATCTTGAGCGCCTTGATGACATCAACTTTTGTAGAATCAATCTCGTATGCCCTCATCATAAAGGGAAGGGCCATCTCAATACTCCTCATGCTTTCGGATTGAATTTCAAACAGGTCGATTATATCGACATAAGGTAGCCTTTCGAGATTGTAGGCACCTCGATTATAATAGGATACACCTTTAGAAAACCAAGCTTCAAAACTATTTGGATCGAGATCTAGAACCTTGTTCATGTATTCATTTGACAATTCCCAATGCGCATCATTCTTCTCTCGGTCTGACTCGTATATTTTCCGATGTGCCGTAGACATTGCTAAGAAATACTCTACATCCTTTTTAATAAAAGATGTATCGGGATTTAATTGAGTGATGATATCTCGATAGTTGTAATAATCTTTTTCCGCTACGGCTATTCTATCGGCAGAGTGTGCTTTGATCAAATCAGAGGCATCATTGAAGAAGGATACGGCCAAATATCTCAGTGCTTTCTCATTCTGTTGTGTAAGAAGTTCGTTCTTATCGTACTTAATCGAGTTTAGGAATGATAGCACGGCCTCTGACCGATATTCGTCAGATACCTCCTCCGATCGATTGTTCACAAATAAATCTTTATAAACGAAGCCACGCACATGCCATACAAGTTCATTTTTATCACCCCCGTTGCTTTCCAAAGCCTTGTTGATGACTGTCTTTGCCTCCTCGTGATTTTTTGCCACTTGAAGCTTGTATGCGGTCTGAATCATATCATCAACCGACTGTCCGAAAGAGGGGGCAGTCAGGACAAAAGAAAAGAGCAGTATTGTCAAAAAACGAATCATAAGTATCATTCGACCTTTCTGGCCAGGCTTTTTAATGTTGATCCAATGTAGAGGGATTGAGCGTTTGACGTTTTTAGATCAAACAGCCAATTGTTCTCGTTCCAAATGAAGGCTATGGCTGAACCCTCGGTCAGCGTTACTTCCCCGTCGCTTACGATAAGGGTCGGTGTATTTTGGAATTTCTCAGCAATTTGAGGAAGCAAATCTTGATTTTCCCTGCCTACATAAATTATATGGCAATCACTGATTTTTAATGTTTTGGAAAGCTTTCTGATTTCAATTTGTTGCAGACCTATCTGTTTCGAGTTGTAATTCTTTACCAACTCTTGATAAAGATTATCTCCTCCCATTACAGAAATAATGAAGTTGCCTGTTTTCTCGTCTTCCGGCCAATCAATGTATTTACCGAAATTGTATAGATAACTTGCTTTGACCATTGCGCCTGTATCCTTCTCATTCATTTCAGGAAGTTGAGGATCCTGAATGATGAGAGATAGAAACACAGAAAGAAACAGGGTAAATTTCTTCATATTAAATCTTTGCCAAAGGAAGGCGAAGTATAGCCTTAAAAATCACAACTATTGTATGGTAGTTGAATGAGTTTTCAAGTATCAAGCGTTTACATATGATTCACTCTACGCAAATCGCTCGTTTTTAGTTATACAAAAAAATACTTATTCAGCTGAGTTCAAAGATTCGAGGTCTCGATCAAACAGGTACAAGCCCCCTTTATCGCCACCAATTAATTTTAGCTTGTCGAGCAAATCTGCTGCTAAAGCTTCCTCTTCGATCTGCTCAGCTACGTACCACTGCATAAAATTATGGGTGGTGTAGTCTTTTTCATTCAGGCACAGCTCAACCACTCCATTAATCTCCGCAGTTACCTCTACTTCATGATCGAAAAGTGTTTGAAAAATAAAATCGATTGATTCAAAATTTTCCGGCGGTTTTGCCAATTGCGGAACAACGGCCTTTCCCCCTCGTTCATTGATGTACTTAATAAGCTTCAGCATGTGCTGCCTTTCTTCGTCGCTATGGGTGTACAAAAATTTTGCAACACCGTTTAAACCGTTGGTCTCTGCCCATGAAGCCATGGCCAGATAAAATTGAGAGGAGCTCGCTTCTACTTCTACTTGTCCGTTGAGGGCATCTTGTATCTTTGCTGACAGCATTCTTTACTACTTTTAAGCAAATATAATCGAATAGTAAGAGTTCGCGTATGAAGTCATTCATTGATTTGGCAACCTCGAATAATATCTATCTTCACAAATTGAATGGGAAAAAAGAAGAAAAAGTACATCGCAAAAAAAGGTCGTTCATATTCTAAAGGTGAACTAAGAGGAAATACAATGGCTCTCCTTCGTGGAATGCCTGATAAAGCACTTAATTATAAACAGATATCTGCTAGACTAGGAGTTGAAAATTCAAATGACAGAAGGTCGGTAGTACAGGTTTTGGATGAATTGGTCTCCTCCGAACTTTTGGTGCAGGTGTCCCACGGAAAATTTAAGGTTCATCCTTCTCAAATGGCACAGCTCATTGCTACAATGGACTTCACGAAGTCAGGATCGGCATATGCCGTCCCCGAGAAAGAAGGAAAGGATATTTTCATATCAGAAAAAAATACAGGAAAGTCGCTTCATGGCGATACGGTAGAAATAGCCATCGTTGGCTCAAAACGCGGTCAGGCAGAAGGCAAGGTGGTGAAAATAATAAAGCGGAAGGCAGAAAATTACGTTGGGATTATTGAGCTCTCGAAGAATCATGCCTTTTTCGTACCCACCAATTCCAGAATTCACGTCGATTTTTTCATTGATAAATCAAAAACGAAAGATGCGAAAAACGGTCAAAAAGTAATTGTCAAATTACTGGATTGGCCGGATGAGGATAAATCACCGAAAGCGGAGGTAATCTCAGTATTGGGAGACCCTGGTGTAAATGAGGTCGAGATGCACGCGATCCTCGTAGAGTTTGATCTTCCTTTCGAGTTTCCCGATGCGGTTTTGAATGCCGCAGAAAAAGTCGAAGTGACCATTTCCAAGGAAGAAATAAAAAGAAGACGGGACTTCAGAAAACACAAGACGTTTACCATTGACCCTGATGACGCAAAGGATTTTGATGATGCTTTAAGTATCAACTTAATGGAAGATGGAACCTACGAAGTAGGCATTCACATTGCCGATGTTTCCCATTACGTAAAGCCGGGTTCAGAGCTCGAAGAAGAGGCTTTAAAAAGAGCTACCTCGGTTTATTTGGTTGATAGAGTGGTGCCGATGCTTCCGGAAGTTTTGTCCAATTATGTCTGCTCGCTAAGACCAAATGAAGAGAAGCTTTGTATGTCAGCTATTTTCCATATAGCTGAAGATGGAAAGGTATTGAAAGAATGGTTTGGCAAAACCGTTATTAAGAGCAATCATCGCTTCACATATGAAGAGGCACAGGCCATCATAGATGGCAGTGATACTACCAATGAGCTTAGAGAAGAGATTCTTCTTTTCCAAAAATGGGCTGTGAAATACCGACGTGAGCGCATCTCAAAAGGTGCACTTGAGTTTAGTGGGACTGAAGTGAAATTCAAGCTAGATGAAAATGGTAAACCTATCGGTGTTTACGAAAAGAAAATGCGAGAGGCCAATAAGCTCATTGAAGAATTTATGCTTTTAGCCAATAGAAGGGTTGCTGCATTCGTAGGCAAGGCTGAAAAAAACAAAGAAGCAAAAACGTTTGTGTATCGTGTTCACGACACACCTGATCCTGATAAGCTCATTACGCTCAAAGAATTTGTGTCAAGACTTGGATATAAATTAAAAAGTACTCAACCTGAAAATGCCTCTTTCGCCATAAATGATCTTTTGAAACAAGTGAAGGATCAACCGGAAGAAGAAGCCATCAAGATTATGGCTATTCGAACTATGGCAAAAGCGATTTACACAACTGATAATATCGGCCATTATGGCTTGGCGTTCGACTATTACACACACTTCACTTCACCTATCAGAAGATATCCTGACGTGATGGTGCATCGTTTAATCGAGGCTTATTCCAACGGAGCCCATTCTGCAAAAAAAGACGAACTCGAGAAAAAATGCAAACACTCCTCCGAGAGAGAGAAGAAAGCATCAGACGCGGAGAGGGCCTCGATTAAATACAAACAAGTAGAGTTCATGCTCGATAAAATCGGAGAGAATTTTGAAGGCCACATTAGCGGGATAGCGCGATGGGGAATTTTTGTTGAACTTGTAGGAACAAAGGTGGAGGGAATGATTCCTTTAAATTCTATGGATGATGACATCTATCGGTACGACGAAAGAAAAAACCAAATTGTTGGTCAACGCCACAAAGAGGTATTTGAATTTGGCGATAAGGTTAATGTAAAAGTTCACGGAGCTGATTTGATTCAAAAACAGCTGGACTTCCGAATGATTTAAACCAAGTTGATTCTTCGCTGAAGCTCATCCTTAAATGATCCTCCGATTGGAATGACTTTCTTGTCGTTTTCCAAGATAAGGTTAGGCTGCTCTATTGCTGCAATCTTATCCATTCGAACAATGAAGGATCGATGAACTCTCAAAAATTCTTCAGATGACAACCTTTTTTCTATGTCTTTCATAGTAGAGTGAATCGTGTAACGACTATTTAAAGCATTGATCACTACGTAATCCTTCAATGCCTCCACGAAGTAAATATCTGCCGTTTTCAGTCTAACTAATCTGGAATTTGATTTAACGAAGATAAAGTCATCAGCCTCCTTGTCTTTGCTTTCTACGATTGAATAGAGTAAGTCTCTTTCATTCCTTAACTCTTTTTCTTTCTGGTTCTTGTAAATAGCCATCTCAATGGAAGTATGGATATCAATCTCCTTAAAGGGCTTGATGATGTATCCATAAGGCTCTGTAACCTTCGCTTTGGCAAGCGTTCCTTCATCTGCATAAGCTGTGAGAAAAATAACCGGGATATTTAGAGTCTCCTTTATTTTTTCAGCTGCATCAATTCCTGTGAGCTTTCCTTTGAGCATGATGTCCATCAAAACCAAGTCAGGTTTTAATTCAAGCGCAAGTTCTATGGCCTTTTCTCCTGTAGAAGCTGCACCCAACACATTATATCCCAGCTTCTTCAAGCTGTGTTGAATATCTTTGGAAACGATGCTCTCATCTTCTACAACAAGAATATTTGTTTTGGCCATAATAGCTAAATTCTTTACTGTTTATCAAAAGTAATTAAATATTTCGTACCATCTTTTGAGTTCACTTCAATAGAAGCATCCAACTGGTCTTTGAGTGTATACACCAATTGAAGACCTAATGAATCACTATTCTCATAATCAAAACCTTCAGGCAGCCCCTTCCCATTATCAGCAATAATCAGGGTTACTTTAGACCCTTTATGCTTTGCTGAGACATATATCTCTCCCTGCTGTCCTTTATCAAATGCGTACTTTAGAGAGTTAGATATCAACTCATTGGCGATTAGACCGCAAGGTATTGCTTGATCTAGTGAAAGATAAGTATCATCAAAATCTGTTTTCAAATTGACCATTCCGACTTCCAAACTGTATGAATGAACTAAGTTATTTGCCAAAGAGAGAATATAACCGCCGAATTCTATACCGGAAAAATCCTTAGTTTGATACAGAGATTCATGAATAAAACTCATCGATTTGATCCTATTCTGACTTTCTCTAAGAATGTTCAGCGAGTTTTCATCTTTGACATATGAAGATTGTAAATTCAGTATACTACTGATCACCTGAAGATTGTTCTTAACTCTGTGATGAACTTCTTGTAGTAAAATCTCTTTCTCATTCAAAGATTCCTGCATTTGCCGCTCAATAATCTTTTTATCAGTTACATCGTATGACAGGCAGGAAATTTCCTTTATCTTATTATCGTCTCCGTAAATTGGACTGAAAAAGGTCTCCATCCACACCTTGTTTCCTTTTTTTCCAAAAATTCTTCCTTCAAATTGCTGCTTTTCACCTTCGAATGCTCCAATAAAACGATCACACAATTCAACGTAGGCATCATCTCCCAAATGATTTTTAAGTAACTCTAAAAAGTTACTTCCGATACTCACTTCCAAACCCAACAATTTGAAATGTTGATTGGCAAAAATCTTATTGTACGACACAATATGATAATCCTTATCAACCGTCCAAATGAGCATGGCGGTACTGTCAAAGATTGCTTGAATTTTTGCTGCTTGCGCCTTGAGCTTTCTCTCTGCAGCCTTCTTATATGTCACAGTTTGTGAAATACCTGCGACCTCGATTATTTTTCCTTCATCCCCAAAGATAGGATTGAGAGATACTTCAGCTGTATGGTGCTTTTTGGCGGCATCCATATATTCCAATTCAAATCTTACTTGGTCGCCCTGAAAAGCCCTTTTATAATACGCTTTCCATATCTCCCGCGTAGATTTATCAATGTGTTTGCCTAACTCATACACTTGATTTCCCAAAGAAATATTTACGTCAAATCGTTTGTTAACGGCTTGTCTATAAAACTCATTGAAAAATGTCAGCTCAAAGGAGTCATTGACTGACCAAATCATATGATTGGTCGCATTAAAGATTGTATTAATCTTTTTTGATTGTTCGTGTATATTTTTAGCTGCAAGTTTTTGTTCGGTTACGTCCAATGCTAAGCCGGCCACTTCTTTTACTTTTCCGCTTAATACGATTGGATTGAGATAGATTTCTCTGAAGTAAATTTTTCCATCCCCATCACTCGTCTTAGTAAGAAAATTAATCCCCTCACCACTGTCAAACACTTGATTGTACTTTTTATCCCAAAAAGCATGATATTCATCTGACGCAAATTTTTTCTTTGGCTTAGACAGATCAGTGTTTACCTCGGGAGTTGAATCATATTGCGTCTTGATGATGTCTGAATATGCTTCATTAAAGGAGGTAAGCGCCTTATTTTCATTGACACTCCAAAACAGAATATTCGATGTTTGAAAAATGGCTTTAATCCTTGCAGATTGATTATTAACATGTTGAAGAGCAGAAACATCATCTGTAACATCTCTCATCAAGCAGATCACAGCCTGCTTTCCATTTACATTCTTGAAGTGATTATTGCATTCTAAAAAAATATTATCCCCTTCTTGCTTTGTCATTCCTATGACAATAGATTCATCAGAGTTTGTCTCGCTAATATTCTCCAGAAATGATTTATACTCGATCTTATATTCGGGAAGGATCAGATCCCAAATGTTAATTTCTTTGGATGGATGTCCTATTTTCTCATCCCATACACTATTCTTAAAAAGAATATTTCCCTCTAAATCAATGATATGAATGATATCAGAAGATCCATTGGAAAATAATCCTGATTGGTTTCTATCAATTTCTGATTGTATCAGGATGTAGAGGTCATCCCGTAATCCCATGAAAGAAAGTTTGGTGAAATTACCTGAATCACTTGTGAAGTAGGACTCTAAGCCAATTTCTTCACTCTCAACGATTCTGTTGAAAAAATCGTAGAAAGAGCCCGGATCTTTCGATCCAATCAAGTATTCACCTTTTTTTCCCTCGCAGTTCTGATTTTTGCCAAAACATTTCCGTATAATCCCGTTTTTATCTATTTCCAGTATACTCTGGAAAAGGATTAATTCATCTGCTTTATTTGAAGTTTGAGTGCTATTCAATGCCGAAAATTGTAGAAATCAATTCGTTCAATTATTGACTTCCATCAAATGTCGGTATATAAAGATCAATTTGAAAGTTCTTCTTCATTTTCAAGAGAAGACTCAACGGAAACACTTCGTCCGTTTATTTTTACCTCTTGACCGTTCTTGTATTTGACAACCAATTCCTGAATACCGTTTTGATCGTAGGTCTTCCATGTTCCAACCCTCAAACCACTGGAGTACTTGCCTTCTTTCTTTAATTGACCGTTTGGGTAATACCATCTGTGTTTTCCGATAGCGAGCCCTACTGCGTACTCTCCTTCGTAGTTTAACTCTCCGTCGGGATATTCGTAAATCCATTCTCCATTGCGCTCCCCGTCCAAATAAGATCCTTTTTCAATATGATCACCCACGTGATAAAACCACTCACCTTCCTTGTATCCGCTTACATATTCTCCTTTTGAGATTATGTTTCCTTCAATATCATACTCGATGGACTCCCCGTCCTCTTTTCCTCTTCGGTAATATTCTTCTCGTCTTAGATTTCCATTCTCAAAATACCAAGTCCATCTTCCTTGAGGCAGACCGTCTACGTATTTAGCTCGGTGCTGTATTTCGCCATTTTTGTGATAAAAGGTCCATTCTCCAATCCTGTTGCTATTTTCAAACTCTCCCTCAGCTTTTAGTTCGCCGCTTTCGTAATAAAGTTTCCAAAAACCTTGATAATCGCCGGTTTCATCAATTATTCCTTCTGCTGTTTTTTCGCCTCGACTGTATATTTTGGCACTTTCAATGTTTCCTTCCTTGTCATAATAGCGGTGCGTCCCTTCTTTCATTCCGTCTACATAACCTCCGGTAGATTTAATATCTCCATCTTGATAATAGCTATTCCTCAAATCAAGAATTACGGATTCCTCCGAGTCTACAACTAATCGATCATCTTTGTACTTTTCGAGGGTGATCAGATCTCCGCGCTTATCGAAAGTTTTAAAAATGCCATTTTTCATATCATTCATGTAAGTACCTTCTACATGAACCAAGCCTCCGGGATGAAAAGTCACCCACTTTCCGCGTCGTTTTCCCTTGTTGTCAAATCGATTTATTCTTTCTGCACTCTTTAAATACCCGTCGCGGTATTGCAAAAGGGTAATTACCCTGCCGTCTCTGCCGTATTCAAATCCCTCCCCTTCTTCCAAGTCATTTTTATAAGGAATTCTTTTATGAACCTCACCGGTGGGGTAATAAATCTCTGCTACACCATCCCTTCGATCATTTTCCAAAAAGGCTCGCTCATACAAAACACCCTTTTGGTATGTCAAAACTTCCCCGCTCTTTACACCATGATCGTAAGTAATTTTGCTAGAGAGTTCACCCTCCTCACTGTAAAATACCCAAATGCTGTCCAATTGAAAATTGTCCCTGTTTCCCTCGCTTTTAATTTGGCCCGAAGGATAGTAGGTCGTCCAGTATCCATTGGGTCTTCCATCCAAAAGGTAGCCCTCTGAAGAAACATTTCCATCGTCGTAGTAGTACACAGTATATTCGCCATCTTGAGCACTAAGGTCCGCAATTTGAACCATTGACAAAATGATACTCCATACTACTATTATAGATTTATTAATTGAAAATAAAGTATATGTATTATGTGTGTTAGTATTGTTGAAAGTGAAGGTCATTATTAGTTGGATAAGTTACTTTTCCAAAGTTAGTAACAGTGGAATAACGTTTTGAATGATGGAATATGTTTTAATAGAAGGGCTTATCACTTAATTAACAATTTCAGTATAAATTTCCCTCTTAATACTTCTTGGTGTTGATCATCTAATTTTGTGTTGATGAAATGACCTTCCGTTATTGAAATCCTCTTGCATCTTTTTCTTGGATATGACAGGAACAATCCTCATTAACTAAATAACGTTACGAAGTTTAAAAACTTACTTTTTTGTATCCACATGATTTGTGCACTATTCACATTAACACCGGTGACAAGTGGCTGCCCGGTATCCATATTTAATAGGGGGTGCCGAATTGGAAAATTAGTCATTGTTGAAAAATGAACTAGTTTCTACGATGATTATCTTTGGAGAAAACCTAGAGTTATGAAAATTGCAATTGGTGGAGATCATGCCGGGTATGATTTGAAAAATACCTTGATATCTCATTTGGAAAAGCAAGATTATATAGTGGATGATTTGGGCACCTATACCGATGAGAGCACTGACTATCCCCCGTTTTCTCACGCAGTGGCTGATGCCGTTTCTAAGGGCGATGCAGATTTTGGTATAGTTATTTGTGGTAGTGCGAATGGAGTGGCTATTACTGCTAATAAACACCGCGACATAAGATGTGCTATTTGTTGGGAGACTGAATTGGCTCAGCTTGCGAGAGCTCATAACGATGCCAATATGCTTGCCTTACCGTCCCGTTTTATCTCTGAGGACACAGCCCTGTCTATTACTAATGCTTTTTTATCTACTGACTTTGAAGGTGGTCGTCATAAGAGGCGAGTGGATAAAATACCCTGTGCCTAGAGAGAACTATCTGGCATTAATCAGATTTTCCAGTAGTTCCTTTTTATTACTCATAAACTGAGTGTAATATTTTCCCGTTCCCGGTCCGTAAAACCCGGTATAAACTTGAGCTATCTGGCCATTTCTACCTATGAAAATAAGCGTGGGAAATGAACTGATTGAACTTAACATTGGAAATTTGGCGCTGGCATTTTTTTTACTGGCTTTCCCGCCGAAAAGAAATTCTTTAGGTATGTTGAGTTGCTCTGAATATTCGGCGAATGCTTTCGTTGCCATAGCCAAATCATCTCTGAATTCGAATAAGACGGGAACCACTACCAAATCCTCTGTGGAATAGGGATCAGACAATATTTTTAAGGCACGAGAAGCATCCATGCAATTGGGACACCACGTCCCCATAATATCAAGTATGACTACTTTTCCGTCTAGACTTAAATCATTCCAATGCACGGTATCTCCCTTTGTATTGAGTAAGGAAAAGTCAATGCGGTCAGTAGTGTTGAACTCGGTGATTTCTTCAGGACTTCTTAAAGTTGCTAAAGAATCTGAAACGGCCATCCAGTTTGTTTGGTAATGAATTCCGGATTTGAAAACACCATTTACCAAAGAGTCACCTTCAATATCGGCTCTGAAATAAAAGGCATGACTTCCGTC
>Ga0102943_1002474_pt1 | contig 10826 bp, 8 predicted proteins | sample SalPonC_black_MG_FD_78174 | JGI IMG/M metagenome (GOLD analysis project Ga0102943, IMG submission 78174) | Salt pond soil microbial communities from South San Francisco under conditions of wetland restoration - Salt Pond MetaG... | ecosystem: Environmental > Aquatic > Marine > Intertidal zone >...
GAAAATTTAAAAAAATATGATGAAATATTTAAAAATAAAGATCTAATTTTTACAGCAGAGAGTTTTTTTAAGAATGATTTAAATATCACCGAAACTTCTGAAAAGATATTTGTTCATCGAAATACCTTGATTTATAGAATTAATAAAATTAAAGAAATTTCTGGCTTTGACCTGAAAAAATTTGATGATGCCATTAGATTTTATATGATTTTATTAATTAAAAATATGAATGAAAAATAGTTGGCGTGGCTAACTATTTTTTTTTGCTCTTAAAGTGTAAGGAAGTATGGTATAATGTAGTATGTGTATAGATTTTATGGAGGAGAAAATGAAATTATCTTTAAATGAATTAAAAAATATTTTAGAAGGTTCTGTAGTAAATGTTAGTGAGGAAAACATAGAATTTCTTGATATTAGTACAGATACGCGTCAGTTAAAAGAAGGGTCTCTTTTTATTCCTTTAGTAGGGGATAATTTTGATGGGCATGATTTTATTGTAAGTGCTTTTGAAAAGGGGGCAATATTTGCCTTAACTGAAAAAGCAGTAGATTATCCATGTTTTATTGTAGAGAATACAAAAGAAGCTTATAAGAAAATTGCTAGATACTATAAAGAAAAAATTAATCCGATTACAATTGGTATCACTGGTAGTGTTGGTAAAACAACAACAAAAGAAATAATTAGCGAAGTACTTAAAAGAAAATACAATATTCATACAACTTATAAGAATTTTAATAATGAAATAGGTGTTGCCAAAACAATCTTAGAACTAAATCAGAAACATGAAGTATTAGTCATTGAACTGGGTATGGATCATTTTGGTGAGATGCATGAACTTAGTCGCATGGTCCAGCCAAATTATGTGGTTTTAACAAATATTGGTATGTCTCATGTGGGTAATTTTAATTCATTAGATGATATTGCAAAAGCAAAGTTTGAAATTTTTGATTACTGTAAAAATGATTGTACAGCGATTATTAACGGTGATGATTCTGTGATAAACGAAAAGATCAATAAGTTACCTTATAATCAAAAAACTTATGGCTATGAAAAAGGATTAGATGGTCAAGTCGTTGGTTTTGAATCTAAGGGGATCTATGGAACGAAAATTAACATACAGACTAAGAAAGAGAGTTATAGTATTGAAACTGAAGCAATAGGAGAGCATCTAGGTTATTCAGTTATGCCTAGCATTTTATTAGGAGAAATATTAGAAGTATCAAAAGATAATATTATTAGTGGTATTAAAAGTTTTTCAAGTTCTGATCAACGTATGGAGTTAATGCATATAGATGAAATGACAATTATTAATGATGCATACAATGCAAGTATAGAATCTATTAAATCAGCGATTAATACTTTAGAAGAAACAAATACTCATAAAAAACGTATTGCTTTTTTAGGTGATGTTTTAGAATTAGGCTTTTTAGCTGTAAGTACCCATGAAAGAATTGGACGCTTTATTCGTGAAAAAGACATTGATGAGGTCATCTTCATTGGGAACCTAATGCATAATGCATACAATGAAGCAAAAGAGAATGATTTCAATGATATTTTTTATTACCCTAATAAATGGCAATTAAAAAATAATCTAAAGAAACATTTAACAGATGATGCAATCATTTTACTTAAAGGTTCAAGGGGAACAAAAATGGAAGAAATTATTGATTTTATACAAGAAAATTAAGGGGTTCTATGACAAGAAATTGGTGGAAAGAAGCAATAGTATATCAAATATATGTGAGAAGTTTTAAAGATAGTAATGGCGATGGTATTGGTGATTTACAAGGTATAATTAATGAATTGGACTATCTAAAATGGTTAGGTGTCGATGCGATATATTTAAACCCAATAAATCAATCACCAAATTATGATAATGGTTATGACATTTCTGATTTTAGAGCGATTATGGAAGAGTTTGGAAGTTTTAAAATCTTCGAGAAACTTCTAGAAGAAGTTCATAAAAGAGATATGAAGTTGATTATGGATTTAGTGATAAACCATACATCCCATGAACATCCTTGGTTTATTGAAAGCAGAAAAAGTGAAGACAACCCTTATAGAGATTATTATATATGGAAAAAAAATAAGGGTAATCAACCACCCAATAATTGGGGATCCTTTTTTGGTGGCAGTGCATGGCAGTTTGATGAAACTACTAATGCATATTACTTGCATATTTTTGCTAAAGAACAACCAGATTTAAATTGGGAAAATGAAAAGCTTCGTGAGTCGATTTATGAAATGATAAAGTTTTGGATTGATCATAATGTAGATGGCTTTAGAATCGATGCTATTAATCACTTAGCTAAGAATACAGCGTTTCCCGATGGCAAAGTGTCATCAGATGGTAAATATGGTGATTTTATAAAACATGTACAAAATTTACCAAAAGTTCATGAATATATTAAAGAGTTAAAAGTTAAAGCTTTTGATTCTAGTAAAAAAGAAATTGTTTTAATTGGTGAAACAGGTGGCATAAGTTATGAAAATGCATATTTATATACTGCTCCAAGGAGAAAAGAATTGGATATGACCTTTCACTTTGATTACCATTCTATAGGTATTGGTAAAAAACCATGGGAAAAAGTTTCTATTGATCTAATTGAAGATTTAAAGGAAAAGATGAGTGGTTGGCAAAATATGCCAGAGAAAAGTGGATGGTTTCCAGTATTTTATTCAAACCATGACACGACACGAACAGTTTCTAGATTAGGAAATGATACAATATATCATTATGCATCTGCTACTATGCTAGCGTTACTTCAATTGACTCAGCGAGGTACACCATTTATATATTATGGTGATGAAATAGGGATGACCAATCCTAAAGATTTTACTTTAGATGATTATCGAGATATTTCAGTAGAGACAGGGTATCAGGAGCAAGTTATTGAAGGCAATTTAAGTAAAGAAAAATTTTTAAAAGGTTTACATTTAACATCAAGAGATAACTCTCGTACACCAATGCAATGGTCTGACGAGAAATATTCAGGTTTTAGTAAAAATACTCCTTGGATCAGAGTGAACTCAAATTATAAAAGAATAAATGTTGAAAACCAAAAGCAAGATAGAGACTCTATTTTAGGTTTTTATAGAAAACTTATTAATTTAAGAAAAGCAAATAAAACATTTGTCTATGGTTCTTATAAAGATATTGATTATGAGAATAAAAAGTTATATTCTTATTATAGAAAAGATGAAAAAAACACTTTTTTAATTATTACCAATTTTTCAGAAAGTAATGTGAAGTTGAGCAAAAAAATTGAGCTACTTAATAAAGAATTAATCTTATCAAATTATGGTAAAGTTGAAGAAATCATGCAACCTTATGAAGGAAGGGTTTATCAGGTGAAAGCTTAATGAATTATTTAGACAAAGTTTTTCATAATCAAATCTTTTTAGCAGGCTTTATTGCCTGGTTGATTGCCCAGCTGTTAAAAATAGTCACTCATTACATTCAACATAGAGAATTAGATTTAACTCGTATAGTAGGTTCTGGTGGCATGCCTAGTTCTCATTCGTCTTTAGTAATGGGCATTTCAACAGGTATTGGGATCAAATATGGTTGGGGTAGTGATATTTATGTCTTAGCTTTAGTTTTTAGTGTAATAGTCATGTATGATGCTTCTGGTGTTAGGCGTTCTGTTGGTAAGCAGGCAATTATATTGAATCGAATCATAAAGAATCTATACCAACATAAAAAGATTCAAGAAGCAAAACTAAAAGAGTTCGTCGGTCACACCCCAAAAGAAGTCTTTGCTGGCGCTTTACTAGGTATTATAACAGCTCATTTATTACTTTAGGATATTTGTTTCTTCTTTACTTGAATTTTCCACTATTTTTGTATAAAATATAGTAAATAGTTAAAAGGAGTTAATATGACTGACAAGAATAAAATAGTTGTAAACATTATGAGCAAAGATTATACATTAATCAGTGATGATTCTATTGAACATATGGAAACTGTTTCTGAATTCGTTAAGAAAAAAATCGGAGATATTAAATCTAAGAATAGAAAACTAAATACAACAACTTTAGCAGTATTAACGGCACTAAATATTGCAGATGAGTATTTCAAGATTCTTGAATATAATGAAGAATTAGAGAAGCGTGTTGAAAGTCCTGAATATGAGTTAAGAATGATTAAAGATAAACTACATCATATTACTCGAGAATTTGATGAAAAGAACCGTGCATACAATAAGATTATTAATGAGTTCAATTCCCTTTTTGAAAACTCTGCTATTTATGAGAATGGTTTAAATGAGTTAAGAGAAGATGTTAATGAGTTAAGAAATGTTATTAAGCAAAAAGAAGAAGAAATCAAGCAATCTGATGAGAAAATTAAAAATTTAAAGCATAAGTTAGAAGATAAAGATGAAAAACTTGAAAACTCTCAAAAAGAGTTAGATGAGTTTATTAGAGAATTCGATGAGCGACATAGTAATTAAGTGGTATTTTTACCACTTTTTTTGTTGGAGGGATTAGATGAATCAAACTGAAATATTGGCACCGGTAGGAAGTACTGAGAACTTAGAGGCAGCAGTATTAGCAGGAGCTGATGCAGTTTACTTAGCAGGAAAGAATTTTGGTGCGCGTAGTTTCGCTGAAAACTTTACTAGAGAACAGTTAATAGAAGTCATTAAGTATTGTCATATAAGAGATGTATCTGTTTATATAACCGTGAACACTCTTATTAAAGAGAATGAAATCTTAGAGGTGATGAAGTATATAGATTTTCTATATATTAACGGTGTGGATGCCCTAATAGTGCAAGACATTGGTTTGGCAAGTATCATTTTAAAGAGGTATCCTGATTTTGATTTACATGCCTCAACTCAAATGACAGCTCACAGCTTAGCAGATGTTAAATTCTTAGAAACAATGGGCTTTAAGCGTGTTATTCTATCACGTGAAGTATCTATAGAAGAAATAAGAAAGATAAAAAACAATACAAATATTGAATTAGAAGTATTCGTTCATGGTGCTCTTTGTGTGTCTTACTCAGGGCAATGCTTAATGAGTAGTTTAATTGGCGGCAGAAGTGGGAACAGAGGCAAATGTGCTCAACCTTGTAGAAAGCTCTACCAATTGAAAGATAAGGATGACTATAAAAAAGAAGGCTATTTATTATCCTTAAAAGATTTATCAGTTCAAGAAGAAATTCATGCATTAAAAGCACTAGGAATTACTTCATTAAAAATTGAAGGACGGATGAAAAGCAAAAACTATGTTTACTCTGTAGTCAGCACTTATAAGAACAATTCAGATGAGTATGAGTTGTCTAAAGTTTTTAATCGGTATTTAACCAAAGGTTTTTTATTCGATACCCCAACAGAAGATATGTCATCAGAAGATACACCTGGTCATAAAGGATCATATCTTGGGACAGTAGAGTCAGTTGATACCAGTAGCATTGATATACTACTAGCAGATGATTTAATGTTACAGGACGAAATACAAATCAGAAGAGACCAAAGATCCGTTGGTGCTAGGATTGAAAAGATAAATAAAAAAGGCCGCACTGTAGATTTTGCTAAAAAGGGCAACTTAGTAACCATTAAATTTACTAAGCAAGCCTATGTTGGAGAAGAAATCTATAAAACATATGATGTGGCTTATAACAAAGCCATTGATTTAGAAATGAATGAGAAAAATATAAAGATACCCTTAAGCTTAGAAGTAACAGTAAAAATAGGGGAAAAACCAATGCTAAGTATTGTTGATAATCATAACAATCATGTGGAAACTGTTACAGATTTTGTTATTGAAAAGGCAGCGAAACGTCCAGTGTCAAAAGAGCAAATCATTGAACATATTTCAAAACTCGGTTCAACGCCTTATAGTGTTGGTTCAATTAAAGTGATATGTGATGATGAAGTATTTTTACCTATTAGTCGAATCAACGAACTCAGACGTATTGCTGTTGACCAATTGAATGAACAAAGGAAAAAATGGTATAATAATAGACAATCAAATCTTATGACAAATGTTGAGAAACTTTTTAATGGAAGAGCTAGTACAAAGAGTTCAAAGGAACTATTTGTTAGTGTCGATAATCTAGATCATTTAGCAATAGTTATCAATGATGATGTTGATGGGATTTATTACAGAGATCTAGAGACATTTGAAAAGGCTAAAGCATTCGCTGCTGGGGAAAATATCTATTTATCTCTAGATACCATTACAGATACAGCATTTTATGAAAGTTTTGAAGTCAATGTAGATGAAAAAATCCAAGTGAAAAATGTAGGTCAAATAGGATACTTTAAGAAAAATACATTAACTGGTGGTTTTCCTTTAAATGTTTACAATTCAATTGCTGCAAATTTCTATAATAGTAAAGGAATAAATCAAATTACTGTTTCACCAGAGTTAACCTTAGATGAAATCAATGATCTGGCAACAAAATTTGAAAGTAAGATTGAAGCAATCATTTATGGTAAGATACCAGTAATGACAACAAAATATAACATTGCTGGTGAAGAGAAAAATTTATCACTAGAAGATCGATTCAATGATGTTTTTGATTTAAATCCAGTGAATTCGAATTTGCTAGAAGTTCTAGATGCCAATACAATATTTTTGCTGGATCACTACAGAGATTTAATGACATCAAATATAGATGTTTATTCATTGTATTTTACTAATGAAACAATGGGTGTTGTAAAGGATGTTTTAGACAGTCACATAAAATTAAAAAATGAAGATATAGATAAGGAGTTCATCGTCGCAAGAGACCGTTGCAAAGAAGTATTAAATGTATCAAAGGGTCACTTTTATACTGGCGTTGAGTAGGGAGGTAGTATGAACGACAGAGCATTAAAAGTTTTAGAATTCAATAAAATCATTGAAATCCTTAAGAGTAAGGCAAGTTCTTCTTTAGGAAAAGAAGCCATTAATGACATAAGAGTTTATAAAGATATAGATACAGTGAAAAGAAAACTTCAGGAGACACAAGAAGTAGTAGATATCATTACAAGATTTGGTATGATACCCTTTGGTGCAGTTCATGATCTAACAAATGAAATGAAAGTTGCTAAGGTTGGCTCCTATTTAAACATTCGACAAATTCTATACATTGCCGATACTTTGCGAACAGCTAGAAAGTTAAAAGCATACATTCATAGATTTGATGAAAGTGACGCACAGTTTCCTATTATGACTGATTATGCTAATTCTATTTATTCTTTTAAATATTTAGAAGATAAGATCAATAAATGTATTGTTAACGAAGAAGAAATAGCGGATCATGCCAGTTCAGAACTGGCGGATATTCGGTCAAACATTCGAAAGACTAATGATCAAATCAGATCAAAACTTGACAGCATTATTTCTAATCCAAATACACAGAAATATCTTCAAGATGCACTTGTGACAGTAAGAAACGATCGCTTCGTAGTACCGGTTAAAAGCAGTTATAAAAATCATATTAAAGGGATTGTTCATGATAAATCGTCAAGTGGTGTTACCTTATATATTGAACCTAATTCTGTTGTTAATTTGAATAACAAACTAAAATCCTATCGAATGGATGAAGAAGCTGAAATTGAAAGAATTCTTTATGAGCTAACTGCAGATATTGCTGAAATTTCTGATAAGATTATGAGCAATCAAATCTATTTAAAGAAAATTGATGCCATTATTGCAAAGGCAAATCTTTCCATTGAGATGCAAGGCATTGTACCAAGACTAAATAAGAAGAGGTATATTCGTGTTGTTAATGGAAGACATCCGTTAATTTCTAAAGATGAAGTTGTGCCACTAAATATTTGGCTTGGGAAAGAGCATCATTCATTGGTTATTACTGGACCAAATACTGGTGGTAAGACAGTAACTTTAAAAACTATTGGTTTATTAACGCTAATGACTATGGCGGGCTTACATATTCCAGCGGATTATGGGACAGAAATCAGTATATTTGATGAAGTATTTGCGGATATTGGGGATGAACAAAGCATTGAACAAAGTTTATCAACTTTTTCATCTCATATGACAAATATTGTATCAATTCTTAAAAATGTAACACAAAACTCATTAGTACTCTTCGATGAACTTGGTGCAGGTACAGATCCAACAGAAGGAGCTGCATTGGCGACAAGTATTTTAAAGCAGTTACACCGGAAGAAGATATTAACTGTTGCTACGACACATTACAATGAGTTAAAAGAGTATGCTCTAGTAGAAGATGGCATTGAAAATGCCTGTGTTGAGTTTGACATTGAAACTTTAAGTCCAACCTACAAAGTTTTGGTAGGCGTACCCGGAAAATCAAATGCCTTTGATATTTCAAGAAAACTTGGTTTATCTGAAGAGGTAATCGATGAAGCTCAGATGCATATTAAGAAAGAAAATGTACAGTTTGAAGAAATCATTTCACATATTGAAAAAGACCGAAAGGTTTCAGAGAAAGAACGAAATGAAGCTGTTAATCTTCGAATTGAGATAGAAGAAATGAAGAAAAAACTTGAGAAGGAAAAAGAAAAGTTTGAAAAAAGAAAGAAAAATATTGTACGCGATGCAAAAGCTGAAGCAAAAAGTATTTTAAAAGATGCAAAGCGTGAATCAAAAGAGATTATTAATGAACTAAGAGATTTTAAAGATAAATCAAGTATTGATAATAAACGTGTAGAAGAGTTAAAATCAAAAATTGATAGTAGCATTAAGGATCAAAATGAAATTTTATTCGATGAATCAAGTGATCATCTTGTACCTAATCAGTTAAAAGAAGGAGATCCTGTAGAAATTGTTACCTTAGGACAAGAAGGTAAAGTCCTTGAAATCAATGGTGATAGTATAACAGTTCAAGCGGGTATCATGAAGTTTAATGTGGATAAATCAAATCTTAAACGTATTAAAAGTGTGAAAGAAAAAGATGAGCCAATTAAGACACCAACAAAAAGAATTTCAAGAAGTGTTAAAGATATTAGTAAAGAACTAGATATAAGAGGGAAAAATGTAGATGAAGCGACTCTAATCATCGATAACTATCTAGATGATGTATATATGTCTAGTTTAGATGAAGTCATCATTATACATGGTAAAGGGACTGGTGCCTTAAGAGAAGGTGTTAGAAATTATTTAGAAAACCATTATCATGTTAAAAAAATACGTGGTGGTGAGTACAATGAAGGAGGTTCAGGGGTAACAGTTGTTACTCTCAACTAATATGTTTATTGTTAGTGCATGTTTAGTCGGTATTAATTGTAAGTACAATGGAGATAATAATACCCAAGAGAGTATTATAGAGTATCTTAAGGATAAAAATTATGTGCCTATTTGTCCTGAACAACTAGGTGGTTTAACAACACCAAGAAATCCTGTAGAAATCATTGGTGATCAGTTTCTCGATAATGAAGGTACAGATTACACAAAGCAATTTGAAAAAGGTGCAAAAGAATCTCTTAAAATTGTGAAACTCATGAAGACAATTGATGGAATCATTTTAAAAGAAGGTAGTCCATCCTGTGGTGTAAATAAAATATATGATGGAACATTTACTAATCAGAAGATAAAAGGAACTGGATGTACTGCAAAGCTTTTAAAAGAGGAAGGTTATCCAGTTTTTAGTGAAAAAGAACTTCTAGAAAAAATAAAATAATGTTATAATATGAATTGTAAATATTATTATTAAAGGAGAGTAGAAAATGAGTAATAAACCAATTGTAACAATTGAAATGGAAAATGGTAAAGAAATAAAAATAGAACTTTATCCAGAAATTGCTAAGAACACTGTAGACAATTTTATTGATTTAGTAGAGCACGAATACTATGATGGATTAATCTTCCATCGAGTGATTCCAGGTTTTATGATTCAAGGCGGTTGCCCAGATGGCAATGGTATGGGTGGACCAGGATACTCTATTAAAGGAGAATTCAATGCCAATGGATTTAAAAATGATTTAAAGCATGATCGTGGTGTTATCTCAATGGCAAGAAGCCAACACCCAGATTCAGCAGGATCTCAGTTTTTCTTAATGCATAAAGATTCACCACATTTAGATGGTCAGTATGCAGCATTCGGAAAAATTGTTGAAGGTATTGAAGTTGTTGATGAAATTGCAGACACACCAACTGGTAGACAAGATCGACCAAAAGAAGATCAAGTAATGGAAACTCTGACGGTTGAACTTAATGGATATGACTATGAAGCACCAGAAACAGTATAAATAATAAAGAGTGAAGGGAAGTTTATTTTAAAATAACTTCCTTTTTTAATACATAAAATAACAACTAAAATAAACGTACATTTATTGTAAAGACAAATTATCAAAATTAAACTTTAATTAGCAATCAAAACTTATAAATGATACAATTGACACAGTGAGTGAGAACATAAAGCGTTGACTCTATAGGAAGTATTCTCGAAATTCAGGAAAAACAACAATAGGGTGGTGTTCCCGAATGTTTTACTATAAACCTTCGTAAACACTAGAGTTAATGTGCAATTTTAATTTTAAGAAAGGTGTTGTATTTATAATATGAAAAAAATAGTACTTATTTTACTAATAATATTAACCGTTATTATTATAGGCTGCTCAGGAACTATAACTATCGATGAAGTTGAAACGTTCGATGAAGAAATACATGATGGAACTGTTGAGATCGATGGAACCTTGTATGACATTGATAAAACAACTATTTATAGGTTTAAGTATTCTGGGGAAGATTTAGTTGAAAAATCAATTGAACACAATGATAACGATAAAAGTAGAACAGAATATTATTATGAAGAGGATTTTCTTGTCAAAGAAGAACAATATAGAAACGATTCGCTAATTTTCACTAAATTTTATACCTATGATGATAAAAAAGAAATCGAA
>Ga0102943_1002477_pt1 | contig 10817 bp, 8 predicted proteins | sample SalPonC_black_MG_FD_78174 | JGI IMG/M metagenome (GOLD analysis project Ga0102943, IMG submission 78174) | Salt pond soil microbial communities from South San Francisco under conditions of wetland restoration - Salt Pond MetaG... | ecosystem: Environmental > Aquatic > Marine > Intertidal zone >...
ATTGCACCAATCAAAAAACAGAGGAATGAAATTTTCATAGAGTACTCCATAGATCATTAATTTCTAAAAACACTAATATACAAGTTATTCATTACTGTCCCTGTTAATTTTTGCTTCCGTTTTTTTGAGGGTTCTATACAAATACATAAAAGAGATAATCCCAACCACCACATTAGCGGTAAATCCGGCCCAAAATACACCGGTAATGGCAAATAGCTTAGAACCAATCCATGCCAGGGGAACATATAAGATCAACATTCTGAAAATGGCCATAAATGCTGCAGGGTAGGGTTTATTAATTCCATTAAAACTGGCTGTACCTAACATAACCAATCCCTGGAAACCATAACTGGCACCCACGATTAAAAAGAATTTCCGGGTAATTTCTATTACTTCAGCATTATCGGTAAAAACACTGGCAATAGCTTTTGAAAAAAACAGGAAGATAATAAATACCAACACGCCCCAAAACATAGAAAACAAAGCCGAATAGGTGAGTGACTTAAATATCCTACTAAACTTCTTTTTACTAAAGTTTTGCCCGATAAAAATAATCATTACAGAACCCAACGAAGCAATTACCATCAGTACAAACATCTCAACACGCGATGCTACGCCAAAAGCGGCAACGGCCTCTTCGCCAAAACCGGCAATAATTTTAGTAATAAACCCCAAAGATAGAGGAGTTATAAGCATTCCTAAAGCAGCAGGACCGGCAATATACAATACTTTTTTCCAGGTTATCAGAATATCCCGGACCCGTCCAAAATAAAGCGTCAATAATTTTTCACGATGAATCAAAACAAATAAAATAATAGAAAGACTCACTCCTCTTGCAATAACGGTTGAAAGTGCAGCGCCTTTAATACCCATCTCCGGGAAAGGGCCCAGGCCAAAAATCAACAGAGGATCGAGAATAACATTGATAACTGCCGAAGCGACCATAAGCATCCCCGGCGTAAACGTATCACCGGTAGCGCGAACAATATTATTACCCACCATTGGAACAATCACAAACGGTACTCCCAGATACCATATCCACATATAATCTTTAATATACCCCAGAACTTCATGGGTAGCCCCTAAGGCTCTAAAAAGCGGCTCAATGGTTAAAATCCCGGCCACCACAAAAATCAATACAATAATTACACCCATTAATAAAGCTCTGCTGGCCATCATTTTTACGTTGTCACGATGTTCAATAATAATATTTCTTGAAATAAGAGAACTTGTGCCAATGCCAATGCCTTGTGATAATCCGTTAATAAACATAACTACAGGAAAAGCAAACCCAATGGCAGCCAACTGATGAACACCCAGTTTACCAATAAAATAAGTGTCCACAAGATGAAAAACAACCATACCTACCATTCCCATGAGCATAGGCCATGTTAAGCGAAGCAATTGTTTTTTTATATCCCCTGTGGTAAGGTTTTTGTTAGTCTTTTTCATGCAGTGATTTTTGAACTAAACAGATAAATTTAAAATAAAACATGAATAATAAATCGTTTTGTTCATTTAATTTAATACTATGTTTAAAAAAACACCGTTAAATATACCATTATTAACCTTTGTAACTTTTTTTTAGGATAATCGTCCTAAAATTAGTTGTAACATAATTTAACTATGAGAAAAATTACGCTTACGCTCTTCTTCGTATTAACTTATATTTATAGCTATTCGCAATGTATTAAAGGGAGAGTTAACGATACCCGGGGAAACCCGATTTCTTTTGCTACGGTTTATGCTCCCGATATTTCTAAAGGAACCACCTCTAATATTGAAGGAGATTATAAACTCGATTTACCTCAAGGAACTCATAAAATTGTTGTACGTTACCTGGGCTACAAAACCCGCGAAATGGAAGTCATCTGTACTGATAAGGTAAAAAACCTGGATGTTATTTTGCAGGAACATGCCTATAAAATTCCCGAAGTAAGAATTTTGGCCAGTGGCGAAGATCCGGCTTATCCCATTATGAAAAAAGCCATTGCCATGAGCTATTACTACCTTAACCAGGTCCAAGAATACTGGTGTCGCATCTACTTAAAAGGCTCCGGAAAAGTACTGGATGTTCCCCGCTTGCTAAAAAAGACATTAAAAAAAGAAGGAATAGAAGAAGGAAAACCCATTGTTATTGAAAATATTACGGACGTACATTTTAAACTACCAGATATTTTAGAAGAAAATACCGTATCATTACGCAGCACCTTTGAAGGTACCGATGCTTCTCCAATGAGTTATATCACGATATCGCTTTACAAAGATATCGATGGGATAATATCCCCCTTAAGCCGCGATGCTTTTGCTTATTATAAATTTCAGCTGGATGGCTCGTTTTACGACCAGGACTATTTAATACATAAAATTAAAGTTATCCCCAGGCGCGAAGGGTTTGATTTGTATTCAGGGTATATTTATATTGTTGAAGGGTTCTGGCACCTGCACAGTGTAGAGCTGCAGCTTGAACAAAAAATGTTTACTATTGAAATGAACCAGGTATATACACCTGTTAAAGATGATGTGTGGATGCCTGTAAGTCATGATTTTGATATTGATGTAAGATTTATGGGTGTGGAGTTTACCTTTAACTATGTAGCCTCGGTTTATGATTATGATATAAAGCTTAACCCGGAACTAGACCACTCCGTTTATCGGGCTATGCTTACCGAATCAAAAGCCTATGCCAATGAAATAGATGATGTTATTGCCGAACAAAAAAATGAAATTGCAGAACTGGTTTCCCAAGATAATCTTACCAAAAGAGAAACCCGGAAATTAAAGAAACTGGTGAAAGAAGATGTTGCCAAAACAATTCCGGAAAAAGACCTTGAAATAAAAGATCTGACTCATGTCGACGATAGCGCCAGTTTACGTTCGGTAGAATATTGGGATTCTATTCGCCCGATACCCTTAACCCCGGAGGAAGTAACCAGTTACAAAGAAAAAGATTCAATCCAGTTAAGAATGGAGAAAGATACCACCTTTAGAGATTCCATGAAAAGGAAAGATTCACGTTTTTCCTGGAGCAAATTAATTACCGGGGGCTCCTTTAGATATGACAACGGCCATTCATTCAGGTATGGCGGATTGGTAGATTTTTCACATTTAGATTATAATACCGTGGATGGACTGAAATACGGAATGTATTTTTCTTATCAACACCGAAACGATAGCGGCAACTATTTTAGGATAAGCCAGAATGTTGATTATGCTTTTTCGCGTGAAAGGATGACCAGCTATTTTAGCTCATTATACCGTTATAACGGGATAAAACGTGGGTATATTTCTTTAGCCGGCGGAAGAAGGACGTCCGATTTTGATCGCCGTACCGGGATATCCAATAATCTAAACCTGATTACTACCCTGTTTTTAAAGGAAAATTACCTGAAACTTTACCAGGAAGATTTTATAAGTATAGGTCATCAAATTGATATCATTAACGGACTCAATTTTTCTGCCGGGTTTAAGTATACCCAACGTAAGGAGTTGTCCAATCATGCTGATTTTTATTTTACCAATCCTTTGGATAATGAGTTTACTTCGAATACTCCCCCTGTTGAAGATTTCAATACTGGCTTGGTTAGTAATCATAATGCATCCTTGTTTGATGTTAAAGTAAGCTATACCCCCCGTTACTTTTATCGAATTAACAATGGGGTAAAATGGTATGTTCGCTCAAAATATCCAACATTTACGTTAAAATATAAGAAAGGAATTCATCATCTTTTTGCCAGTAATGCCGATTTTGACCAATTGGAATTATCGATACATCAAGGACTAAATGTTCGACGGATTGGGTGGTTAACTTATAATGCCTCCGCCGGTTCTTTTCTAAACAACAACAGCGTGTATTTTGCCGATTATAAACATTTTGCCACCAACCCCTCGTTTTTAATCGGAGCCTCGGAAGGCAGCATGTTCAGATTGCTCGATTATTATGCTTACAGCACCCATAGAAGCTATTTTAAAGGAAATATCCGATTAGAAAGTGACCGTATTTTACTCAAACGATTACCCGTATTAAACAAAACCCTCATGCGCGAAAGCCTGTACTTTAATTACCTGGCAACGACAGGCAATAAGCCTTATTATGAGGTAGGCTATAGCTTAAACCAGATTTTTCTGATGTTTAGCGTTGAAGTATTTGCTGGTTTTAAAGGAACTACCCATGAGTATACCGGGATAAAAATCGGGGTTCCGTTTGTCGGACGAAGCGGAAATACTATTACCGTTGGGGGATAAAATTTTTATAGCAAAAACAACCGATAGTAAAAAGAACCATTACCATTGTTAACTGTTCCATATTCCGCGGCATGCTTGTTCTCTTCAAGGAAGAGTCTCTGGTGCTTGCCGCGGGTTGGGTTGGATGACAATCATACCCTCCGGTTCACCGGAGGGTTTCTCATGGGTTATAATAGTTAACACCAGATAATATAAGCCGTCAAGTGGTTATAAACCACAAAATGTCTGTACCATTATCTCACCCGCCCGCTTAAAGTTTTGTATAGGTAGAATATTGTGGAAATATCCGGCTTAAAAATAAAAAGATAATCAACGAGGCTGAAATTCCGTAAATATTGGGATCAAGACCTAAGGGCAACACCATATTCATTTCTGTTAGAATAAGCGTTGTAGAACCTCCCACCATCATAGCCCAAATGGCAGCTAAAGAATTTTTCCGTTTACCGAAAAAAGCGCCAAGCAATGGAATAAACAGACCGGAAACCATAAATGCATAAGAATAAAGCATCAGCTCTAGCACATTTTCCATTTTTAAGGCTAAAATCAACGCCAAAATGCCAATTACAAAAGTTAGAACCTGAGATAATCTTAGTTGACTTTTATGATCCTCTTTAATAGGAAAAATCCGGCTTAAAATATCGGTGAGCACATTCCCCGAAGCAGCCATCAGACAGCTGTCGGCCGTAGACATAATGGCTGAGAAATATGCAGACATCATTAGCCCCATTAATCCAACGGGCAAAATGGTACGCAGTAATAAAGGCAATCCCATTTCCGGGTCGATACTTTCAAAGGTAGCATACCCTAATTCAGCAAACATACCCTGGTCTAAAGCAACTCGGGAAAATAAACCTAACGTAACTCCCATATAAGCCATCAAAGGCCATTCGAATACACCGGCAATAAACCATGCTCTTTGTGCCTGCTTTTTCCCTTTTGTAGCATATATGCGTTGATATAAAGTCATTCCTACAAACCAGATTGGAATAATGGTAACTCCCCAGTTCACGAGTTGTTGCCAGGTAACATTCGTCAACTTTAATAATTCGGGATGAACAGTTGCTCTTAAAGCTTCTATCCCGCCAATCGCATGATATCCTAAAGGGATACCTATAAAGATCAATCCGCTCATTAAAATGATCCATTGAATGGTATCAGTATAAATAACTGCTTTTAATCCACCCATTACCGTATAAATTACAGCAATAGCTCCCATAATAAGCAACGCCATGTTAATATCTAACCCTACGAATGAAGCCGATGCCAGTTTAGCTCCGGCCAGTAATTGCGAGCTGGTAAATCCGATATATCCAATGGCTGATATAACGCCGGCAACCAACGCAACGCGTTTGCCATAAAAATTACCAAATATTTGAGGGAAAGTATACAGGTCCATTTTTTTCATCAATTGAGCTACTTTGGGAATTAGCAATGCAGCACTTATCCAGGCACCAATTAGCCCGGTAAAAAGCATCCACGATCCTGATAAGCCCATAGCAAATCCTAAGCCACCCAGGCCAATAGAAAAACCCCCTCCAACATCGGTAGCAACTACGGAAAGCCCTACATGTAAACTTCCCATGGTTCGGCCTCCTACAAAATAATCATCGGGGTTTTTATTTTTGCGCAAGAAAAAATATCCCACACCCAACATCAAAATCATATACAAGATAAAAATGGAAAAATCAATGATATGCATATCAAAATTGTTTTTGAATTAATATGTTTTAAAACCCAATCAAATAATAATTTAAACTATGCTATTTAAACAAATATTATATATAGAATAAATATTTTACCGATTATAAACAATAATTTATACTATCCCAAATTTCTTTAAGAATATTTAAAATCGATTTTTACTGAAAATTAAATAAAATTTCAATGGCAAGTAGATTTAAAGTAGAAAAATTACAGATATCTCAGCTATTTGTTTTTCAAATTTTTAATCAAAAAAATAATTTTCAAAACGAATGATTAACAATCAGTCGTCGGGTAATTGTCAATCCTTCTGCGGTTGATATTTTTAGAAAACAGATACCCGAAATGTTTTTTTCCAATAAAATGGTCTTCTGTTGATTAAAAGATTGAACTGTTTGAGTATGTATTAATACTCCTTTATCATTATATAATTTAAAATCTACAGAGCCTGAATACCCGGGAATAACAACATTAATCCTGTTCGTTGCCGGGTTGGGAAAAACCTTTATTTGCTTTTTTGAAATTCGATTAAGAGCATTTACATCTTCAACGGTATAAGAATCTGCATAAATTGAAACACTTCCCGAATCATCTTTTGCTGTCACTTCAAAATAAACCAATGTTCCGTTAGCCTGAGCCGGAATGGATACATCTGAGGTATAAATATCCGCGGTGTTATTAGTCATATTGATGGTATTGGATAAGTTGTCGGCGCTCACCCCCCAAAGCAATTCAACCAATGTTACCATTCCGTCCGGATCGGTTATAGAAGCAGAAATTGTTACTTCATCAGCAGACGTTGGGTTTTCCGGTAATAATTCAACCTGAGATATAGATGGAGGGGCATTATTCCCTTCACCCCAAACCAGTGCTACAAATTCAGGACGATCAATAAAAGGATTCCTGTTCTTTTGATACGAATAGATTACCTCATTTCTATTTCTTTCAAAATGATCTACAGGATCCTGATAATGCCACTCTATCAAAGTACTTAACATCCCAAACAGAGGGTCTGATGTAGGATAGGTGATAAAATTTACCAGCTCTAAATCGGGCTCCCCGGAAACATCTCCTTCATAGCGTACAGCCATATAAAACATCATCCGTGCAATATCACCCTTAACGTCATCGCGGGGTTCCCATGTATTAGAGGTATAATAACATCCGGTTGCTTCATTATGCTGTGTACCTCCATTATCAAAATCTTTACTGCTACGGTCAGCATTTACTGATATATCCGATGGCCTTAAGTGATGTGCATCTGTTCCGGCACCTTCCTCATTCCCAAAATCACCATGAGATTTAGCCCATACATGTTCCCGGTTCCATCCGTTCCCATTATTGTATTCCTGTTCAGCATTTACCGATCTTCCTGTATAGATTAAAATAACATTCTCCGGGTTTTCAGGATCTTCATCTGCTTGTTTTAAAATATCCCAGGTGTCTGTTCCGCCATCAGAATATGGATATTCAATATGATCATCAATAATAGCATGTAAAGCTGCTTTTAATTCACCACCCGTTAAACCCTCTGCTTCAACATAATAATCATCAGGAACCTGAGCTGGCAAAACAGGTGATACAATCCCGAAAAGTAATAGAAAAAGAAGTTTTTTATACAGCATAAATAGCATATTTATAGATGAATTTTCATGAAAAAGGGTGATAATGTTACAAAAAATTCAATAAACGGCCCTTTTCTTTTCATTCTATTTTTTTACTTTAGTCAAATATTATTCTATAATCAAAAATATATAAATCACCTTATGAGAGCAGTTATACAACGAGTAACCGAAGCATCGGTATCGACAGGCGGGGAGGTAAAATCTTCTATAAAAAACGGTTTAATGATACTGGTAGGTATTGAAAACTCGGATAATGAAGAGGATATTCGATGGCTAAGCAATAAAATTACCCAATTGCGTATTTTTGATGATCAGGACGGAATAATGAACTTATCGGTCAATGATATTGATGGCGAAATACTTGCCGTTAGTCAGTTTACATTACATGCCAAAACCAAAAAGGGGAACCGCCCATCCTACCAACAGGCTGCAAAGCCCGATATTTCCATTCCATTGTATGAGCAGTTTGTAAAACAGCTGGAAATTGATTTGGGCAAACAAGTACAAACAGGAGAATTTGGGGCGTACATGCAAATACGCTTAATCAATGACGGGCCTGTAACCATAATTATCGACACCAAAAATAAGGCATAAAACATGGATGTACCCCATCAGAAACTGCTTGAACGGGCCACATTAATTGTTGCATCAGTTGCTTCTTTTGCAACACCGTTTATTGGTTCGGCAACCAATATTGCACTGCCATCTATAGGAAAAGATTTTTCGGCAGATGCAGTGACTTTAAGCTGGGTAGCTACCTCTTTTTTGCTTTCGGCGGCGGTATTTTTAACTCCCTTTGGCCGGATAGCCGATATTTTTGGCCGTAAGAAAGTACTTAATTCGGGTCTTATCATTTTTACTTTTGCTTCGTTATTTTGTGCTTTCTCCCAGGGTATTTACGGATTAATTTTCTGGAGAGTAATACAAGGACTTGGTGGAGCTATGATTTTCGGAACAGCCATGGCTATTATCACCTCTGTTTTTCCGAGAGAAAAGCGTGGAAAAGCTTTAGGAATAGCTGTGGCATCGGTATATACCGGTTTAACCTTAGGTCCCTTTATTGGTGGATACTTAACCAAAGCATGGGGATGGCAGGGCATCTTTTTATTTACCGTTCCTCTGGGAATCATTGCCTTAGTTCTTAGCTTTATCTATTTAAAACAAGAATGGGCCGATGCCAAAGGAGAAAAATTTGACTGGAAAGGGTCTTTAATATACGGTTTTGCTATCATTGCTTTAATGTATGGATTTGGTGAGTTGCCCCAGTTAAAAGGATTTATATCGACAATACTTGGAATCACCGGACTATCCCTTTTTATCATTTACGAGAAAAAACAAACCTACCCGGTACTTAATATTCAATTATTCATAAAAAATAAAATATTTGCTTTTTCTAATTATGCTGCATTAATTAACTATAGTGCAACCTTTGCCATTGGATTTTTACTTAGTTTATACTTACAATACATCAAAGATTTAAATCCTCAGCAAGCCGGACAAATACTTGTAATTCAACCTCTGCTTATGGCCATTTTTTCTCCACTTACCGGTAAATTATCGGACAAAATAGATCCGGGAAAAATAGCGTCTATAGGCATGGCCTTCCTATCTGCAGGGTTATTTGTTATAGCATTTATTGGCATGAATACAAGCATCCTCTTTATTGGAGCCATACTAATTGTTTTTGGCATTGGATATGCTCTTTTTTCCTCGCCTAACACTAATGCTATTATGGGTGCTGTAGATAAAAAATATTATGGTATCGCCTCCAGCACGCTGGGAACTATGCGCCTGGTCGGGCAAATGTCGAGTATGGGAATAGCCATGATGATTTTTTCAATTTTTATAGGAAAAGTAGAAATTAACCCTTCCAATTATGAATCATTTATCAATGCATTACGAACAGCATTTTTAATTTTTGCGGTACTTTGCTTTATCGGAATATTTTTTTCCCTGAAGAGGGGTAAATCAAAATAAGAATTAATTCAAACTGATTATTAACTAAATATATTTACACTAAAAAATGTCAAAGAAAGTTAGAAACAACAAATTTATTGGTGCATTTGTGAATGAAATGTACGCCATTTTATTGGGAATTGGATTAGGGAATGTTTTATTTGTTCAGCAAATAGACTTAAACAACCAATTTGAATTATTAATGGGACTTTTTGTCACCGGAATTGTTTTATTATACTGGTGGGACTGGACCGAATTCTTAGGTGATAATGTAGTTTCTTCCAAAGCAGAATTTATTATTGATTTTCTCATCCTGATTAATTTAGAGGTCCTCTTTCTTTTTTATAATAAACCTGAAAATATCGCCTTAATATTTGTTTTTTTAGCACTCCTTGATTTTGCCTGGGTTATCAATTATATTATCCAAAACAAAGGAAATTTTATTGCGAAAAACAAAACCTGGATTTCAGAAAAAATTGTTGCCCTTGTTTTATTTTCTACGCTTTACTGCTTATTAAAATTCACGTTTTCAGATATCAGTTTAACATACAAAGGATTAGCGGTGTTTATTACCTTTATCCTTGTTCGAAAATTAAGCTTTAAGCAATTAAAAAATGCCCCCCGATATAGTCTGGAAATAGCAAAAACAGAAGATTATGAAATTATTGCCGAAATAAATAACAGTTATTTTGATCCGGAAAAGAATAAAGCCTTTATGATTACAGAAATGACTGAAGATATTATTCTTGAACGTATTCATAAAAATTACAGATATTATGTGCTGAGAAAATTTGGAAATGAAGAAATTCTTGGTTTTGTAGAACTATCAGATACTGTAGGAGAAGATATATTAAGCCAGGTGAGTTGGACAAATGATAAATACAAAAAGCAAATTTTGAATAATACTGACAGCCTGCTGTACATTGAAAAAATTGCAGTAGATAAATCCTATAAAAAACAAGGGGTTGGAGAAGCCTTGTACAAAAACCTGTTTGCAAAATACAGCAACTACTCATTTTATGCTTTTATCATGGACAAGCCCTATACCAATGAAATTTCAATGAAATTTCATGAAAAACTCGGGTTCGAAGAAGCGGGTATTCTTAAATTAGATGATTTTAAAGAGTTTAAAGATTATCAAAGTAAAATATATTATAAAAATTAATCGGGGATGACTATACAGGAAGCACAAGCAAAGATTGATCAATGGATAAAAAAGTACGGGGTACGTTATTTTAACGAGTTAACCAATATGGCCTTATTAACCGAAGAGGTAGGTGAACTTGCCCG
>Ga0102943_1002479_pt1 | contig 10812 bp, 4 predicted proteins | sample SalPonC_black_MG_FD_78174 | JGI IMG/M metagenome (GOLD analysis project Ga0102943, IMG submission 78174) | Salt pond soil microbial communities from South San Francisco under conditions of wetland restoration - Salt Pond MetaG... | ecosystem: Environmental > Aquatic > Marine > Intertidal zone >...
AGGATATGAATTACTGGCTGAACTTGATTCACTGAATATCTCGCCAATTCTGAAAGATACTCTTTCTACTACCCGACTAAACGGACGAATTGCTCTCGCCGGTTCAGGTTTCAATAAAAATGCTGCTCTAAACGCCTCGGTTGATTTTTCCGGAAGTACAATTCGCGATTTTGATTTTCAGCAAATTATCGGTGAAGCGGATTACTCAAATGAGCAACTCAACTATTCAGTTCAACTCGGGGATGAGTTTGGATCACTTCAGGCCAGCGGGCGGTATCTGGATAATGGGGCTTATCCGGAATTTAGTGTAGAAGGTTCTGTACAGAATTTTAATTTTGCCACATACACAAACTACTTTCAAACTGATAAAACGGACTTTAATGCAACATTTTCCGGGTTAATCAGAGGAGATAATATAGACACGGCACACGGACGAATCAGCGTTGAAGTAGATCGTTTTATAACCGGCACCGATACTCTGCGTTCACACCAGTTATACGCCGATCTCAGTCCACCCAACCAACAACCCAGGATTTTACGATTTACAAGTTCTTTCTTTGATGGAGAAATTGAGGGAACTATCGCGCCAACTACCATACAAGGTTTTGCAGCATACTGGAACAACTATCTACAGGAACGCATCCGAAGAGAAGTACTCTTCGACCGGGATTTTGTACTGGCTGATTTAGAGTTTACAAATGAATCTTTTGAATATCCGGAGCTTGATCTTTCTCTTCAACTATCTGTGAAGGATCTGAATATTTTGAGACACTATCTGCCTGAATTGCCGGAACTGCAAAGCAATGCCAGACTAACCGCCTCAATAAATGCTTCCGATAGTTCACTTCTCTTGTCGGGAACTCTTTTTGAGGAAAATTTTCAATCGGGTGAGGTAATGGCCAGAAATTTAAATACATCCCTTTCAGCTGAATTTAATTATGGCGAATCAATTCGTGATTTCGGAAATCTGGATGTCCAGATTAACAGTGGTGAGATTACCATAAATGAAATGACTTTTTTAGATAGTTATCTAAACTTTTCGATGAGAAATGATTCACTCCAGTTGCAGCAACAATTTGTGCGAGATGATAATATCGAACTCCAGTCAACCTTAAACGGAGCACTGAGCCCGGGCCAATTTGAAGTTACCATAAATGATCTTCTGATTGGAACACCTCAATATAACTGGCGGTCTGATGGAATCTCTCAATTTATCTACACAGATAACAATAAACTCACATTAAACGACGTGCGCCTAACAAGCGATCGGGATCTGCTTGAGTTAGATGGTACATTTAGTGATGCTTTCGAAGATTCTGTTGACATTAGGATTCAAAATTTCGATCTGTCCAGAATTTCTGATCTGATAGGTGGGCGAATCTCTTTTTCAGGAATCCTGAATGGTGAATTTATCACTCGCTCTTTAACACAAATACCAAGTATTCAGGGTAACATCAATGTAGAAGAAGGAAGAATTAACGGCCGGTTAATCGGAGATGTAGATTTAAACAGTGATTTTAATTCCGATGAAAATAGATTCGATACGAACGTCCGCATTTTTACAGACCCGGAAAAGTACTCCGGCTATATTGGGACGAATGATGGCATTGGTCAGGATCTCAGGTTAAACGGGTATATTAAAATTCCGGATGAACAAACCGCTCCCGAAGAAGAACTCTTCTATTTTGATGCCGATCTGCGTGAAATCGACCTTTGGATTGTAGAATTCATTGTACCCAATATTGTTACATCTATGCAGGGACGAGGTGAGGGAACAGGATTTATATCGGGCAGCAGAATAGATTTCGACTTCAATTCGGATTTTACTGTGGAAGAAGCGGTTGGTACACCATTCTTTACAAATGTTGAGTACCAACTTGGGGGAGAAATGAACTTCAACAAGAGTGATGGACTTACCTTCAATGAAGTTCGATTAACGGATCACCGCGGTGGAACAGGAAGATTAACCGGAATAGTTGACCTTAACAATTTTCAACCCGGCACCACCATGAACTTAACGATTGATCTGAACAACCTTCAGTTCATGAATAACTCCTACGACCCCGATGTGCCTTTTTATGGAACTATGTATGGCACAGGCCAGGCTCAGATCACCGGATCAAATACCAACCCATTTCTCAGAACAAACGGTGCGGTTTCTATCTCTCCCGATTCCAGAATATCCGTTCCACTTCAGGAAGAGACAGAATTTGAACAGGATAGAAGATTTATCCAGTTTGTGGATACATTTGATCTATCGATACTGGAGGAGAGATTACGACAGCAGGCAGAACAAGACGCAGAAAATGGCTCTACCCCCGAAGAGCTGACCTTCATAGAGCTATTTACTATGGATATGCAGTTTACCGCTGATAATCCAATTAACGTTCAATTGATTTTCGACCCTGTTACGAACGATATTCTAAATGCAAATGGCACCGGACAGGTTCGTATTCTGCTCGAAGATCAAGACGTAAGCATGTTTGGCCGATTCAATATTCAGGGCGGAGATTATCAATTTGTTAGTGGAGATATATTTACAAGAAGGTTTACCCTTGAAGAGGGCGGTTCGATTAGTTGGCAGGGAGACTTGATTGACGCCGGACTGGATGTAACCGCAATTTACCGTGCGCGTCCTGTTATCTCTACGCTCCTCTCATCTAACGCAGCTTCAGCCACTCCGGAAAGTGGGCAAAGAATCCCAATTGAATTGGTTCTGCAGATTGGTGGAACCATTACCCAGGTTCAAAACGAATTTTTCTTCCGGGCTCCAACCGGTATAGAAGGAACTATAGATCCTACGCTGGCAACTCAGATCAATAATCTAAACCAAAATGAAGAGGAAAAATTAATTCAGGCAACCAGCATACTTTTAAGCGGTAATTTTATTCCCTCGAGCCAGGCACAGGGTTTAAGCCTGGGTGAAGGATTTTCCGGAACAGCGGCCGTTGTTAATCCACTGCTTTCGAGTCAGGTTATTAATCCGCTTCTGTCAAATCAGATCAATTCCCTTCTCAGAAGTGACATTACCTTCGATATAGATTTAAACCTCACCGCTTTTAATGAAGTAGATTTAGGAGTAGCTTTGCGTTTGTTCGATGATCGTGTGATTTTACGGCGCGAAGGACAAATAACCGGTGAACAGAGTGATATTGGAGATTTAGGGGCTACGTACAGAATAAATCGTACCTTCTCCCTCACGGCTTTTCACAGGCAGGATCCTACTTTAAGCTACACAAGCAGTGTAGAGACCCGGCAGACACAGGAAATGAACGGAGTCGGACTCGAAGCTCAGGTACAGTTTAATACCTGGCAACAGTTCAAACAGCGTATATCGAACGCTTTCAGAGGTTTATTCGGTTTAAATAAAAGGGATGACGAATCGGAAAGTTCAGAAGATGATGCCGATGATTCAATTACAGAAAATAATTAGTTTATAATAAAGACAGAATGAGTAAAAAAGACAGATTAAGTTCTTTAGAAAAGAGAATAATAGAAATTTTAAAATCCTATCCAGACGCATCCATTCCAATCCCGCTGCTGATGGATGCACTATCTTTACCGAAAAAGGGAGAGAAAAAAATAAAAAAAGCCGTAAACCGGCTTAAACAACTTGACCACGTATTTGTTACCAAAGGGAATTTAGTGCGGCTAAATGAAGCTGCAGAAGAAGATGATAACGTTTACACCGGAACCTTAGACGTTACCAGCCACGGAGACGGTTATGTAATTGTTGAAGGTAGAGATCAGGATATCAAAATCTCTCAGCGCTTTATGGGTACTGCCCTTAATGGTGATACCGTGAAAGTAAAACTTACCGGCTATCACAAGAAGAGCAATAAGCCCATGGGCAAAATTGAAGAAGTTGAAGAAAGAGCGGATTCTCTTTTTGTCGGCACTTTCAAAGAGGTGGCCAAAAACACCTATTTGATAGAAACTGACCACCAATCCTCCCGGGTCGATTTTTTCGTGGACCCTAAAGACATGAATGATGCCAAACCCGGTGATAAAGTCACCTTCAGACTCATACAGTGGGAAGATGTACGGGGATACCCTCAGGCAAAAATTCAAAAAACATTCGGTCCTGCAGGCAGTAATGAAGCGAACGTGCTGTCGATACTGGCCGAAAAACAGTTCGAATCTTCTTTCCCACCCGAAGTAGAGAAATTCGCCGAGGAGATACCGGAAAAAATTCCGGAAGACGAAATTAAACGACGACGGGACATGCGTGAGGAAGTGGTTCTAACCATTGACCCCGCCGATGCGAAAGATTTTGACGATGGCCTTAGCATAGAAATACTCGACAACGGTAACTACTATCTTGGTGTACATATTGCGGATGTATCACACTATATGCCAAGAAGTACGGTATTGGATGATGAAGCTATCGAAAGAGGTACCAGCGTATACCTCGTAGATCGGGTTATACCCATGCTTCCCGAATATCTTAGTAACGGTGTTTGCAGTCTTCGCCCACATGAAGATAAACTTGCGTACAGCTGCTTTATGGAAATAGCTCCAAATGGTAAGCTGATTGACTACTCCATTGAAGAGACTGTCATTCATTCCAAACAGCGATTTGTGTACGAAGAAGTACAAAAGATTTTAGATGGAAACGCTGATCATCCTTTTAAAACAGAGCTCAAAACACTTGAGAAACTGGCGAATATTTTATTAGATAAGCGATTCAAACAGGGATCTATCAATTTCGAAACGCCGGAACCAAAATTTGTCCTGGATGATGACGGCAAACCGGTTGACGTTGTAGTAAAAGAACGTATTTTTGCTCATCGTTTAATTGAAGAGTGTATGCTTATGGCCAATAAAACAGTTGCACTTCATACCGACTCTTTACGCAAAAAGGTACGGGGCGAAAAAACTGCCAAAAATGACCACCCATTTCTTTACCGCGTTCACGGCGAACCGGATTTAGAAAAACTGAACAACATTAAAGAAACAGCAAAACCCCTTGGAATACACTTTGACTTGAAAGGAGGTATTTCTTCGAAAAATATTAATGACCTTCTCAAACAGGTTGAGGATACCTCACTTGAGAACATTATAAACGGGTTGATGTTGCGTTCAATGGCCAAAGCGGAATACTCTCCAAAAAATATCGGGCATTTTGGCCTTGGTTTTAAACACTACGCACACTTTACCAGTCCAATTCGTCGTTATCCCGATGTAATTGTTCATCGCCTGTTGAAACGCTACAATGCCGGGTCCAGTGAATACACATACGATCAGCTTGTTGAGCTTGGTGAACATTGCAGCGAGAAAGAGCGTTATGCAGTAGAAGCAGAACGTGATTCCGTCAAACTAAAACAAGTCGAGTTTCTGTCTGATAGACTTGGCGAAAATTTTGAAGGCACTATCAGCGGTGTGACTGACAATGGCCTTTATGTTCAAATAAATGATATATACTGTGAAGGTATGGTGCGCGTTAGCGATCTAAAAGATGACTTTTATGTTTTCCATCCGAAATTGCACTGTTTGGTCGGCAGATCAAAAGGCAAAAAATATCGCCTCGGTGATACGATCAACGTAAAAGTTATCAAAACAGATCTCGAAAAAAGACAGATCGACCTTACCCTTAGCGGTAACTAATTTTTAATAAACTGTGCGAATATGCAGACTCGATATAAATTTTTCCTGATTTTTCTGCTCACCTTATTTCTTGGAACTGCAGTAACAGAACAGCTTTCTGCCCAATATTTCTTTTTTGGCAAAAACCGGGTTCAGTACGATACGTTCGATTGGCGATTCATTGAGACCGATCATTTCGATATTTACTACTACGATTCCAGAAACTACCATTTAGCTCAATTTACAGCAGAAACGGTAGAATCTTCTCTTAAGCAGTTAAATCAGGATTTTGATGATCAGCTTACAGATCGTATTCCTGTAATTATTTATGATTCGCACAGCGATTTCTCACAAACAAATGTTGTACGCCTACCCGTAAATGCTCAGGGAATCGGTGGTGTAACCGATAAGTTCAAAAACAGAATGACTCAGCCCTTTATGGGTGACTACGCCGATTTCAGACGGACTTTGCAACATGAGCTTCTGCATGCTTACATCAACGATGTATACTACGGCGGGAATGTCCAATCTATCGTCAGCAACAATATTCAGCTTCAATTTCCACTTTGGTTCGAGGAAGGGCTGGCTGAATATTTAGCCCTTAAATGGGACACCCAAACTGACATGTATATTCGGGACGCTATTTTAAATGATTATCTCCCTCCTATACAACAACTCGGTGGATTTTTTGCCTATCGCGGTGGTCAAGCGTTTTGGTACTATATTGAAGATCAATACGGGCGGCCTAAAATTACTGAAATTTTACAGCGTATTAAATCAACCCGAAACATAAGGCTCTCCCTGGTACAGTCACTCGGTCTTGAAATAGATGAACTCTCCGATCGATGGCAGGAATACTGGAGACAAAGATACTTCCCGGAGGTTGCCGAACGTCAAACTTTGAACAGCGTAGCGACTCAAATCACAACCAGAGCTCGATCAGGATCATACAATACTAGTCCGGCCATTTCGCCAAGAGGCGATCGCATTGCCATGATCACAAACCGTCGCGGTGTGTTCGATGTAGTTGTAGTAGATGGCACCAGCGGTGAACGTATCAAAACAATAGTAAGCGGTGCGGATAACCCAATGTTTGAGGAGCTAAATATTTTAAATCCAAATCTGAGTTGGTCACCGGATGGCAGTAAGATTACCCTCTCCAGTAAATCAGATGGTTCTTACAACTTAGCTATTGTTGATTATGAAACCCTGAATAGCGAAACCATTCGATTTCCAAGTTTGGACGGTATAAATTCTGTTGCATGGTCTCCGGATGGAAATAAAATTGCTTTCGATGGTAACAGGGGACCCTACCAGGATATTTTTGTATACAATTTACAAACCGGTGACTTCCAAACTGTCACGAGCGATGTTTTTACGGATGTTGAGCCCGCATGGGGACCGGATTCCGAGACCATTTACTTCGTATCCAACAGAGGCGGAGTATTAGAACCCAATGAAGCAAAATCCGGTTACTCAATCATGAAGGACTATTCATTTTATGAAACCGATCTCTATAGAATTCGATTGGGAGATAGCCGTATTGAAAGACTCACAAGCACACCTAAATGGTCAGAAAGACAACCTTCACTGACCGGTGACGATCGAATGCTCTATGTTTCCGATCAAAACGGTATTCCGAACATTTATGAGTACGATTTAAACAGCAGAACTGTTTATCCGATTACTGATTTGCAGTCCGGTATAATGCAAATTTCTGTTTCTGATGACGGTACAAGAGTTGCTTTTAATTCTCTTAACGAGGGATTTCCGGATATTTTCATGCTTCGATCACCTTTCGATAGACGGATGAATCGGCAACTTACACCCAACACGTGGGCTCAGGAAAGAGCAGCCACCACTCCCGGAGAGCGTGTACCCGCCATCAGTTATGCTCAGGAAATGATTCAAAGCAGAGGGCAAGGAAATGTTGTTTCAACCAGGATGTTACAAAATGCGCCCGTTACCGGTCATGAAAGAATGATTGAATCGCGCCGTGATACAAGCGATCAAGATACTACAAGACAAACGGATCGAATTGATTTCAGAAATTATCAATTTGGTGAAGCGGTTGTACAAGACACAACTATTGAGCTTCGCGACGATCCAAGCAAATTTGACCCGACAGCTAATACAACAGAAGACGGGCTCTATCAACCTAAGGAGTACCGTCTAAGATTTACACCCGATTTCAGCTATGCCGCCGGGCAAATCAGCACTTATTACGGAACATCGGCCTTTGCTTTTGTCACGTTGACGGATCTGTTTGGGGATCATGAAATTTCATTTGGCTCGAATCTGGAATTCGATCTCAGAAATAGTGATTATACTTTCCAATACGGTTATCTGAAAAATCGAACAAATTTTTTCACCTCCTTTTTTCATCAATCCCGAAACTTTCAGACATTCAGTGGTGAACTGCTTCGTTTTAGAACATTTGGAGCTTCGGTGGATTTCCAGTACCCCCTTAACCGATTCCAAAGAGTTGATTATGGAGTATCTGGCATTGGACTGGCAAGAGACTTCAGTTCCATTTCGGGTGTGGGAGCAAGAAATTTAAGCAACGAAAGAAGCTATTTTCTCTATCCACAAGTTACCTTTACCGGAGACTATACCATACCCGGATTTATTACTCCCCGGGCAGGGAACCGCTACTCTATCAGGTTTTCAGCCAGCCCTCCACTTTCTTCTGCAACTCCTCAGTTTGCAACACTATTAGGTGATTACAGACAATACTTTGACCTGGGATCGAGATACTCAATTGCACTTCGTGGTGCCGGTGCAGTTTCATACGGGCGTGATTCTCAAACCTTCTTTATGGGAGGTATGTTGGGCTGGATAAATCAGAGATGGTCAGACGCAGAAATTCCATTAGAACGACTTGCAGATACTTTTTTCACGCTGCCGGCAACTCCACTTCGTGGTCACGAATTCAATACAATATTTGGTGATAAGTTCAGTCTGATCAATGCAGAATTTAGATTTCCTCTATTTGCTGCCGTTTTACCGGGCCCTATTCCAATTCTTCCGCTTTGGAATATAACGGCCGTTGCATTTGTGGATGCCGGCGCAGCCTGGGGTTTTGAAGTACCTTACTCTCGCTTTGTCAATCAGAACGGGGAGCCTATCGTTTACTTCGAGAATCCTTCCGGATTAGACTGGAAAGTTGGTACGAAAAGAAATGAGTTTATTAATCCTCAAACCGGTCAGTTAAGGGAAGGTGAACCTCAGCAGGGAGATATCCCGGCAAGCTTTGTTGACGGTGATATTCTGATTGGAGCCGGATTTGGATTGCGCACAATCTTGTTGGGACTACCTTTCAGATACGACATCGGTTGGCCGTACGAAAGATCCGGTTTTGGAAGCAGCCCGATTCACTACTTTTCAATCGGAATCGATTTTTAAACAATACTTCCATTTAAAGTCATAAAAAAACCTCATCCGATTTTAATCAGATGAGGTTTTTTGTTTTAAATAAGATTTAAACTATTCGTTTTCCTCGCCGGAGAACGCATTGTAAACCATCAGTAAGTCTTCAGCAACTTCTTCCTTCGTTCTCCCTTCAATTCTGTGACGGGGTACCATTGCTTTAATTTCTCCATCTACAAAGAATGCGAATGCCGGAGAAGATGGAGGATATTCACTGAAATACTCTCTGGCTCTTGCAGTAGCTTCTTTATCCTGGCCTGCAAACACAGTTACCAAATGATCAGGTTTTTGATCTGTTTTTTCCAAAGAAAGGCTAACTGCCGGTCTTGCATTACCTGCTGCACAACCGCATACTGAGTTTATAACCATCAGCATGGTTCCTTGATTATACTCCTTCATAATACGGTCAACATCTTCAGGTGTTTTTAGTTCTTCTACGCCTAAATCCGTAAGTTCTTCGCGCATCCACGAAGTATCGGGACCTACTCCAAATCCAAATTGCATATCTGTCTGATTTTTAAATGCTAAATTTTATTTGTCTAAATATAACGATATTTCTCTACAATATTTTAAACTGAAGTAGCGATAATCTATTGCTACATCGATCCAATTGTTACCTTAATTTATCCAACCAAAAAATATGATTTTCCGTTTTCATAGCCTTTTAGTTTTTCCAATACTGCTATTTGTGGTTTCTTGTGGAAGTACCCATCAATTTAATGCTGCCCAATTAAACTCAACAATTTCTGTTGATGGAAACTTGTCTGACTGGAATACTACCCGAACCTTATTCGAAGATCGCGATCAGGCAAACTACTACTCGGCTTATGATGAAGACTTTCTCTATCTGTTTATTGACATTCGCGGTGCTATGAAAGATATGTCAGTCAGAAGATCCGGCTTTACCGTATACATCAGTGATGATGAAGAAACCCGAAAAAGCGTTGGCATAAGTTATCCACCGGGAACGTTTAATTTACTACGGGAATTTCCGGGTGCTTTTAGTTCATTTACACGAGAAAGCGATTGGTTGAGTAAACCGGAAAATCAAGAGTTGATGGAGAATTTGAACGATGAGTTATTTGACCGGGTAATGATTATCCAAAGAGCTAATAGCGATGGTGACGCTTCATACGGATTTATAGATTCTTCACAACTGGAAGTTGATGGAATGAAAATTGCAGTTAATACAGACAGCCGAACCATAGGGCTTGAAATAAAAATCCCCCGGGATGGTTCATCTATTTACGGATTTAGCGGTAATAGAGTCTGGCTTGGTTTTGCTATAGAACCGCCTGAATTTCGTATTCAGGGTAGCTCAGATTACTCTGCAACTACAGCCGGTCGCAGGGGCCAATATGGTAACCGACAGCGTCCGCGACGTACTTCAAATGCAGATATTTCCCGTAATCTGGGACAAATGGAGCGGTGGCATATTATGCAGTTTGATGACTGAGATTTTTTTTATTTAGTTTATTCGATAGTATCAAAAGAGCTATTAAATCATATCGAGTTGACATGAGATCTATATTACCTATTTTATTCCTTTCACTGCTCATTTCCGGGTGCTCACTATTTGGCAGTGATAATGAACCGGCTGAGATCCAATTCACCCTTCAAAACTTTTCCGCTGATGAAGTATCCATTACAACAACAAGTACAAAACCCGGTCTGAACATTTCGAAAAATGACTTCTCGGGTAACGATGGTGAACACTTTCCAGGATCAACCAAAAGTTTTAGCACGGATAATGACGGGCTGATGACTGTAATGTTTTCGTTTTTAAATGAAAACAGC
>Ga0102943_1002481_pt1 | contig 10805 bp, 6 predicted proteins | sample SalPonC_black_MG_FD_78174 | JGI IMG/M metagenome (GOLD analysis project Ga0102943, IMG submission 78174) | Salt pond soil microbial communities from South San Francisco under conditions of wetland restoration - Salt Pond MetaG... | ecosystem: Environmental > Aquatic > Marine > Intertidal zone >...
GTTTGGCACAATTCCAAAAAGGCCTTGCGTTCTAGTTTGAGCAGGTAGTCTTCAGAGACTTGAGTTATTTGCGAGAGGTCTCCTCCGCAGAGAACCGTTCCTAGTTTTTCGGAAATAACCTGATCGTGCTCCGACATGTAGTTTCCGCTCATCATGCTGTTGGCGCCCACATAAACGATTCCCAAACCTTCTTTTCCCATCACGCGGATGTCGGTTCTTTTCACCGGTTTCGTGTATCCTTTTTGCGCCATCAAGAGAGCCGACTGTTTGGCGTAAGCCAATTGGTCATCTCGGTTTACCACTACTTCGTCAGTTCCTTTTCGCAAGTATCCGAGTTCAAAAGCTTCGTATGCGGATGTAGATACTTTGGCTTGGCCAATGGTGAGAAATCTGTTTCTCATGGTATTGATCCGAATGTCTCCTTCGTTGATCTCATCCGAAATGCGTGCGGCAAACTCTTTGGTTCCGCCACCGCCCGGTATTACTCCGACTCCGAATTCTACGAGTCCCATGTATAGCTCGGCGTGTGCCACCACCTTATCGGCGTGGAGGCAAAGCTCGCAGCCCCCACCTAAGGCCATATTGTGTGGCGCAGCTACAACGGGAATGCTGCTGTAGCGCATACGCATCATGGTGTCTTGGAAACGCTTGATAGCAAATTCCAATTCATCAAATTCTTGCTCCACCGCCATCATAAAGATCATTCCCACATTGGCTCCGGCTGAGAAGTTGTCGCCTGTGTTTGAAACGACCAATCCTTTGTATTCGGCTTCCGCCAAATCGACCGCTTTATTGAGCCCCTCGATTACTTCACCACCGATGGTATTCATCTTGGTGTGGAACTCGATGTTCAAAATACCGTCACCCAAATCTTTGATGGTGGTGCCTGAATTTTTCCAGATGATGTCGTCCCCACCTATATTGTCGAGGAAGATTTGACCTTCGAGAGCGGGAACTTCTTTGTAGCCTTTTGATTCTAAATCATAGAAATACTTGGCTCCGTTTTCGATTTTGTAGAAAGACTTCACACCCGAATCCAACATCTCTTGAATCCAAGGAGCCGTTTTGATGCCTTCCTTTTCCATGTTTTTCAATGCCTTCTCTACTCCTACGGCATCCCATTTTTCGAATGGTCCCATTTTCCAGCCGAAGCCGGCGCGAAGGGCAGCGTCAATTTTGTACAACTCATCGCTGATCTCAGGAATGCGCATGCTTACGTAAGCGAAGAGACCATGGAATGTCTTTCGATAGAATTCACCCGCTTTGTCCATTCCATTGTAAAGCACCGACAGCCTTTTGTCGAGTTGATCAATGGCTTTGGTCATCTCCAAAGTTGGAAAGCTCACTTTCTCAGTGGCGCTGTATTCCATAGAGTCCAAATCGAGCGACAGGATTTCCGACTTTCCGCCTTCTCCTTTCACCTTTTTGTAAAAACCTTGTCCGGTTTTACTGCCCAGCCATTTTTGATCGACCATTTTCTGAACGTAGTCAGGAATGGCGAAAACTTCTTTTCGCTCGTCATCGGGACAATTTTCTTTAACTCCATTCGCTACGTGAACCAAGGTGTCCAGCCCCACCACGTCGGCGGTTCTGAAAGTGGCTGACTTCGCATGACCAATTACAGGACCCGTGAGTTTGTCTACGGCTTCCACCGAAAGACCCATTTCCTTCACCACATGGAATAACTCCATGATGGAATAGACTCCCACACGGTTGGCAATAAAGGCCGGCGTGTCTTTGCAGAGCACGGTTTCTTTTCCGAGGAATCGAGAACCGTATTCCATCAGGAAGTCGAGAACGGATTGATCGGTATCGGGGCCGGGAATGATTTCGAGCAATCTGAGGTATCGCGGAGGATTGAAGAAATGCGTGCCACAAAAGTGCTTTTTGAAATCTTCGCTGCGGCCTTCATTCATGCTCTGAATCGGAATACCTGAAGTGTTCGAAGTAATCAGCGTTCCCGGTTTGCGGTGTTTTTCAACGTTTTCAAAAACCTGCTGCTTGATGTCCAGTCTTTCGACTACCACTTCTATAATCCAGTCCACATCGGCAATTTTCGACATGTCGTCATCGAAGTTTCCCGTGGTGATTCGATTGGCGAAAGCCTTTGAATAAATAGGAGAGGGGTTGCTCTTCAGCGCAAATTGCAAGGCATCGTTCACGATGCGGTTGCGTACGGCGGGGTGCTCCAAGCTAAGGCCTTTTGCCTTTTCTTTCTCGTCGAGTTCTCGCGGAACGATGTCGAGTAGGAGCACTTCCACGCCGATATTGGCGAAGTGGCATGCGATTCTCGAACCCATCACTCCTGATCCCAAAACGGCTACTTTTTCTATGGTACGTTTGCTCATGGTTTGCTTTACTTTTTAACGGTTGGGGATAATTCTGTTTTTAATTCGTAGATGCTCGTGCTGTCGAGCAATTCATTTATTTGCTTCGATACCTCAAAGAAGGTTTCGAGTTTTTCGCTGTCAATATTTTCGTGAACGTACTCGTTCAACCTTACCACCACATCTCTCGATGTGTCGCGGTATTTTTTGCCATCTTCCGTAAGGTGAATGAGAACCAGTCTGCCATCCGTTTCGGCTTGCGACTTATAGATGAGGCCTTTTTCTTCCATTGACTTCAAGGTCCGCGTCAAGCTTCTCGATTCCATTCCCATTTTAGGTCCGAGCTTGGTGCTGGGAGTTCCGTCCTTATCGATGTTCAAGAGCACATAGCCCACAGACATGGTTCCGCCAAATTTGGCGGCTTCCTGATTGTAGATGCGGCTGATCTTTTGCCAAAGCCAACGCAGGTGAAAATCTATGGTTTGTTGTGGTTTCATGTAATCTTGAGTTGCTAAGGTAAGAAAAAAAGGTATGCACGCATAACAAATCCATGCGATTTTGTTCCTTCTATTCGCTTCATTTCAACTTTCTCATCAACTATTCGGCGGTTCTTCTACTTTTGACATTTTGTTGAAAAATAGATCCGGATACGTAATCCATTAATTTGGTTTTGAAATGCAAGGTGAAAACGAGGAGTTTGAAGTAGGAGGCATAAGCCTTCAAGAGCTAAGTGAAGAGTATGGTACCCCGCTTTACGTCTACGATGGCGCCAAAATAAGGTCGCAATACCAAAGACTTGCCGGCGCGTTCAAAGGGTTGGATGTCAAAATCAAGTACGCGTGTAAGGCCAATTCGAATATCAATATCCTAAAATTGCTGAAGCAAGAGGGGAGCGGTCTGGATGCAGTTTCTATCAATGAAGTTCGCCTCGGTATGAAGGCCGGATATGAACCGCAGGAGATCCTCTACACGCCCAATGGCGTTTCTATGGAAGAAATGGAAGAGGCTGTCGACTTGGGGGTTAATATCAACATTGACAATATTTCTATACTTGAGCAGTTCGGACACAAGTACCAAGGGTCCGTGCCGGTGTGCATCCGAATAAATCCTCACGTCATGGCGGGTGGAAATGCGCACATTCAAACTGGTCATATCGATTCAAAATTTGGAATTTCCATCCATCAGATCAGACACGTGATACGGGTGGTGAAGGCTAACAATATGGACATAGCCGGTCTGCACATGCATACGGGCTCTGACATAGTGGATGCGGAAGTATTCACCCATGCCTCTGAATTGCTTTTTGAGGCTGCCCTGAATTTCGACAATCTCAGGTATGTCGATCTCGGCTCGGGGTTTAAGGTAGGTTACCGCAAAGATGACGTGACCACAGATATTGAGCGATTGGGAAAAGTTTTGGGCAAACGATTCAATGAATTTTGCGAAACCTACGGCAAGAAGCTGGAGTTGTGGTTTGAGCCCGGAAAGTTCTTGGTGAGCGAGGCAGGTATTTTCTTAGTGAAGGTCAATGTGGTGAAGCAAACCGTTTCTACCGTTTTTGCAGGAGTGGACTCCGGTCAGAATCACCTCATTCGGCCGATGATGTACGAGGCCTATCATCATATCGTCAACATTAGCAATCGAGGCGAAACGCAGCGTGTTTATTCGGTAGTCGGATACATCTGCGAAACGGATACATTCGGTTACGACCGAAAGCTGACCGAAGTGAGAACGGGAGATGTTCTGGCCATTTACAATGCGGGAGCCTATGGATTTACCATGGCTTCCAATTATAACTTTCGCGTGCGACCCGCGGAGGTTTTAGTCTTGGATGGAAAAGCACATTTGATCAGACGCAGAGAGAATTTTGATGATTTGATGCAGAATCAGATTGAGGTACTTTAGGGCAAAAGATGGATTCCTGCTTTAATCCGCCCACTCAGCCAATTCCAACCAGCGATCGTTTTTGGCGTCACATTCCTTAACTACCTCTTCCAGTTCAGCCGAGATTTTCATCAACTCCTCGTTGTCATTGGTAGCTGAAAGAGCTTCCGCCAATTCGGCTTTTTTTTCCTCGAGTTTCTCGATGCTCTTTTCCAGCTTTTCAAATTCTAGACGTTCGCCATATGTGAGCTTTGTCTTTTCTTTTTTCTCGGGTTCGGAAGCCGCAACTTGTTTCTTCTCAGCCGCTATTTCTTTTGTCGAGGATTTGTCTTCCAATTTTTTCTTCTCTCGGTACTGAGTGTAGTTTCCCGGAAAATCTCTGATTTCTCCCTGACCTTCAAAAACGAAAAGATGATCGACTACCTTATCCATAAAGAAACGGTCGTGCGATACCACTACCAGACAGCCATCATAGACCTGCAAGTAGTCTTCCAGTACTTGGAGGGTATCGATGTCGAGATCGTTTGTCGGTTCGTCCAGTACCAGAAAGTTCGGGTTGGCCATCAAAACCGTCAATAAATAGAGCCTTCTCTTTTCACCTCCGCTAAGAGTAGATACGAGCTGCCAATGCTTGTCTCTGGCAAAGAGAAAACGCTCGAGCATTTGCGTGGCGGAAAGCTTTTGACCTTTGTGCAATTCGATGACGTCGGCAATATCGGTAACCACTTCAATCACTCGCTTTTGTTCGGCGCCCACCAATCCGTTCTGGTCGTAATGACCAAACTTTACCGTCTCGCCTTGAACGATCTTTCCCCCATCGGGCTCCAGTTCTCCCAGCAGCATTTTCACGAAAGTGGTCTTCCCCGTTCCATTCTTACCAACCACACCAAGCTTTTCTTTTCGCTGGAAGTTGTAGTCGAGATGGTCTGTAATTGTAAGGTCACCGAAAGATTTAGAGACCTTGTGAAACTCGACGATTTTCGAACCGAGCCTCTCGGTTTTTACGCCGAGCTCCACGCTGCTTTTATCCGTGCGTATCGACGCTTGCGACTTGATGTCATCAAAGGCATCTACCCTCGATTTCGATTTGGTTCCACGTGCCTTTGGCTGCCTTCTGATCCATTCCAGTTCGGTGCGCATCAGGTTTTTGGCCTTGCCAACAGTAGTCGCCAAGTTGGCTTCTCTCTCGGCTTTCTTTTCCAAGAAGTAGGTGTAATTTCCGGTGTATCTCACCAATTCTCCGCGATCAATTTCCAGAATGTCCGAGCAGACTCTGTCGAGGAAATAACGGTCGTGAGTGACCATCAATAAGGTGAAGTTTCCTGATGCCAGCCACTTTTCCAACCACTCAATGGTGTCCAAGTCCAAATGGTTGGTGGGCTCATCCATGATAATGAAATCGGGTTCATCAAGAAGCACTCTCGCCAAAGCGGCTCTTTTGCGCTGACCGCCCGACGCGGTATCGATGCGCATATCGGTATTTTCGATGCCGAGCTGCCCCAATACTTCGCGAACGCGGGCTTCAAAATCCCAAGCATTCGTTAGGTCCATTTCTTCCATGGCCTGCTGCAAGGCATCTCCATCATCGGGGTTTTGAATGGCTTTTTCGTATTTTTTGATGGCAGCGGTCATGGGATTATCCGACACCATTATGGCATCTGTCAAGCTCAAGCCTTCGGCAAACTCCGGCTCTTGCGGTAAATAGCCAACCCGAGTTCCGCTTCTGAAAGTAATTTCTCCTGTGTCGGCAGGTTCAACGCCTGCAATGGCCCGAAGCATGGTGGTTTTTCCTGATCCGTTCGGGGCGACGATGGCCACTTTTTCTCCCTTGGCCATACCAAATGAGAAATTTTCAAACAGCAGCTTTGGGCCGTAACGCTTAGAAAGATTTTCGACTGAAAGGAGATTCATGGTGTGGTATAGCGTATTGAGTATAGGGTATTGAGACCAGGAAGAGAATTTAAAAGTACTAAAGGCACAAAGAAATGAATTAAGTCATGGGATGGATATTTCTAAAGAATCACAATGCCCAATACCCACTATTCAGTACCATTACCGGCAAATTCCTCTTCAAGCAATATCTCAATTTCATCGGCCAGTCGTTGCATATCTGCCTCGCTGGTGCCATCATAGAAGCCACGTAGTCTGCGGTCAGTATCTACGAGGATGAAATTTTCCGTATGAATGAAGTCTTGCTTTCCTCCGTCGCCTTCATCAAGGACAGCGAAGTAACTTTTGCGGGCCAATTCGTAAATGTGTTTTTTGTCTCCTGTGGTTAGCATCCATCTCTCCGGATTGGCTTCGTAAAGCTGTCCGTATTCATATAGCGCAGCAACACTGTCAATTTCCGGAGTCACTGAATGAGAGAGAAACATGACTTCCGGTCTGTCGGCAAACTCTTCTTGGAGTTCGGCGATGTTTCGACTCATGATCGGACAAATGGAAGGACAGGTGGCAAAAAAGAAATCAGCCACGTAAATCTTATTTTCAAAATCGGCTTGAGTGATTGTGTCACCAAGTTGATTGACCAATTTAAAGTCAGCAATGGTATGATCCTTTTCAATATCCTGCTTTGATTTATCAACCAATTTCGGGTTGATGTCTGCCGGTTGGTAGACTTTCAGTTTCTTTTCCGTCTTCAGCAGAGGGTAGGCGATGACCATGCCTCCAATAAGAATAACAACGAAAATTCCGAGAGTGAGTACCCAACTTCTGTTTTTCATAGTTCGAATAGTTTCAATCTGAAAACAGCCCTAAGGCTTTAAATGTTGGGCAAAGGTCGGAAAGAAATACGCTGAAATAGCAGCGAAGATTAAGAAAGCGTCAGAATCCGGCCTTAACTGTATATCTCCTCAATCAGTGCTGTATATTTGGCATGAATCACTTTTCTTTTCAGCTTAAGCGTAGGGGTTACCATGTCATTCTCTACAGTGAACTCTTCGGGTAAAAGTTCGAATTTCTTGATTTGTTCCCACTTTCCGAAAGGCTCATTGTAGTGATCGATTTCTTCTTGGAATCGATCGACTACGCGTTGGTCGGAGATCATTTTTTCACGAGATGAGCAATCTACATTTTTCCGCCTGCACCATTCTTCCAGAAACTCAAAAGTAGGCACGATAAGGGCTGAAGGGTGCTTTTGGTATTCGCCAATGACGATAATCTGCTCGATGAAACGACTCTCTTTAAACTTATTCTCCATGATTTGCGGAGCGATGTACTTTCCGCCTGAAGTTTTAAAAATCTCCTTCTTGCGATCGGTTATTCTAAGGTATTCGCCGTCTACCAACTCACCGATATCTCCCGTGTGAAACCATCCATCTCTGAGCACTTCATCCGTCAGGTCTTGACGCTTGTAATAGCCCATCATTACGTTTGGTCCTTTCACCAAAATCTCTCCGTCATCGGCAATTTTGACGTGCACATCAGCAATGGGACGTCCTGTGGTGCCGATCTTCATTCCATTGTTCTCGATCTCATTTACACTGATTACAGGAGAGGTTTCCGTCAGTCCATATCCTTCCAATACGGGTATGTTTGCTGCATTGAATATTCTGGCCAATCGTGGGTTCAGCGCTGCACTTCCGCTGGCAACGGCTCGCACATTTCCACCCAAGGCCTCCTGCCATTTGCTGAAAATGAGCTTCCGCGCAACTTTGAGTTTCATCTCGTAAATGGGTCCGTTGGCTCCATAGGGCTCGTATTTCTCACCGATACTCACCGCCCAGAAAAACAATGATTTCTTAATTCCGGTAAGAGCTGCGCCCTTGTCGATGATCTTGTCGTATACTTTTTCGAGCAATCGAGGAACTGCGGTGAATACCTGAGGTTGGACGTCGCGAATATCATCTCCGATGGTTTCCATAGACTCGGCAAAATAAAGTGATACCCCGGTGTATGTGTAGAGATAAATAATCATTCGCTCGTAAATGTGACACAGCGGGAGAAAGCTGACGCCTTTGGCATCATTGCTCACGGGCAGTCGAGGCTTGCTGGATATGGCATTGCTGGCTACATTTCTGTGCGAGAGCATCACCCCTTTAGGCGTTCCGGTAGTTCCCGACGTGTAGATCAGCGTTGCCAAATCTTCCGCCTTCACATTATCACGCAGAGTTTGAATCGTTTCAAGATCGGCTTTTTCACTCAGTAACTCTTTCCAGAATTTCGCACCTGAGATATTTTCAAATGTGAATATTTCCTTAACGGAGGGGGACTTATCTTTCGCCAATCGAGCTTTCGCCAATAGCTCCTTATCCGAAACAAACACAAATTTTACTTCAGAGTCGTTGAAGATAAAGGCATAATCATCGTCGCTGATGGTGGGGTAGACGGGCACATTAATCGCTCCGATTTGGAGTATGGCCAGATCAGTGATGACCCACTCAGGTCTGTTATTGGAGATAATGGCAATTTTATCACCCGGCTGTACACCTTTTTCCAAAAGGCCGGTGCTCAAAGCGTTCGCAGTATCGATCACTTCTTGGGTGGAATGTTTTTCCCATTTTCCGTTTACTTTCCCGGCAAGGGCATCCTCCTGTGGAAAGTGTTTTAATTGAAAATCGTAGAAATCGAATAGCCTTGTTTTATCCGCTTTAAGCTCCATTTACGTCAAAATTTATGGCTCCAAAATAAGGAATATTTCATACGAATCCTTTTTCAGTGTCTTCTGATGAATGTCGCTCAGCAGTGCAGCGAGAAGACGCTTCTTCAATATACCCTTTTGCCGGAAAGAAATGTGGCGATCACCTTTGAGTCAAGTATCCGATTCTCAGGGGAGTGTAACAGGTCAGAATCGATTACGACAAAGTCCGCCATTTTATTGACCTCCAAACTGCCTTTCTTTTCCTCTTCGAAAGAAGCCAAGGCAGGCCAAAGCGTGATTCCTCTCAAGGCATCTTCTCTGGATAACGCCTCTTCTGGTCTGTAAGGGGAGGCATCATTTCCATTCGGATTTTTTCGAAAGACCGCCGCGTAGAAATTGGCTATCGGAGAAATGGGTTCTACCGGAAAATCCGTTCCCAATGGAATCCATCCGAGCTGTTCCTTTAAGGTCTTGAATGCGTAGGCATGCTCTATTCTTTCGGGGCCCAATCGGTTTTCGGCCCAGTCCTGATCTGAGGTGGCATGAACCGGTTGAACGGAAGGAATGATTGCATAATCTCTGTACAGATGCAAGTCTTCGGGCGAAACTACCTGAGCATGCTCTATTCGCCAGCGGAGGTCGTTCATACCTTTGAGGATATCTGCGTATGTGTTGAGCGCAAAGGCGTTGGCCGAATCGCCGATGCAGTGGGTGCACAATTGAAATCCGTTTTCGTAAGCTGCATGGGCATATCGTCGCAGAGTAGAGTCGGAAATCAGCGAGAGACCATAATTATCAGGATCGTCTGAGTAAGGCTTTTTGAGAAGTGCCCCTCTGGAGCCCAATGCTCCGTCGGCGTAGACTTTGATCGCACATACGTGAAGCTTATCTTTTTCCAGCGGCCCGTTTTCCATAAATACCAGCGATTCCTCGCTCTTTTGGAGCATCACATAAACGCGTATATCGATCTCACCATTTTCTTGCAGACTATCCAAAAGCTCTATATCACTTATCGGTAACCCGGCATCCGTTACCGAAGTCAATCCTGCTTCGAAGCAATTATTTTGAGCTTGCACAATGAGTTTGGCTTGTTGCGCAAAACTCATCGGCGCTATAAAACCCTCGGCATACTGCTCGGCTTGATCGATTAGAATTCCGGTAATTTCTCCCCTTTCATTTTTTTCAATGAGGCCACCTTCCATATGGGTGTTGAGGTTAATTTGTGCCCGCCTCAAAGCTTCGCCATTTACCAGTGCTGCATGGCCATCCACTCGGGTCAAATGAACGGGGCGATCAGGAAAGAGGCTGTCCAGCATAGCCCTGTCAGGAAATTCTTTTTCTTCCCAAATTGTGTGATCCCACCCCCGGCCGACAATCCATTCGCGATCGGACTGAGCAACGAATTTTTGCACCCTTTCGATGACTTCGTCAAAGGACTTGGATCCAAATAAGTTGATCTCGCCTTGATTTCGGGCGTAACCGAGAAAGTGTGAATGAGCGTCATAAAATCCCGGGTAAACAAATCTTTTCTGCGCATCGAAAGTCTCTATGGCTTTGTAGCGGTTCAGGATTTCGCGCTCTGCGCCCAGCTCTATGACCACACCGTCCTTTATGGCCATAGCCTGATAGGTGGTGAAATTTTCATCAACACTATATATGGTCGCATTGTGAACTACCAGATCAGCCTTTTCCGTTTGATAGCAGGCGGAAAGTGTCAAGGCGATAATTCCGAGACTAAAGATTCTTTTCAAGGCGTTAGGCATTGGTTTGAGCGGTTGGTGTAATTTCCAAATCATTGATGCAAATGTGACTTGGCGACTCTAGAATAAAAAGCGCTGCTCGGGCGATATCTTCTACTTTGAGCACTTTAAACCACTTGTAGACTTGCTTTGCTTTTTCTTCGTAGCCTTTGTAGCGTACCACAGAGAATTCAGTGTCGGGAAAGCTGGGTGGAATCTGACCGACGTGAATTCGATGAGGCAAAATTTCCATGCAAATGACATTAGAAAAGGCCA
>Ga0102943_1002482_pt1 | contig 10803 bp, 7 predicted proteins | sample SalPonC_black_MG_FD_78174 | JGI IMG/M metagenome (GOLD analysis project Ga0102943, IMG submission 78174) | Salt pond soil microbial communities from South San Francisco under conditions of wetland restoration - Salt Pond MetaG... | ecosystem: Environmental > Aquatic > Marine > Intertidal zone >...
CGGCTTCCGCGTTACCGGAGCGCTGCCAATACCGGGCCATTGCCTCCAGTCCTCCCCAAGCCCAGAAATCATCCCAATAATAATAATCGTTCGGTCCCAAGTGCTCCGCGCTGAACCCGGCCGGCAGCAAGCCGGCCGTCCCGTCCGAGCGCTTCGCCGGCAGCCGTTTACGCTCCAGCCAGCCGACCGCCTTGCGGAGGGCCCCGTCCAGTTCCGGACTGAGCTTGCGTCCGGTCAACCCGGCGTAACGCGCCGCGATCCAAAGCACTTGTCCGTTCGAATCCCACTCCCCTTCCTGTGAGAGAAAGTAGCCGAGCCTGGTCTGGCGGCCCGGAAAAGTGGCCATAACTCTCTCGGCGCGGCCGACCTGGTTGATCGCCAGCAAGGGATGCAGCATCAGGCAGGCGTCCCGAAACCAGAACCGTCGATAGGTGTAGGGACCGGGAATCAAATCGTCGGCCGACAATAGTAAAATCGTCTTCACGGCGGCGTCGTAAAGGAACTGCATCCGCTCGTCCGGTATCCGCAACTGCGCCGTTACCTCCATGGCCGAGGACCAGGATTGCGCCTCGGCCGATTGCTCCGGCATTTGCTTGCGGTCGGTTTCCAAGCCCACCGATACCTCCAGTTCGCGCGGCTGGTCCTTTTTCAACCGGAACAGAGCGGCCCCGGTGGCCATCCCCACCTCACAACTGACATCGCGACGATCCTTTCCTTGGGCGAGGTCCAAATAGATATCGCCGTCGGCATAATGCGCCATGCGGAACCCTTCTGCGGGGGAGTCGAAACGAACGGTCGCCTCATCATTGACCCGAATTTCCTTTTTCGACGCCTCCGCGCTTATCTTGTTGATAAACTGGATCCCCTCGGGGTTGTAGGGGCGGATCGCCACGACCAGCCATCCATCCACGTCCGAGTGCGCAGCAACTCGGGTCACCGCCTCGAGGCTGGCACCCGGACCGGAGGCCATATGTGTCACCAGATTCAGACGCATGCCGTCGATTTTGGAAGCGGTCGACACTTCCAGATTCGGCTCCAGCTGCAAACGCTGCATAACCGCCTCGTCCTCCAACTGGCTCGGCAGCAGTTGCTTCTCCTCCGTAATAATCCAAAAGTCCATTGACCAGCCGTCATACAGCGGGGTGACCAAACCGCGCGGATCCACAATGGGATAAAGCGCCGAACCGGGCAATCCCACCGCCGTCCAGTTCCGATGCGTCAAATTGATGTGACTGAATGAAAAGGCGCGCGGCACAAAGGAACGACTCTCCGGATTGAACTGCCGCTCCACCCAATATGGCCAAACCCAATCCAGATTGTGCTGGATCGCCTTCGAATTGACCAGACCGCGGGCGTGGAACACGATCCCCGCCCGCAGTAATTCGAGCGGCTCCGCCACCTCCGAGGGCTGCGCGAAACGACGCATCCGCGCCATCAGCATGGCCGGATCCATGACGCCGTAGTGCCGCGCGGCACGCTTAACAAAAAATTTCCAGGGAAGAAAACGGAACATCCGACTTAAACCCGATCCTTTACCGCAGGCACGCCCGCTTTCTGGGCGCAATGCGCGCCGCAGAAAACCGAACCTTCCGATTCCACGCCGTGGCCGAGAATCTTCACTCCGCATTTCCCACAACGGGGAGCCAAGGCGTGCGCCGCGCATTCGAAACTGTCAAAAACATGGCGCTCGCCGTCTCGGACCACTTCAAAGGCCTTGTCATATTCATTGCCGCAGGTTTCACATTTCATAGGTCGCAGGGGTTGGTGTTTAACATTCGGGCGTATTCTCCTCCGCGCTAATTCCGTGCCAATTATCCTAACCTATGCCGCACCGAAGGCGCGGCATAAGTCTAAATGCAATAGTCCCGCCATCCGGCGCGGTATTTCCTGAACGGCCCCGACTGAAAGGCACTTAGCGGTCATCCCGGAATTATCCTGACCCGAGGAGCCGCTGAAAACCGGAAAATTGTAGCCTCCGCCCGTAAAGCGGATGATAGCCGCCCTATCTTAACAAGTCATGTCTGCAATCTGCATGACGCCCCCGCAGCCAAATTGCATTATGCTCGGCGCGGCCGCGAGGAGCGCGGTGATAAAAGATTGAAAAATGATAATGCCGGGCTTGGCTGAAACAGATCAACCCGAACCTTGGTCTGCGTAAAGCAAGGCGCGCCGCGCCTTGGCGTCCGGCGATGCATTCTCCATGAAAGTAACCGCTGTCATCCACCTCTGCTTCTGGCTCGCTTTGCCGACGCTGGCGGCAAAGCCGGCGGCCGGGTTTGCCTCGGTCCGACCGGCTGATGCTCCACCTCCTGAAGCGGAGGAAGCCGCATGGATCGATCTTTTTGCCGGCAATGACTTTTCGCAATGGACCCGCGAGGACGGATCCGAGGTATCCAGCACCTGGCTCGGCGGCTGGCGCATCGAAGGGGGCGTCGTCGAGAGGCACGGCCTGCTGGCCGGCGACATCGTGACTAAAGATGCCTATAGAAATTTCGAATTGGAATTCGAATGGAGGATTTCCAGAAAGGGCAACAGCGGCGTCATCTACCGCCGGAAGGGCGGGAAAGGGCTGGAATACCAGATTCTAGACGACGAGCGCCACTCCGACGGCAAAGTGCCCTCCCACCAGGCGGCAAGCTTATACGACCTCGCTGCCGCCTCCGAGGATAAGCCGATCCATCCTGCAGGCAGCTGGAACAAAGGTCGTATCGTCATACGCGGGCCGATCGTCGAGCACTGGCTCAACGATGAACGGGTGCTCCGCATCGATATGGACTCCCCGGAATGGGCGCGGCGCGTCGCCGCGAGCAAGTTCGGGGGCCGGGCCGATTTTGGACAACGGGGCAGCCCGATTCTTCTCCAGGATCACTTGGACACTGTCTGGTTCCGGAACGTCCGCATCCGCGAACTTTGAGCCGGTAGGAGCTCCGCCTGCGGATGCCGGAATCGCCGTCATTGCCACGCCCCCCGAAAGTTCCGTAAGACCCGCGCCAAGCGGCAAGCGGACAGCCTTGCGTGAAAACCGCCCCACCCTCGCAGCTAGAAGGCCTGCTTCAAGCTCCCAATTGGCACAGCTCTTGCGCTGGAAATGAGCGCAACGGCACTCGATCTCTCCGAACCTTTGAAAATCACGAACCAAGAGCACAACTATGAAAAGCGAAACCACACTCGAGAATCTACAAACCGCCCTGGCCATGGAATTAACGGCCGCGCACCAGTATCAGTTGCACGCGGGAATCCTATCCGACTGGGGACTCGACCGTCTGGCCGCGAAGATGCGGGAGGAACTGCAGGAAGAACTGGGCCACTCCGATGGCTTTATGGACCGAATCATCTTTCTCAAAGGCGAGCCGAAGCTTGAATTGGCCAAGACCCCGATGGTCGCCGCTTCGCTGACAGAAATGTTCGAGGCCGACCTGGCCGACGAGAAGGAAGCCATTGAATTCTACACCAAGGCGGCACGGCAGGCCGCCGAGGATGCCGACATCGGCACCCGGAAGATCTTCGAACATATCGTCATCGACGAAGAAGGCCACATGAGCTGGCTCGAACTCCAACTCGATCTACTCTCAAAGATGGGCGAAGCCAACTATATCGCCAAGCACGTGTCCGCGCCCGGCGAAGATGAAAGTGCCGAGTGACCCGCATTAGCTCGGTCGAAGGGAGACATCAATGATTCGTCGCCTTGCTTTAATTCTGCTTTTCCTCCTGGGGTTTTACCAGACCCCCCTAAGCGCCGAAAACAAGGCTTCGGAAAAAGATAACCCGGCACCCCCGCCGGCCGTCTTATTGGAAGTTGAGGGCCCGATCGGCCCGGCGGTCGACGGCTATCTTGGGCGCGGGTTCGAGCGTGCGCGGGAGTTGGAAGCACCGGTTGTCATCCTTCGGATGAACACCCCCGGTGGCTTGGACAAATCCATGCGGTCCATCATCCGTAAGATTCTCGATTCACCGATCCCGGTCGCCGTTTACATCGCGCCCGAGGGTGCACGGGGAGCCAGTGCAGGCACTTACATTCTCTATGCCGCACATGTCGCGGCCATGGCACCCGCCACCAGCGTCGGCGCGGCAACCCCGGTAAAAATGGGCGGTGCTCCCGGCGGAGAGCGAACTCAAGCCGACGCCGAGGCCGGGGAAAACCCCGATGACGGCAAACAGGCCGAGCCAGCCAACGACGAAGAATCGGTGGACGGTTCCTCCGAGGCGATGCGCCGCAAGGTGGTGAATGACGCTGTCAGCTATATCCGGGGCCTCGCCGAACTGCGCGGCCGCAACGCCGACTGGGCGGAAGAAGCGGTTCGTCAGGGGGTGACCCTGACTTCCAGCGAGGCCCTGGAAAAGAAGGTGATCAATTTCAAAGTGAACGATGTGGAGGCATTGCTCACGGCCATGGACGGCCTCACCGTCGACGTCAACGAGCGGGAGCAGACTCTGGAAACCGAGGGGCGATCCATCCAAAAGATCGAGCCGAATTGGCGGACGAAACTGCTCTCTATTATCACCAACCCGAACGTCGCCTACATCCTGATGCTTTTGGGGATTTACGGCATCATTCTGGAGTTCTCCAATCCCGGAAGTTTCGTGCCGGGCATTGCAGGGGCGATCTGCCTGCTGCTGGCCCTGTTCGCCCTTCATCTCCTGCCGATCAATTACGCCGGTGCCGCCCTGATCATATTGGGGATCCTCCTCATGCTGGCGGAGGCCTTCGCCCCCAGCTTCGGAGCCCTCGGAATCGGCGGCATCATCGCGTTCGTCTTCGGGTCGATCCTGCTGATCGATACGGATGCACCGGGCTTCGAGCTGAACATCTTCGTGATCATCGGAGTGACCCTCGCCAGTGCTTTCGTGTTTACCGTGGTCGTCGCCATGGCGATGAAGGCCTGGCGACGCCCGGTCGTCAGCGGTAGCGAAGGGATCGTTGGTGCCGAAGCCACCGCGCTCGAAAATTTCACGGGAGAGGGACGCGTCCGCCTCAAGGGCGAGTCCTGGAAAGCCCGCACCAGCGCCTCACTGCGTCAGGGCGATCAGGCTAAAGTTACCGACATCGATGGTTTGACCGTATCGGTCGAGCCCCTTGAAGAACAGCAGCAAACGGAAAACAAAAACCATGAATGAACTCATTAATAACTTTTATACCATTGGACCGATTGTCCTCGTCGTTGTCATTATCTTGGCGTCGGCCATCAATATTTTACGCGAATATGAGCGCGGTGTCATCTTTCAGCTCGGACGCTTCTGGAAAGTCAAGGGGCCTGGCTTCATCATCGTCATCCCCATCATCCAGCAAATCGTCCGTGTCGATCTACGAATCATTACCATGGACGTGCCCAGCCAGGACGTGATCACACGCGACAACGTCACGACCAAGGTCAACGCGGTGCTCTATTTCCGCGTGGTCGACCCCCAGAAGGCGGTCATCAATGTCGAAGAATATATCGCCGCCACCAGTCAGCTTGCCCAAACCACCCTCCGCTCTGTGCTCGGCAAGCATGAACTCGATGAGTTGCTGGCCGAACGCGATAAGCTCAACGCCGACATCCAGGAGATCCTCGACGACCAAACCGACGAATGGGGCATCAAAGTCACCAACGTCGAAATCAAGCATGTCGATATCGCGGAAAGCATGATCCGGGCAATCGCCCAGCAGGCTGAAGCCGAACGGGCCCGGCGGGCCAAAGTCATTCACGCCAAGGGCGAACACCAGGCCGCCGAAAAACTCGCCGAAGCCGCCAAGGTTCTCGCCACGGAAAGCCAGGCAATCAACCTGCGCTACATGGAAACGCTCCGCACCATCGGCTCGGACAAAAACTCAACCATCGTCTTCCCCCTGCCCGTCGACCTGCTGGAGCCCTTCCTCAATAAAGCCAAGTCGGCCGAAAAGGATTCCGAGGGTGGGAAAGACTGAACAAAGGAATCAAAAGCCACTTCTGAAAACCGGCGAGTGCAGTCCGGCACCGCACCAACACTGCAGGCGAGACGCCCTGCTCTCTCGAACGTCAAACTAAGTTTTTTATTTTATAGTCTGCTTATAGTTTATAGGCTTGACTCGATGCTGTTGGTATTTGGAGTGGCTTGATGAGACGCTTGAAAGTCAAAGGGACTGTGGCCTGCTACCATGCGATGAGTCGCGTGGTGGGCGGGGCGCGTTTGTTGGGAGATCCCGAGAAGGAGGTGCTGCGGAAGATGCTGTGGCAGGTGGCGGACTTTTGCGGGGTGGAGATTCTGACCTATTGCGTGATGTCGAATCACTTCCATGTGCTGCTGCGGGTGCCGGCGGAGCAGGCGGTCCCGGATGCGGAGTTACTGCGCCGCTTCCGGGTGCTCTATCCGAAGCCGACGAAATACCAGACGGCGGAGTTTGCGCGCCTGGAAAAGGCCCTTTTGGAGGGCGGGGAAGAGGCGGAGGCGATCCGCGGGCGGCTTTTGCCGCGGATGCACGATCTGTCGGAGTTCATGAAGACGGTGAAGCAGCGTTTTTCGATCTGGTACAACCGCAACCACGGGAACCGCCGGGGGACGCTGTGGATGGAGCGTTTCAAGAGCGTAATGGTACAGGGGGCGGGGAATCCGCTGCAAACGATGGCGGCCTATATCGACCTGAATCCGGTGCGCGCGGGTCTGGTGGCGGACCCGAAGGACTACCGTTTCTGCGGCTACGCGGAGGCGGTGGCGGGGAGAGCGCGGGCTCGCCGTGGCGTGCAGGCGATTTGGGCGGCCTATGCGAACGGTGCTTCGCGCAAGAACGTATCGGTGCCGGTGGCGCGGCAGATGCACCGCGAGCTGATGTTCGGCAAGCGGGCGTCGGATCCGGGGATCGATGATACGAGCCGCCGGGAGGCGCTGCGGGTACTGGAACAGACGCAGGGGCGGCTGCCGAAGGCGGCGGTGCTGCGCTGCCGGGTGCGCTACTTCACAGACGGGGCGATTCTGGGATCGGCGGAATTCGTGCGGGGCCTGGCGGCCGACTGGCAGGCCGCGCGCGGGCGGCGTTACCCTCCGAAGATCAATCCGGTAACAGGGGCGAATTGGGGCGATCTGGCGGTGATCCAGGGGCTGCGAAGGCGGGTCTTCGGCTAATGATTTTTCGTATTTTATTCGCTTTTTCGCCCCGCCCTTCCGGTTGCACCCGAAAAGGAATCTGGAGGTGAGAACGATTAAGGAGAAAACCAGGTCGGGAGCGCTGGATATTTATCAATTCAACTTAGGCCGGGGAAGATTCACTTCCTCGATCGTAAATCAGTGAATACAGGACCGGCACGAGCAAGAGGGTGAATACGGTCGAGACAAACAAGCCGAAAATCAACGACCAAGCCAGACTGCTGAAGACCGGATCGAAAGCGATCGGAATCACCGCCAGCATGGCGGTTCCCGCAGTTAGAAGGATCGGCCGGACCCGGAGCGCCCCGGCTCTCAAAAGGGCATCGCGGGTGTCGCGGCCCGCTTTCTCCATGTTTTGGGTGAAATCGATCAAGAGGATGGCGTTTCGGACCGCGATTCCCGCCAAGGCGACGATGCCGATCATGCCGGTCGCCGTGAAGGGAACCCCGACGGCATAGCCCGCCGTCTCCTCAGTAAGTAGCAAGTTTAACAACCAAAAGCCCGGCATGATACCGATGATGGTCAAGGGCACACTCGTCAGCAAAATCAAGCCGATCCAGTATCCGCCGGTCTGATACACCAACATCGCATAGATGGCCAATACGGCAACGCCGAGCGCAATACCCAGATCGCGGAACACCCGACGGGTGATGAACCACTCGCCCTCTCCGTCGAACCGGACTTCGGCATCCGATGCAATGATCCCCTCCGACTGATCGTCGAGAATCTTGGCGTCGAGCTCAAAAACCGCTTCGGTCGGGGTGCGCCCCGCGACATCGGCCGTGACGTAAACGACCTGCCTGAGATTTTTCCGGTCGATATTCTGCTCGATCACTCCGGCTTCAAATTGCCCCAGTTCCCCCAGGGTGAGCAAGCGACCTTCGACCCGGGCGATCGGCAAATCCAGCAGACCGGCCGGATCGTCCCGCATGTCGTCGGGGAGACGCACCCGAACCGGACGGGGCCGCAGTTCCCTCGCTTCGCGCATCAGGGATAGGTTACCGCCGCGGACGCTGGCTGCGAGCAAAGCTCCGAGATCCGCTGGCCTGACTCCGGTCAGCGCGGCCTTCTCGCGATCCACCACGAAGTCCAGCTGTCGGGCGTCATGCTCCAGGCTGGTATCGACATCGACAAGCCCATCCGTGGCGCGAAAGCGCTCGACCACTTGCCCGGCGACCCGGCGTAATTCCTCGCCTTCCATCGTCGGCGGTCCGCTTATTTCGGCCACGACTGGCGCGAGCACCGGCGGGCCTGGAGGGCGTTCGACCACTTTCACGACTGCCTGGTATTTTTCGGCGATGGGCCGGGCCTTTTCCCTGATTCGAAGGGCAATTTGATGACTGCTATGGTGGCGGTAATCATCATCGATCAGGTTGATTCGGATGTCGCCCAAATGAGGTCCCTCGCGCAGATAGTATCCACGCACGAGCCCGTTGAAACCGACCGGGCTGGCAATGCCGGCATAGGCCGTCATATCCAGGACCTCCCGTTGCCGAAGTACCACCTCCGCGAGCTCACCCAGCAAGGCAGTCGTCTCCTCAAGGGTTGCGCCCTCCTTTTGATCCACCACCAGCTGCATTTCTTCGGCATCGTCATAGGGGAGCAGTTTAAGCGGAATCCACTGCATGAGCGGTATTGCGGCAGAAAACACAAAAAGGAGGAGCAGAACACCGATGAGACCGAAACCCAAGATCCGCCTTTCCAGCAAGGGTTCCACGATCTTCGAATACCAACGGTAGCGGGCGGTTTGGTAGACCTCGTCTGTCTCAACCTGCTTCGTCGACTTCGCCTCTTCCGTATCTTCCGTAGCATCGCCCGAGGAATTCGCTTCCTTGGCCGGACGCTCCGCCCCGTCCCGGCGAGCCTCCGTGCCGTCCGGCTTGCCCTTCCCTGCCAGGAGCAATTGAGCGAGCCAGGGCACGGCCAAAGTGGCCACTGCCGTGCTCGCCATCATCGCGACCGGAACAGTCAAGGCCATCGGAGCCATGTATGGCCCCATCAGACCGGTGACAAAAGCAAGCGGCACGAAAGCCGCGACCACCACCAGACTGGTCAACAGCATCGGGGGCAGCACCTCCCGGACCGCGGCCGCCACCCGGCTCAGACCGTGAAGCCCCTTCCCCGCAGACGTATTGAGATAGCGGTGGATATTATCGATGCTCACGATCGAATCATCCACGATCAGGCCCAACGCGACAATCAAAGCAAACAAGGTGACCCGATTGAGAGAAAACCCGGCCAGGTAATTCACCAAAAGTGCGATCGAGAAAGTTGTCGGGATACTCACCGCCACGATGAGCGCCTCTTTCAGGCCAAGTGCCGCCGCCAGCACGGCAATCACCAATCCGGACGCGCCGAGAAGTGAGTAGGTCAGCCAATTCACCGCGTCGTCCGCACCTTGCCCGTAATCCCGGGTAATGGCGATTCCGACTTCTTCACTCTCAAAATAGGTCCGCAGGTGGTCGAGCCGGTCGCGGACCGCCGCACTCACGAAAACCGCATTGGCACCCGAGCGTTTGGCCAGAGCCAGCGTCACCGCGCCGCGGGCGAAGGGGTCCACAGCCTTCGAGCCGGCGTCATGAGTGGAAGCCGGCCCTTCCGCATAGGCGATGTAGGACTTTGGGTCCGGTAGTTCCCAAGTCACCTCAGCCACATCGCGAAGAAAGACCGGCCGGCCCGCTTCGCTCGCAACCACAAGATTTCTTAACTCGGAGAGTTTTCCAAGGCCGCTCTGAAGGCGGATCGGGGTCCCTTCGTTTTCCGAGACGAGGCGTCCGGCACTAAGCCGGAAATTGGATTGGGCCACCGCCTCCTGAAGTGCTTTCAGCCCGGCCCCATGCGCCGCCATTTTTTGCGGATCCAATTCGATGTAGGCCTCCTCGTTCCGACCGCCCTGGATCGAGACGAGTCCCACGCCTTCGATCGAGGTCAATTCCACCAGGTATTCCTCCGCCAAACTCAACAGACCGGCATCATCGACCCGGTCACTGTGCAAAGTCACAGTCATGAACGGGACGTCGTCCACGTAAACCGGGCGAATCTGGTAGCCTGTCATTTCAGACGAGTAGCGATGCCGGTTCCGCGCGAGGCGATTCCGCACCCGGACTTCACTTTCGGTCGGGGAAACACCGACGTAGAAACGGGCCGTAAGGATCGCACCATCAGGAAACGATCTCGAATAAACATATTCCACACCCTCGGTGCCGAAAAGCGTCTGTTCCATCGGCCAGGTGATGCGCCTTTCGACTTCAGCAGCGGAAAGCCCGGGCGCTTTCACGAAAATATCCATCAGAGGAACATCGATCTGCGGCTCCTCTTCCCGGGGCGTAAAGACTAGAGCGATAACACCACCTCCCAGAGCCAGTGCCACCAACAAGCCCGCAAGCCCCGAGCGTAGCCAATTGTCAAGGAATCCGCCGTTGTCCTTTCCGCCGCTCATCGCTCGAGGGGGACGTCTGTCTGCTGCATCGGAACACGATCCGTCGAGAGCACCACCCGTTCGCCGGCCTGCAGACCTGCAAGTATTTCGATCCGCCCGTCCTTTTCCTCCCCGGAACGGACGAAACGGCGACGCAGGCCTTTGTTGTCGTCGAATACCCACACGCTGTCCAGTTGGCGGACCGTATTCAGCGCCTCTTCGGGAATGCTTAAAGCCCGCCTCGACTCCCCCTCGATTTCCACCACAGCATACATGCCTGGGAGCAA
>Ga0102943_1002483_pt1 | contig 10801 bp, 6 predicted proteins | sample SalPonC_black_MG_FD_78174 | JGI IMG/M metagenome (GOLD analysis project Ga0102943, IMG submission 78174) | Salt pond soil microbial communities from South San Francisco under conditions of wetland restoration - Salt Pond MetaG... | ecosystem: Environmental > Aquatic > Marine > Intertidal zone >...
ACGGGTTTCAGCGGGCGGTCCACCGCTTCGACGGCGTCTTTCGGGCCGATTCGCGCGATGAGGTCGTTGCTGTTCAGGATCAGTTTCTGGATGTCCTCGGCCGCCTCCTTGAATTTGCGGTATTCGAGTAGTTGTTGGACCAGTTCCCAACGCGGATCGAGTTCATCGTCCTCCACATCCTCGTTGGCACCCTGATCTTTTTTCGGCAGGAGCATCCGGCTCTTAATATACATCAGGGTAGAGGCCATGACGAAGAATTCGCCGGCAATCTCCAGGTCGAGTTTTTCCATCGAGCCCAGAATTTCGATGTACTGTTCGGTGACCCGCCTTATGGGGATATCGTAGATGTCGACTTCATTCCGGCGGATCAAGTAAAGCAGCAGGTCGAGCGGGCCCTCGAAGGCGGGAAGCCTGATCGCAAAATCATTATTCGGAACGAGGGCTTCTTCCATAATCTAAAGTTCCGGGTCCGGTTCGGCGAGAGACACGCTCACACCAAATTCAACATCGCTCTCGCGGCGCGCGCCTTCGCGAAATGTGAGGTAGTAGATGATTTGCCAGGTGCTGCCCACCCGGGAGCGCCATCCGAGGCCGAAACGGGTGAGTTCGCCGCTGTCGGCATCGTAGCGCAGATCCGTCAGGACGGCGTTCCGCTCGTTGATGCGGTAGATGAAGTCGAGGCGGTATTGGTCGATACGCTTGTTCAAAAGGTCGGTGGAAAGCCCGAGCTCCCAGATCTCGCCGCTGCGCAGGATCGTGCGGGTGCGCAGTTCCTCCATCGTCAGCGACTCGGTGCGGAAGCGTGAAGCCAATTCGAATTTCAACCAGGGGGCAGGCTCCATCACCAGTTCGACCCAAGTGGCATTCAGAGTCTCCTCCTCGCTCCCGTCGAATCGCGTCTCCTTGTCGAAGAGGACATCCTGGTAAAAGTTCAAAGCGGCCAGAGTGCGCGAGCCATACCCTTCCGCACGGGTCTGGAAAAGGTTCTCAAAGCCGATTCGCGTCAGGTGCCTTTCCGAGATTTGGTCGATGTTACGAAGCTCGCTCAGGTCGAGCAGCGGGCGCTCCAGATCAAAGATATCCCGATCGATCGCGGCGATCTCGTTAAGATCCTCGGGGTCCGAGTAGTAGCGATAGCGGATGACAGGGCGGACGATATGGCGAAGACCGTCGACATTCCAGGTTTTGTTCACGGTGTCGTAGCTTCGGTAGGCCCGCATCTCCAAATCGAAGCCAAGTTCGTAGATGTCGCGGGTGAAACTATCGTCCGCCAAGGAGAAAGGATCGATTCGTTGATTGTCGTAGCCGGTAAATCGGGCACCCGCGAGCGGGGTGAATGTAAGCCAGGAGGTCGGGCTGATCGGCCGCTGGACCCGGTAATTGAGATCGTAGCGGTCGGATTCGCCTTCGATGGAAAGGGCCGGTGCGTTCGAGTCGAACCTTTCACGTAGTTGCACGTAACTGGCGGAAGCTTTATGATACGCGCCGGTGTTAAGAATCGGGACGGGCAGCAGATCGAAGCGAAGCTCCGGCAGGCGTTCCTGGGTGAGAACGAAATCGTTGGGCCGAAAGCGACCGAAGGCCGAAACGATAAAATTATCCCCGGCGTAGGCGGCCTCGGCAAAGTTGTCCGGCGTCTGATTTCTATCGTAATAATCGTCGCGGAAATCGCGGGTGACTTCCGAGTCCGACCAATAGGAGGCGTTCGCGGTCAGGCTGATTCGTTCCCCGATGTGATGCTTGTGCCGCCATTCGGCAAAGCCGCGTGACGAGTCGATTTGCTGGCCGACGATATCCCTTCCAAGTTCATCGTCGTCGCCCTGGTCTTCGATCCAACCTGTGCTCAGTGCGCCCACGATTTGCTGGTTCTCGGAGTCATACACATACTGCGCCGCGGGTCCGACCAGCGCCCCCCGCTTGCTGTAGAGGTCCAGATTCGCTCCCAGTCGCATGAAAGAGCTCACCGGGAACATGGCCGTGCTCTGGAGATACCCGCCGAGTTCTCCGTCGTGGCCCGCGGCCAGATCGAGGTAGTAGGGCGAGTTGTCCAGGTAGTGGGTATAGCCGGGAAGATAAAAGACCGGGATGTTGCCCACGCGAAAGGTCGCGCCCTGCATTTTCACATATTCGGCCTCCTCGTCGACGTATTCCACCTGATCGGAGCTAACGTTTAATGCGAAAGGACCCGGTTCGCCGTAATAAAGGGTCGCACCCTCGAGGGAAATGTCTTCGGTAGTGCCCCCGGCAGATACTCCGCTGATGTGAAAGGGCCACTGGCCGGTGCGGAGAAGATCGACCGCGAAGACGTCTTTGCCAGCCTCGTAGCTGAGGCGCTCTGCGATCAGACGGTTCCCGTTTTGAGTAATTGCGACATTGCCCTCGGCATCAGCAAGGCCGTATTCCTGATAATAGGTGATCCGGTCCGCACGCACGCGTGTGTCCCGAAAGTCCAGAATGGCATCCCCCCTCGCAACCAGACGTTGCGATTGTTCGTCGAATTCCAGCGGTTCCAGCGCACTCAGCTCGGGCAAAGCGGCATCAAGCCGGAGAAGGGCAGTGATGAGAAAAAGTGATATAAACCGGGCAGACTTTCGCACGGGGGCGGAATATGGGCAGGCGAATTTCCATGGACAAGCCTTTTATGATTTCAGCGATGAGTTAAGAAGCGCCTCGGCCTCTTCAATCCATCGACTTCGAGCCTGTATCAAGGAACGGTTCTTGCCAGTCGCCGGTAAAATCGTTTTCTAGGGAGCGTGATTACGACTCAAGCCGAACTCGACTCCATAACCGGGGTGAAGTGTGCCCAGCCACACAGTATCCTCGGTTTGCACCCCTATAAAAAGAAGGACGGCACGAAGTGCCTTCTCGCGCGGGCCTATCTCGACGATGCCCTCAGTTGCGAGGTGGTGGACGTCTCGGGTCCCGAGGGTGCACGATATCCGCTAAAGAAAATCAGCGAAGAGGGCTTCTTCGAGGGCCTGATCGAAGGCGCTACGGAGGTCTTCCCTTATCGATTGAGAATCGAGCGTTTCAACGGGGAAATCCGCCAGTTCTACGACCCCTACAGCTTTTTGCCGACGATTTCCGACGACGACGTTTATTTGATCAGCGAAGGAACGGATACACGGGTGCACCACAAAATGGGTTCTCATTTGCGCGAAGTGAACGGTGTAGTCGGCGCTTCCTTTGCCGTTTGGGCACCCAATGCGCAGCGGGTTTCGGTGGTCGGTGATTTCAACCACTGGGACGGACGCTATCACCCCATGCGGCGGATCGGCAGTTCGGGAGTCTGGGAGTTATTCATTCCGGGCCTCGAATCCGGAATAAAATACAAATACGAAATCGCCACCGCCCAGGGCGTCCCGCAACTCAAAACCGACCCCTACGCCACCTTCTTCGAAGCGCCGCCTTACAATGCCTCCATAATTTACGAGGTCGACGATTACAAGTGGGGCGACGCGAAATGGATGGAACAGCGCGCCAAAACCGACTGGTTGGAAAAGCCGATGTCTGTTTACGAAATTCACGCCGGTTCCTGGAAGCTGGTGGTGGAAGACGCCAACCGTCCTCTCACTTATCGCGAGATGGCCAAAGAACTGGTGGCCTACGTCAAGGAGATGGGCTACACCCATGTCGAGTTCATGCCGCTCTCGGAGCATCCCTTCGACGGCTCATGGGGCTACCAGGTGACGGGCTTTTTCGCCCCGACGCACCGTTTCGGTTCGCCCAAGGACTTTATGTATCTGGTCGACATTCTACACCAGAAGGGGATCGGGGTGATCATGGACTGGGTGCCCGCGCACTTTCCCACCGACAGCTTCGCGCTCGCCCAGTTCGACGGCACCGCCCTTTACGAACACGCCGATCCCCGGCAGGGCTTTCACCACGACTGGGGCACCTTGATTTTCAACTACGGGCGCGATGAAGTGCGCGGTTTCCTTATCGCCTCGGCGCTGGCCTGGCTGGAACGCTATCACATCGACGGTCTGCGGGTCGACGCCGTGGCGTCCATGCTCTACCTCGACTACTCCCGCGAAGAGGGGCAATGGATTCCCAACAAACACGGCGGACGAGAAAACCTCGAGGCGATTGATTTCCTGAGGAAGACCAACGATCTCGCGCACAAGCTTTTCCCCGGCACTTTGATGATTGCGGAAGAGTCCACCGCGTTTCCAGGAGTGACCAAGCCGACCAAGGACGGCGGCCTGGGCTTCGACATCAAGTGGAACATGGGGTGGATGCACGATACCTTGCAATACTTCAGCAAGGATCCGATCTACCGTAAATACGAACACGGCCAGCTCTCCTTCGGCATGCTCTATCAATACTCCGAGAACTTCACCCAAGTCTTCTCCCACGACGAGGTGGTGCACGGAAAAGGTTCCATGATCATGAAGATGCCCGGCGAGCCGATGTCGAATAAAGCGCATCAGCTCCGCCTGCTCTACGGCTTGATGTGGCTCTGGCCCGGCAAAAAGACGCTCTTCATGGGCTGTGATTTCGGGCAGTCCGCCGAATGGAAATACAACGCCAGCCTGGACTGGCATTTGCTCGAATATCTCGACCATCGCGGCATCCAGTTGCTCATTCGTGACCTAAACCGCGCCTATCAAAAAATGCCCGCCGTCGCGGCCCTCGACAATAAGGAGGCCGGTTTCGAGTGGATCAATTGCACCGATGGGGACAATAGCGTATTGAGTTTCCTGCGGAAGGGGAAGAAAAAGACCGACACCCTCGTGGCGGTCGGCAACTTCACTCCCGTCCTCCGGCAGGGCTATCGCGTCGGCGTGCCCCATGCCGGCTACTGGAAGGAAATCATCAATACCGACGCCAGGGAATACGGTGGGCACGGCCACGGCAACTACGGCGGCATTGAAGCCGAAGAGATCGAGTGGGACGGTCGTCCCTATTCGATCAAACTTGATGTGCCGCCCTTTGCCATGAGCGCCTTCCGACTCAAGGCAAAGTCTTAGTATTTCATCAAATACGCTTTTTTCACAAATTTAAATCGTAGCGATGGCACAAGAGTGCCGTCGATTCGGAAGGTCCTTGGCCCGTCGAAAGACCTTGCTAGCGGAAGTTCTCCAGATAAATGAAAAAACTCATTTGGAACTCCGCTAACCAACGGCACCATGGCCACATGAGTGTTCGATGGAACAAGTTCTTTCACCTTGTGGCTAGCAGCTGAAGCCGGTTCCGAAGCGAAGCCGAAAAGAGCGACTGCGGCTCACTCGCTTCCCTCTGTCGCCCCGCTGAGTTGCAACTCGGCAATGCGCATGTTGCGCACGTAAATCACATCGCCGTGGCCGCAGAAGACGATCTTTCCGCTCCGACGTTTGGCGCCCTCATGCTTGGGATGCTCCCGATTGATTTCATCCAGATCGGCATCGAGAATTCGGGTGCCGTTCAGTTCGACGATCACCTCCGGCCCCCTCACGGTTACGCGTTGAAAGTTCCATTCGCCCACCGGCTTCAGGTAGCCGCGCAAGGCGGGCTCGAGTTCATAAAGCGAGCCGTGATACTGGTAGTCTTTAAGTTTGCCTTCGTATTTCTCATGCTCGCCGTCGAGGATTTGAATTTCCATTCCGGCGTAGGCGGGGTTGCCTTTTCCCGGATAATGGATGCCGAGGCCGTTATTGGCGGCCGGAGTGAGCCGGAACTCGAACTCGAGGATGTAATTGGCGTATTCCCTTTCGGTCATCAGGTTGCGGCTCTTCGGCGTGGACTGCAGCATGCCGTCGCTCCAAATATAGCCGTTCGCCTTTGTTTCGCCTTCGCCGCCCCAGCCCGAGAGGTCTTCGCCGTTGAACATGGCGACAAATTCAGGCTGATTCGCTTCGGCCTTGGGATCGGCAATCGAGTGGGCGCAGGAGGCGAAGAGCGCCGCTAGAAGGAGCGAGCCGGATATCCGGAGGAGGATGTTTCGATTATTCTTCATGACCGAAGAGGGAGCATTCGCGCCCTTTTGGTGAAAACAAGCACATAAAACAGGGACGGGATTTTTCGCGCAGGCTTACATTCAAACTGCTAATAAACTCAAACACCTGTGGCACTTAATAAGCCTGCGAAGCAAGATTAGCGTTTTCCGGCTGGACAAGTCTATTTCGCAAATGGCAAATCGCCTAATGAGCGAAAACCCCAACAACGCTAATGTCACCCCGGCCGCCTCCGATCCAAGCGATACCCTGCTTGGTCAGTTCCGATCCTTGTAGTCGGTTTTCTGGCTGGCCAGCTGGGTGGAATTGATCGAGCGCTTTTCCTACTACGGCGTCCGGGTGATGATGCCGGTCTTCATGGTGGCGGCGATCGGCAATGGCGGGCCCGAACTCGACCAGATCCAAAAAGGGAGTCTGTTTGCGGTCTGGGCGATCGTGCAGTCTTTCGTGCCGATTCTCTCGGGCGGTTTTGCCGACCGCTACGGCTACAAGCTCAATATCGCCGTCGCGACGGCGGCGAAAATCATCGGCTATATTATCATGGCCTATTGCATCCCGCTTGCCGAATGGATTGCCGGTATGCCGCTTGCCGAAGCCCGTGCTCTCGGTATCGATCAGGCCTATGTCATCCTTTTTGGCGGGGCGATGTTTGTCGCCTTCGGAACCGCCATCTTCAAGCCAGGTATCGGGGGCCTGATCGCGAGCCAGCTGGAACAAAAGAACTCTTCGCTCGGCTGGAGCATCTTCTACCAACTGGTGAATGTCGGCGGTTTCTTCGGGCCTTTGGCGGCCGGATACCTGCGTGTGATCGACTGGCATTGGGTCTTCGTTCTCTGTTCGGCCGCAGTCGCACTCAACTTCATTCCGCTTTTCTTCTTCAAGGAACCGGCGAAATTGGCCACCGCCGAGGGCGAGGAAAAGCCCGGTCCGCTCAAGATGCTCTACGAGTCGCTGCGCGGGCTTCTCGAGCCGCGCATCTTTTTCCTAACCCTTAGCTTTGCCGGCTTCTGGTTGATGACCTTCCAACTCTTCGATATCCTGCCCAACTTTATCGACGACTGGGTCGACTCCCGGCATCTCGCCTCGGCCCTCGCGTCGGTGTTCGGGGAAGCTGCCGTGCCCACGGTTAACGGAGGCAATTTAACCCAGGAATGGATGATTAACTTCAACGCTTTGTTGATAAGTCTCGGCACTTTCCTGATGGGTTATTTCACCCGTAAAATTCCGACCTTGGTCACCATCATCATGGGTGTGGGCATGGCGATTGTCGCGACCTACTGCCTCGGCCTGAGTATGAGCGGCTGGTTCATTCTCGGCTGCATCGGCCTTTTCTCCCTGGGTGAGATGATGTCGGGGCCGGGGTTCTCCCGCTATATCGTCGATATCGCACCGAAAGGCAGGGAAGGGCTCTACATCGGCTTCAGTAATTTCACGGTCGGGATCGGTTGGTCGATCGGGTCGATTCTTGCCGGACACCTCTACGAGAGCGGTGGCGACAAGGTCGTCCTGGCCAAGCGCTATCTGGTGGACCAGCTCGGGATGAGCCTGCAAAGGGTGGAAGCCTTGCCTAAGGAAGAGGTCGTGCCCAAACTCGCCGAAATGGCAGGAACGGATCTCTTTGGTGCCAGGGATCTTCTTTGGAATACATACGATCCTTACTCCATGTGGGCGGTATTTGCCGCCATCGGCCTGGGTGCTCTGATCATGCTTACGATTTACAATAAGGTGGTGAATGCGGCCAACGCGAATCCGAATCACGCCTTCAATCTCTATGGCACGCTCTGGGTGAAAGCCCTGCTCATTCCTATCACGATCACCCTCGTCTCGGTCACAAGCTGGCGAATGAGCGTCGACATTCAGGTAGCCGACAGCACCTGGACATCCGTGATCCTTTCCAACCTGGGCCTGGCACTGAATGCGGCCTTTTTCTCCGTGATGCTCGTCATCTCTTTCCTCCCGAAGTCGCGAAACTGGTCGGGCGCGCCCGAAGCAGCCTCCAATTAAGTTCGAGTCGGGCTCGCCCAATTTTAAAGCACAGCCGTATAGCATCGATCCCTAAGGCCGATGAGCGCTCCGCCGAGGATCCAAATCAAACCCGGGAGCAGCCGGCGGAAAAGTCTATTGCTCGTGTGAGGCCGACGAGCGGTCAGCCCGTAGGCGCCCCCCCGGCGAGCCGCGATACCTCCGCCTTGTAGGCGAGGCGATGGCCGGCGAGACCGTCTAGCCCGGGAGAAAGCGCATCGGGCCCGGCAAATAACTTGTCGAGTGCGTTGATGATCCCGGAATCGCCGCCGCCGTGTCCGGCATAACCGTCGCCCCCGGCTTTCTCGACCGGGACCGCTTCCACCTCGCCGCTATAATGGTCGTAATACCATAGTTCGTGTGCGCCGCCGCGCTCGTAGGGCTCTCCACCTCGGAGGCAGCCTTTCGTGCCGAAAATCTCGATCGTGCGGTCGCAATCGAAGGCAGTCATCGTCAGCGTCGCCGTGACGCCGTTTTCCATTTCGCAGGCCACGACCTGATGGTCGACCACGTCGTTGTCGCAACGGTAAACACAACGGCCCCAATCCGAGGTTCTAAGGAACTCCAGGATCGGCTCTTCCGGCAGTTCGTAAGCGCCCGTTTCACCCTCGGCGCCCGGCATAACCATGCGCAGGAAGTTGCGCTTTTCGTTAAGATAGCGATGCGCGTCGAAGATACATTCGTCGGCGACCGGACAGCCGTCGGTGCAGCGCAAGGGGGCACCTTCGGGGGCGTTCTCCTCCGTGAACCAATCGAGACGTCCGTGGCTGGTGATGGACTTCGGAGTGGAGTCGGCGAACCAGCACATCAAATCGGTATCGTGCGAGCATTTCGCCACGATCATGGGCGAAGAATCTTCCGTTTTTGCCCAGTGGCCGCGCACATAGGAGTGCGCCTGGTGGAAAGCCTCCACGCCCTCGGTGGCGCGGATCGACATAATCCGCCCGAGCCTTCCGCTGTCGATGAACCGGCGGACGGCTTGATAAAAAGGCGTGTAGCGCAGCACGAAGCAGGGGAGAATGCGGCAAGCTTTTTCGCGGGCTTTCCGGTCGAGTTCTTCGCAGCGCTCCAAGGTCTCGGCGGCGGGTTTTTCCAACAATAGGTCGTAGCCGAGTTCCATGGCATCCATCGCGTTCCCGTAGTGGTCGCCATCCTGAGTGCAGATCAACAGCACGTCGGCAAGCTTACCGGCGGCAAAGAGACTCTTGTCCGAATCGAATACCCGGATCTTCCCGGGCTCGCGCAATTTCGCCAGGGTCGCCGTCTTCGCTTCGTCGTGGTCGGCGACGGCCACAAGTTCGTAGCGTTCCGGCATGCTGGCCGCGATTCGAGCATAAGTTCTGCCTCGGGAGCCACAGCCCAGAACGGCAATACGCATTGGTTTTGTCATGTTTTTAGTTTTTGGACAGCTATGATCGTAGCAGCAATACCGAAACGCGAACACCGCAATTTTCTTTTCCTGCCGATGACTGATAGACTCGTCGCACAGGCATTGTGCCTGTATTGTATATTTGCATACGTTTCACCCGTATCGAAACAGCCGGGAGAGCTGTTCTACAGTTGCACGGTTTGCCCCGTCTTCGATGATTCGTCCGCCGCGGCTACGATCCGCATGGAATTGAGCGCGTCCTCCATGTGGTCGGACAGGTCGCGGTCTTCCAGTATCGCCTTCAGCAGATACTCCTGCTCACGCTTGCAGAGTTCGTCATGGTCCGGCTCGTCCTCCATGTCGATCCAGTCGTCGGCTTTGGCAAACTTGCCGTCGGCATCGAGCGTGCTGTGGTGCAGACGCAGCGCCTCGGTCTTTGTGTGGGCGTCCACGTTCGACGAAGCACCTTCGCCGCCGGCTGAGCGTGCCGAAATCGTGACGGAACCTTTCGGGCCGACGACATCCTTAACGAAGAAAGCCGACTCGCTCATCATCGGTCCCCAGCCGGCTTCATACCAGCCGACCGAACCATCATCGAACGTGACTTGCAGGTGCCCGTAGTTGACCATGCCTTCCTTCAATTCGTCGGAAAGACGGGCGCGGAGCCCCGAGACGCGCACCGGCTTCGCTCGCGTCATCTGGCACATCACATCGACGTAGTGCACCCCGCAGTCGACGATCGGGGAGATCGAGGACATGAGATTTTTATGGGTCTCCCAATTTGCGCCGGAGGATTGCTGGTTTAAATTCATTCGCATGACCAGCGGCTTGCCGAGGGTCTGAGCGACTTCGGTGAATCTGATCCAACTCGGATGGTGGCGGAGGATGTAGCCGATCACCAGTTTGCGCCGGGCGGCCTTGGCTGCCGCCACCACCTCCTCGGCACCAGCCACCGTCTCGGCCAGGGGTTTTTCGATAAAAACATGAGCGCCCGCCTCGAATGCCGCCAAAGCATAGTCTTTGTGCGTATCCGGGTAGGTCGAAATCGCCACCACGTCCGGCTTGGTCGCCGCAAGGGCTTCGGCATAGTCCTCGTATTCGGGGTAGCCGCCGCCGAGTTCCTTGTTCAGCGCGCCGCGCGACTCGGGCGATCGGGTTACGATTCCGACGATCTCGAACTCGGGAATCTGGTGATAGGCGAGGGCGTGGGAGCGACCCATATGACCGGCACCGACACATAATACTTTCAATTTTCTATTCATAAGGGATTACTTTAAAAATGCTCAAACCGTAGCGGGATGACGAGAGTCATTCCGATTCATAGATCGGTTAAATCTCCCAGTTACCGCGCATCGGTGGATGCACCAGCTTATTGGCCTCCGCATCGTCGAAAGTGAGCGTTTCGCTGTCGAACTTAAGGTTTTTGTTCAGGCGGAACGCGATCTTGGCGATATTGATCAGGGTGGTCGAGCGG
>Ga0102943_1002486_pt1 | contig 10796 bp, 5 predicted proteins | sample SalPonC_black_MG_FD_78174 | JGI IMG/M metagenome (GOLD analysis project Ga0102943, IMG submission 78174) | Salt pond soil microbial communities from South San Francisco under conditions of wetland restoration - Salt Pond MetaG... | ecosystem: Environmental > Aquatic > Marine > Intertidal zone >...
GGGCGAGTGTATTCACTCACAGCCACGAGGCGATCTTCATTCTCGACGGAGAGCGGCGCATCGTCGAGATCAATGCCGCCTTCACGGCAATCACAGGTTATGTGGGCAGTGACGCCCTGGGCAGACCGCTGGACTTCCTGAGTGCCGATTCCGCATCCGTAGCCCGCTACACGGCGATGTGGCGCGACCTGTCGGCACAGGGATTCTGGACCGGTGAACTGCCCAGCCGTCGTGCTGACGGAGAGCAATTCGAGGCGTTCCTTACCGTCAGCGCTATTGCTGATACGGGTGGGGGCGTGGCCAACTTTGTCGGCCTTTTTTCAGACATCACGGTACAGAAGCACTACCAGCAGCAGCTGGAATACACCGCCTTTTATGACGCACTGACTGGTCTTGCAAATCGCACGCTGCTGGCGGACCGCCTGCGCCAGGCAATGTCACTGGCGGTACGTCGCGGCGAGCCGGTCGCTGTCTGCTTTATCGACCTGGACGGCTTCAAGGGTATCAATGATACCTTTGGGCACGGTATCGGCGACGAACTGCTGGTTGCTGCCGCTGCGCGCCTCAAGTCGCTTTTGCGCGAATCAGATACCGTCTCGAGAATGGGGGGCGATGAGTTTGTTCTCCTGTTGCTCGACCTGCCTGAGAGCAGCGTGCGGGATGATTTCTTCAATCGTCTGACAAAGGCCATGGCGGATCCCTTCGAGGTGGGCGATCACAGTCTGCGAGTCTCCGCAAGCATGGGGGTGAGTTTTTTCCCACAGGGTGATGTGGCGCTGGATGCCGATCAGATTCTGCGACAGGCGGATCAGGCAATGTATGAAGCGAAGCATGCCGGGAAGAACCGTGTCGTATATTTTGACAGTGCGCTCGACGAGACCGAGAAGCAGCGTCGCCGGCATGTCGACAGGCTGACGCGGGCAATAGATAACAACGAGCTGCGGCTGCACTACCAGCCGAAAGTGGATCTGCGGGCGGGCGTGGCGACTGGTGTAGAGGCCCTGGTCCGCTGGCAGCACCCCGAGCAGGGCTTGTTGGCACCTTCCGACTTCCTTCACCTCGCCGTTAACGAGGACAGGCTGGCGGTGAGATTGGGGGAGTGGGTGCTGCGTCAGGCGCTTGTCGATTTTGCCGGACTTTACCGCGATCTTCCGGATGCGCGTATCAACCTCAGTGTCAACCTGGATGCCGTTCACCTGCTGAGTGGTGATTTCGCCGGCCAGCTCGGTGCTGCCCTATCGCAGCACCGTGATCTGCCCGATGGCGTGCTGCGGCTTGAAGTGCTGGAGAGCAGCCTGATTCCCGATATGGATCAGGCGGTGATCACAATGGAGAAATGTCGCGGTCTCGGCGTGCGCTTTGCACTCGACGATTTCGGCACAGGGTACTCTTCTCTGCACTATCTCAAGATTCTTCCCCTGGACGAGATCAAGATTGATGCGGGTTTCGTCCGCGATATGCTGACAGATCCCGATGACCTGGCTATTGTCCGCGGCGTGATCGATCTGGGCGAAGCCTTCGGCATTGATGTGGTCGCCGAGGGTGTCGAGACCGGTGATCATGCGGCCTTGCTGCTCCGCCTCGGCTGCGCCACCGTACAGGGCTATGGCATTGCGAGGCCAATGCCCATTGCCGAACTGCGCCGCTGGATGTGTCAGTGGCGTCCCGATCCCAAATGGATGCAACTCGCGCCGGTCAACAGCATGGGAGCGGCGCTGCTGCAGGCGGAAGTCCGTCACCGGGCGTGGGTCGCCGGGGTCCAGGCTTATCTGAACGGATGGGCAACGCGACCACCGCCGCTCGGCGAAGCGGATTGCCGTTTCACGAGATGGCTTGATGCCTTGCCGGGCGATCGTCTGTCACATGCGACGCTGACTGACCTGAAACGGCTGCATCATAAAGTGCACACGCTGGCGCAGGATCTATGCGCAGCGTTTTCCGATGCCGCGGGGCCACCAGACGCGAGCGCGCTGGCTGAGCTCGAGGAGATTTCCGGACGACTGCAGTCGCTCATGCAGACTATGCTGACCCACGCGGGCATGCTGGATGGCGGCACAGTCAGAGGACGATGAGCACGAATGTATAGGTCTTGACTTGGGCTTTTCGTCTCCCTATAGTGTCGGCCTTTCGCGCCTGTAGCTCAGCTGGATAGAGTACCTGACTACGAATCAGGTGGTCGCACGTTCGAATCGTGCCAGGCGCGCCATCTTCAGGCTCTCCGGCTCTCCCCACCCAACGGAGAATGCCCAGTAAAACAAGCACATCCCTGCTTCCTCGCAGTACCGACCCGAAAAGCCATTACGCGCCATTGCGCCGACCACCTGTTTCTCCTTGTTTCGTGAAAAACGGTGCACCACAAGAGCCCGTCTGGGCCAATCCGCTCAGGCGTTCTGAAAACGTCCCGCAGTCCACCAGTGTGGACCGGTCTTCGCTGCTGATTCTCAGGTAGTCACCCTGGCTCGCCATGTTATGCTCGGGCATTAGCGGTTATCAATGTTATCCAGCCACTCCCGAGCTGCGTGTTTTCTGTGGAGACTCTTTATGAAGCTTGCTGTTCTCTCATGTGCGCCGAATGCCTACAGCACCCGTCGGTTGAGGGAGGCAGCACTGCAGCGCGACCATCGCGTCAAGGTGCTGAACACACTGAAATTCGCCATTGATCTGGACCAGGGCTCTCCGGATCTCTTCTATCGTCAGAAGCACCTCAGCAGTTATGACGCCGTGCTGCCGCGAATCGGTGCCTCAATCACCTATTACGGAACGGCCGTGGTCAGGCAATTCCAGGAAATGGACGTGTTCTGCGCGAATACCGCCCACGGCATCAGTAATTCCCGCGACAAGCTGCGCAGCCTGCAGATACTCAGCCGTCATCATATCGGCATACCCCGGACCACCTTCGTGCGCGACAAGAAAGATGTCATCCCTGCGATTGAGCGGGTAGGTGGTGCGCCTGTGATCATCAAGCTGATCGAGGGGACCCAGGGTATCGGTGTACTGCTGGCGGAATCGGTAAAACAGGCGGAATCTATTATCGAGCTGCTGCAAAGCCAGAAGCAGAACGTGCTGATCCAGAAATTCGTAGCGGAGAGTAAGGGCCGGGATATTCGCGCTTTCGTTGTCGGCGATCGCGTGATTGCGGCGATGCGTCGTGTCGCCCAGGGCCAGGAGTTTCGCAGCAATGTGCATCGGGGGGGTATTGCCGAGCCTGTGGAGCTTGATGAGCGTTACGCGGAGACGGCGGTGCGCTGCACACAGATCATGGGACTGCGCGTGGCCGGTGTCGACATGCTCGAGGGCAGGAATGGTCCGCAGGTAATGGAAGTGAATTCGTCACCCGGGCTTGAGGGCATTGAAACCTGCACCGGGCTGGACGTGGCGGGCGCCGTGATCGACTACATTGCTGCACAGGTGGACTTCCCGGAAATTGACGTGCGCCAGCGTCTTACCGTGAGCAAGGGCTACGGCGTCAGCGAAATCTATGTGCCCGAGGGCTCCAACTTTGTCGATCAGACGATCACCCAGACCGGTCTCTCTGAGCACGACATCAACGTGCTGACACTGTACCGGGGCGCGAAAGTCATTCCCAACCCTCGCAAGGACCGACTGCTGGAGGCTGGCGATAAGCTGCTCTGTTTCGGCAAGCTTGAAGCGATGCGCGATATGATACCGGCTCGCACCCGGCGGCGGCGCAGACCGGCAGTGTCACAGCTGGAGTCGGAGCAGGCGCAGGCAGATGGGCTCTGAACGGCCGCTGCGACAGGTCATTAACGCCCGCGCGACGCGTGGGTTCTCAGGCAAAACCAGGCAAGGAATCAGCTATGCGTGACAATCAGGAGTTCGATCTCGTCGTTTACGGTGCCACCGGCTATACCGGCAGGCTGGTCTGCGATTATTTGAACAGACAGTACGGTGTCGGCGGCACGCTCAACTGGGCAATGGCGGGTCGCAGCGAGAACAAACTTGCCAGCGCCAGAGATGAGCTGGGCATTGGCTCCGGGGTTCCTTTTGTTGTGGCCGATGCCGACAGTGCAGATTCGCTGCGGGCCATGGTCGATCGCACCGCCGTGCTGCTGACAACCGTGGGTCCGTATCAGCTCTACGGGTCCGACCTGGTGGCGGCCTGCGCCGAGGCGGGCACGGACTATGTGGATCTGTGTGGCGAGCCTGCCTGGATGCACGAGATGATTGCAGCCCACGGCGAGGCAGCTTCCCGCAGTGGTGCGCGCATTGTGTTCTCCTGCGGCTTCGACTCCATCCCCTTCGATCTTGGCGTCTATTTCCTGCAGCAGGCGGCGCAACAGCAGTTCGGTCATGCGCTACCGCGTGTGCGCGGGCGTGTCCGGGCCATGAAAGGGACGTTTTCCGGCGGTACGCTTGCCAGCTTCAAGGCCACCATGGCAGCGGCGGCAGAGCGGCCGGAGCTGGTCAAGGTGCTCATGGACCCCTTTTCACTGACGCAGGAATTCACCGGTCCTGAGCAGCCGCCCGGCACGAAGCCCGTACACGAAGAGGATCTTGACAGCTGGTCCGCTCCTTTTGTTATGGCGACGATCAACACCAAGAACATCCACCGCTCGAATTACCTTCTCGGTCACGATTATGGTGAGGACTTCACCTACGACGAGATGCTGTTGACCGGCCCCGGAGAGGATGGCGAGGCCATGGCAAAGGCTGTGGCCGCGGATAAGTCGATGGCTGAGAGCACCCGCCAGCCGGGTGAGGGCCCCTCCCCGGAAGAGCGCGAGAGCGGTTATTACGAGGTCCTGTTTGTGGGAACGTCCCCACAGGGAGAAATGCTGAAAGCCAGCGTGAGCGGCGACCGCGATCCGGGCTATGGCTCGACCAGCAAGATGATCGCCGAGAGTGCCGTCTGTCTGCTGGAAAATCCGTCTCTCGCCGGCGGGGGAATCTGGACGCCGGCGGCGGCCATGGGTGAGGCGCTGATTGCGCGCCTGCGGCAGAACGCCGGGCTCACGTTCAAGCTCGAGGATTGATCGTCTCGAGAAAGGCCAGGTAGTGCTCGACCACTGCCTGCGCTGCCTCCGTGTGCGGGTAGTGCCCTATGCCGGGGAGCTCAGCGAGGTAGGCCAGAGGCAGCTGAAGTTCGCGGAACCGCGCGACCATGTGCGCACCGGAGACCGGGTCGGCCGACCCGTTGATCAGCGCCACGGGCACGATCGAATGCCGGATGGCGTCGACCCAGCGGTCGCGATGCCGGCGTCTGTCGCGCATGTAGGTAATCAGATTGTGGAAGACATGACGGCCCTGATTGTGCTCAATAAGCGACCAGAAGTCGGCCAGCTCCTGTGCGTCCGGCTGCGTATCAGCGCCGAATACTCGGCCCATGGCCCGCGAGAAGCTGTTGTAGCCGGACAGCCGGTTGACCAGCGGTCCGAGTGGGCTGAGCAGCAGCTTCTGCGTGAGCAGTGCGCGGTGTGTCTCCGGGAACAGGCCGCCGTTGAGAAAACCGACCGACAGCCATTTACCCGCACCCGTGCCCATGTTCTGACGAGCCAGCAGTTCCTGGGCAACGGTGTCGCCGTAATCATGGGCAAGGACGTGAAAGCGCTCGAGACCGAGGTCCTTCACGACATGCTCGACGCGGTCTGCCTGGTCGTGAATGCTGTAGCGATGCGTCGCCGGCTTGTCAGAAAAGCCGAAGCCCAGCATGTCCATTGCGACAACGCGGTAGCTCTGCCGCAGAGTCGGCCAGATTTTGTGCCAGTCCCAGCTCGCAGTGGGGAACCCGTGAATCAGTAATAGCGTTTCCTGCGCTACCGTTCCCTCGTCAATCACGAACAGCCGGTAGCCGTCATGGCTTCGCAGTTGCCCCCGGGACTGCCATTCTTCTGGCCTCATGAGCGAGCCCCTGTCCGTGTCCACAGGAACAGCAGGAGAATCAGCAGTGCTGCCACCGGGAGCGCCAGTACCCACCAGTAGTTGCGCGCCAGCAGCGGTAGGGAATTGGCCATGAGCTGCTCCAGTGCCTGATAGTCCTCCGGCATCTCCAGTACGCCGTTACGTGCTGCGTAGCGCGCATAGTCGTCGCGCATGGCGGCAAAGAGATCCGGTTCCTGCGCCTTGAGGTCGCGCGTTTCGCCGGGGTCGTTCACGCGATCATAGAGCTTCCATCCGCCGTCACCGAAGGGCGCCAGATTGCGCACCAGCTTGTAGTCGCCGCGGAACAGGGCGGCATTACCGGCGGTTTCAATACCGACCGCTGCATCGTGCGGGTAAACACGCTGGCTGTCGCCGCGGATGACCGGGAGCATGCTGCGCCCGGACAGGCCCTTTGTGATGTCTTCGCTGCTGTCGCTGTCAACGATCTCTAGGACGGTTGGCACCACGTCCGACAGCACGGAAAAGGCATCGCGCATTTCGCCGCGCGGAACGCCGGGACCGCGCAGGATCAGCGGAACGCGCAGGCCGCCCTGACCGCTGTAGAATTTGAACAGGTCGCTGGGGCTGGCCGCAGCGCTGGCCCAGGCGGGCCCGATAAAACTGTAGCTTCCTTTTTCGCCCAGGGTGTCCAGCGTTTCCAGATCGTACCCCACCAGCGCCAGCCAGGCCCGCATCAACGCGGAGTCGGTTGGACTCGCCGCTTCCGGGCCGTTGTCGGATGTCACGATGAACAGCGTATTGTCGAACGTCCCCGAGGCTTTCAGGTGCGCCACAAAACGTCCGATGTGGTAGTCCATGGCTTCAAGCATGCCGGCATTGACCTCCATGCGACGGCGGTACAGCGCCTGCTCTTCGCCCAGTGATGACCACGGCTCAAGCAGGGGATGCATGGGCGCCAGGGCCGCACTGCGGGGAATCAGTCCAATAGACTTCGCCCGCTCCCAGCGTGCCTGGCGAATGGACTCCCAGCCTGCATCGTAGGTTCCGCGGTATCGGTCGGAAAACTCCCGTGGCGCCTGCACCGGTATGTGTATGGCCTGGAAGGCCAGATAGGAAAAAAACGGTTTGCCGCTCCCGCTGTCCTCCTCGAGATAATCGATCATGCGGTCGACGAGAAATTCCGAGGAATAGAAGTTGTCCGGCAGACTGACCGGTTCGCCATCCTCGAACCAGGGCGCCTCGCTATAGAAGGGAATGTAGGGTCTTTGCTCCCAGTTGTCGGCACCGGAGGCATCGAGAACGAACGATCGATCGAATCCGTGGTTGTCGGGAAGCTGTCCCGGTCCATGTCCGAGGTGCCATTTACCGGTCATCAGTGTCCGATAACCCCGCGGTCGCAGGTAATCCGCCAGCGTTTTTACGCCGTCTTCCAGATGCATGGCGTATCCAGGCCGGCCTCTGTGTTCTGGCGGCAGCACTTCGGGAATGGTCGCCATTCCGGTCAGGTGGTTGTCCATGCCGGTCAGCAGCATGGCCCGCGACGGCGCGCACATCGGTGTCGCGTGATGCTGCGTGAACATCAGCCCATCGGCCGCGAGCGCATCAATCGACGGCGTGCTCGCTTCACCGCCGTAGGCGCCGAAATCCATCAGTGCGACGTCGTCGGCCAGAATGAGAACGATGTTCGGCGCTTGCGCCTGCTGAGCGGTGCCCTGGGCAGAAAGAAGGAAAGTGCCGGTCAGTATCCACAGGGCCTGCAGGCAGTGTTGTCTCATGGCACGCCTCGGGTGTCTTGGGGGCCGGCTGCTGACGGGCGCGGGTGCGGTCCGGGGCGCGTTTGATTATCCCCCATCACAAGGGCAACATGATAGCCACGGTACATACCACCAGACAAGGAGACCGTCGGTGACCGACGCCAGTCGCGAGAAGACCTCTACGATTCTCATTCCCGTTTTTGTGCCCGCGGTGCTGGTTATCATGCTGCTGGTGGTCGGCACTATTAGTAATCCCGCGTTGGCGGGCGAAGTCTTCAGTTCGACACTTGCCTACATCACCCGTACCTTCGGCTGGTTCTACATGCTCTGCGTGGCGTTTTTTCTGGTGTTCATTGTCAGCGTCGCCTTCACGCGCTGGGGACACATCAAGCTGGGGCCAGATCATGCGGATCCGCAGTACAGCTTCCCGGCCTGGTTTGCCATGCTATTTTCTGCCGGCTACGGTATTGCGCTGCTGTTTTTCGGGGTTGCGGAGCCCGTGCTGCATTATTCCTCACCTCCTGCTGGCGCGGGCGAGACCGTCAACGCGGCAAAGCAGGCCATGCAGATTGCGTTCTTTCACTGGGGGTTTCATATCTGGGCGATCTACGGCCTGGTCGGCCTGGTTCTGGCGTATTTCGCATTTCGGCATGGCCTCCCGCTGTCGATCCGATCAGCCCTGTATCCCCTCATCGGTGAACGCATCCACGGGCCGATAGGCCATACGGTCGATGTCTTTGCCATCCTTGGTACCATGTTCGGTATTGCCACCACCCTCGGCCTCTCGGTGGCTCAGATCAACGCCGGTCTCAACTACCTCTGGCCGGCCATTCCCGTCAGCGTCACCGTGCAGATCATTGCCATCGTGCTCATTACAGGACTTGCCGTTCTATCCGTGGTCGCCGGGCTCGACAAGGGCGTAAAGCGGCTCTCGATCGTCAACATGTTCCTGGCGGTGGCATTGATGCTTTTCGTCTTCATCGTTGGCCCGAGCATACACATACTGGAAAGCTTTCTGCAGAATACCGGCAGCTATCTCAACAACATTGTCGAGCGCACCTTCAACCTGCAGGCCTATTCGCGCAGTGACTGGATCGGCAACTGGACATTGTTCATTTTTGGCTGGACCATTGCCTGGGCCCCTTTTGTCGGACTGTTCATCGCCAAGATCAGCCGCGGCAGGACGATCCGCCAGTTTGTGGTAGGGGTCATGCTGGTGCCTTCCATTTTCACCTTTCTTTGGTTCTCAATTTTTGGCGACACGGCGCTCAGCCTGATCATGAATGAGGGTTACCGCAGCCTGGTCGACGAGGTGCAGGCCGATCATGCGGTGGCACTGTTCAAGCTTTACGAGCTGCTGCCCCTGTCATCCATTGTTTCCTTTATCACGGTGCTGCTGATCGTGACGTTTTTCGTCACTTCCTCCGATTCCGGATCGCTGGTGATCGACTCGCTGGCCTCCGGCGGCGTCAGCAACACGCCCGCCTGGCAGCGCGTTTTCTGGGCGTCTGCCGAGGGTGCCGTCGCCGCCGCACTGCTGCTCGCGGGTGGGCTGAGCGCACTGCAGACCATGACCATTGCGAGCGCGCTGCCGTTCTCGCTGATCATGCTGGTGGCGGCACTCGGTATGTGGCGTGCTCTGGTTATCGAGGGCCACCATCACACCAGCCTGCAGACGGAGGTGCAGAGCCGGTTTTCCGGAACGTCCGGGCATGGCCTTTGGCGTCGACGCCTGCTCGGCCTGGTGACCTTTCCCGATCGTGCGGAGGTTGAGGAGTTTACTGCGACCACGGTGCGTAAGGCGATGCAGCGTGTGCAGCGCGAGCTTACCAAGCAGGGCTGGATTGCAGAGGTGCACACGGACGATGCGAACGCGCGCATTTACCTTGAGGTGATCAAGGAGGGGCAGGTGGACTTCACCTACGAGATACGAATCCTGGAGCACGCCCTGCCCGATTACGCATATCCGGAGATGGTGCATGACGAAGGGCAGGGGAATACCTACTGCCGCGCCGAAGTTTTCCTGCGTCGCGGGGGGCAGTCGTATGACATCTTCGGCTTTGACCAGCACGACATCATTACCGATATTCTTGATCAGTTCGAAAAACATCTGCACTTCCTGCATATTTCCCCGGGAAACCTGCCCTGGAACATGGCTGAGCACGATGACATGCTGGTGCCGGAAGCGATACCCGCCCAGGTACAGTGAGTGAGGCAGGTTTATATGAAGCTGTCGCGACTGGAAAAACGACCAAGCCTGCTGATATTGACGCTGATGCTGGCGCCTCTATTGTCTCACCCACGCCTGTCGACCGCTGACGACGGGCAGACGCAGGATGTTGATGCATTGCTCGCACGGATAGATGCACTCGAGAAGCGTCTGCAGGAGCTTGAGTCGCGCCTGCCCCCGCGCGATGTGGGTACACGAACCGCACTGTCATTGCCGGCGGTGGGTGCTGTTGAATCCGCGTCCGCCCGGGTTATTGAAGAGGACCTGGGTAGCGCCGTATCCGGCAGCGAGCGTGTTGTCGCGGCGCAGGATCCGCGTCCCGCGCGCATCGATCTGGGTGGAGCGCTGCGCTACAACCTGGTGCACCGGGATTTCGTGGATGCGTCGGACGGCAAGCGCGGCGAGAGCGGTTTCGATATTTTCCGTCTCAATGTGGACGGTGAAATCAACGACATCATTGTCTCGGCAGAGTATCGCCACTATAGCTTCATGCAGACGCTGCGTTATGGGTGGCTAGGCTACGAGTTCGCCGATGAGAGCCAGGTACAGGTGGGTATCAGCCAGGTGCCCTTCGGTCTGTTGCCCTATGCATCGCACAACGCCTGGTTCGGGGTGCCCTTTTACACGGGCCTTGCGGATCATTACGACATGGGCGTCAAGTACGTGCGCGAGGACGGTCCCTGGTCTTCCCAGGTGGCCTTTTACAAGAATGAGCCCCTCAACGATGCTACCGATCCGGGGCGTTTCTCTGTTGATGTCCTGCGCGACGGTGAACAGCAGAACGAGGAGGCCAACCAGTTCCATGCGCGACTTGCCTATACGCTGGGGGCGGGAACGGGCTGTGAAACCGAGGTCGGCAGTTCGGCCAAAGTCTCCGAACTTTACAACAACGTTACTGACCGTCGCGGTGAGCACTGGGCAGGGACCGTGCACCTCGACAGCCGATGCGGTCGCTGGAACCTGCAGCTGCA
>Ga0102943_1002489_pt1 | contig 10791 bp, 12 predicted proteins | sample SalPonC_black_MG_FD_78174 | JGI IMG/M metagenome (GOLD analysis project Ga0102943, IMG submission 78174) | Salt pond soil microbial communities from South San Francisco under conditions of wetland restoration - Salt Pond MetaG... | ecosystem: Environmental > Aquatic > Marine > Intertidal zone >...
ATCGACAAGACGATTCTCGACCAGTCCATCGTCGGAACCGGCGAGGGCAGCGGCGTCGTGCCGTATCTGCCGCTGAACGAGTTGCGCCGCAACAGCGCCACCAACGAGGGGAACTGAGATCATGGGCAAGACGAAATTTTTCATTCCTTTCCTCGTCGTGGTCGTCTTTCTCGGCCTCTCCTCGATCTTCGTCGTGGACGAGCGCGAAAAGGCGCTGGTCCTGCAATTCGGCCAGATCAAGGACGTCAAGGAAGAGCCGGGGCTGGCCTTCAAGATCCCCTTCATCCAAGAGGTGGTGCGCTATGACGACCGGATCCTGTCGCTCGACACCGACACGATCGAGGTGACACCGTCGGACGATCGCCGCCTCGTGGTCGATGCGTTCGCCCGCTACCGGATTCGCGATGTCGTGCAATTCCGGCAGGCGGTGGGCGTCGGCGGTCTGCGCGTGGCCGAGGACAGGCTCTCGTCGGTTCTCAATGCGCAGATCCGCGAGGTGCTGGGTGCCGATCAGGTGACCTCCGACACCATCCTGTCGGAGGATCGCCGCAGCCTGATGGGGCGCATCCAGCAAAACGCGCAGACCAGCGCCGCGGGCCTCGGTCTCGACGTGGTGGACGTGCGGCTCAAGCAGACCAACCTGCCCGATCAGAACCTTGATGCCACCTTTGCCCGGATGCGCGCCGAGCGGGAACGCGAGGCCGCCGACGAGATCGCTCGCGGTAACGAGGCCGCACAACGCGTGCGCGCCCTCGCCGACAGGACGGTGACCGAGACCTTGTCAGAGGCCGAGCGCGAGGCCCAGGTGATCCGAGGCGAGGCCGATGCCGAGCGCAACGCGATCTTTGCCGAGGCCTTTGGTGCGGACGAGGAGTTCTTTGCTTTCTACCGCTCGCTCGAAGCCTATGAAAAGGCGCTTCAGGGCAGCAATTCCTCGATGGTTATGACGCCGGACAGCGAGTTCTTCGATTACCTGCGTTCGGCCACTCCTGACCGATGATCGAAACCGCGCTTCTGGCCCTCGGGCTGGTTCTGATCGTGGAGGGGCTGGTCTATGCACTGGCCCCTTCGCTTATTGACCAGATGCTTGTCGCCCTTGCCGCGCTGCCGCCCGAGGCGCGGAGACTGCTGGGATTGCTGGCACTGGTGATCGGGCTGGCGCTGGTCTGGGCCGCCAAGACGCTCGGGGCGTGAGCGGCGCGCAACGCCACGCCGCTTGACAACGCACCCCGCCCGCGCGACAGACGCCGCCATGATGATGACCTTTCTTCAGGTGGCTCTTGGCGGCGCGATCGGGGCCTGTCTGCGTTTTGGCGTGGGGCTGGCGATGCTGCGCGTCGCGGGGCCGGGTTTTCCGCTCGGCGTGCTGGCGGTCAATGTCCTGGGCTCTTTCCTGATGGGGGTGATCATGGTGCTATCGTTTCAACGCGGGTTCGATCATCTCAACCCGTTCCTGATGACCGGGGTGCTGGGTGGCTTCACCACATTTTCGGCTTTTTCGCTGGAGGCGTTCACGCTCTATGAGCGCGGGCAGATCGTGGCGGCTGGGGCTTATGTCGGGCTGTCGGTCGTGCTCTCGCTCGCTGCATTGGCGCTTGGCGTCTGGCTGGCGCGGGGGATGGCGGCATGAGCGGTGTGCAGACACGGGTGGTGAAGCCCGGCGACGGGGATCAGCGGCTCGACCGCTGGCTGCGGCGGCAGTTTCCGCATCTGAGCCAGGGGCAGATCGAAAAGATGTGCCGCAAGGGCGAGGTGCGGGTCGAAGGCGGGCGCGTGAAATCCGCTACCCGGCTGGAAGAGGGCCAGAGCGTGCGCATCCCGCCGCTGCCGGATGCCGATACGAAACCCGCCCCCGATGCCGCGCGGATCAGCCCGGCGGATGCGAAGATGATCCAGTCCTGCGTGATCTATCGCGACGATCATGTCATCGCGTTGAACAAGCCGCCGGGCCTGCCGGTGCAGGGCGGCAGCAAGCAGGCGCGACATGTGGACGGGCTGGCCGAGGCGCTGCGCTTTGGTTCGGAGGAGAAGCCCCGCCTCGTGCACCGACTCGACAAGGACACGTCGGGCGTGCTGATCCTTGCGCGCAGCCGCGAGGCGGCCAAGGGGCTGACAGCCGCGTTCCGCCACCGCAACACGCGCAAGATCTACTGGGCCGCCGTCGCCGGGTCCCCCGCTCCGCGCATGGGCACGATCCGTTTCGGTTTGGTCAAGGCACCGGGGCATGGGGCCAAGGGCGAGGGGGAAAAGATGCTGTGCGTTCATCCGCGCGAGATCGCCGATACCCCCGGCGCCAAACCCGCCACCACCGATTACGCGATGATCGAGAACGCGGGCGGGCGCGTGGCGTGGATGGCGCTGATTCCGGTAACAGGGCGCACACACCAACTGCGTGCGCATATGGCCGAGATCGGGCATCCGATCGTCGGTGATGGCAAATACGGCGGCTCGGGGCAGGAAAATCTCGGCGATGGCTGGGGCGCGCAACTGGGCGGTGATGTCAGCCGCAAGCTGCACTTGCACGCGCGGTCGCTGAAGATCGAGCATCCGGTGACCCGTGCGATCCTGCATCTGACCGCGCCGTTGCCCGAGCATATGCAGCGCACCTGGGACCTCTTTCAATGGCAGCCGTCCGAGGCGCCGGAGGACCCGCTCGAGGATATGGCATGAGCCGCCCGTTGCGTCTGGTGATCTTTGACGTCGATGGCACGCTGGTAGACAGCCAGGGTGACATTCTGGCGGCGATGTCGGCGGCGTTCGAGCGTGCCGACCACCCCGCGCCGGAGCGTGAGGCCGTGCTCGGCATCGTCGGGCTGTCGCTTGACGTGGCGGTGCCGCGTCTGGCACCGCATTTGCCCGCTGATCTGCACGGCCGTATCGTCGGCTGGTACAAGGAGGCGTATATGGGCCTGCGCGCGCAGTCGGGCGTGGCGCAATCCTCGCCGCTCTATCCGCATGCGCTTGATACTTTGCGCGCGTTGCATGCGGTGCCCGAAACCCTTCTTGGCGTGGCGACCGGCAAATCCGCGCGCGGGCTCGACAAGTTGCTGGACGGGCATGACCTGCGGTCCTTCTTCGTGACCCGGCAGGTGGCCGACCACCACCCGTCCAAGCCGCACCCCTCGATGCTGCGCGCGGCGCTCTCTGAGACTGGCGTCGCGCTGGAAAACGCGGTGATGGTGGGCGACACGAGTTTTGACATGGAAATGGCCCGGGCGGCGGGCATCCCCGGCATCGGCGTCAGCTGGGGCTATCACAAGCCCGAGGCATTGGGCGCAGCGACCGCGATTGCACGCGATTTCCGCGATCTCGCGGGGTTGATCGACGACATCTGGAGGGCACCGGCATGAGCGAATGGGCCGCGAAACGCTTCTGGAAAGAGGCCGGGGTCAGTGACACGGACCAAGGCTTCGGCGTGCATCTGGACGGGCGCCGCGTGCGCACGCCCGCCAAGGCCGAATTGATCGTGCCGACCCGCGCGATGGCCGAGGTCATCGCCACCGAATGGGACGCGCAGGAGGGCAAAATCGTTCCCGATACCATGCCCGTGACCCGCGCTGCCAATGCCGCCATCGACAAGGTCGCGCATCAGCATGCCGAGGTGGCGCGCATGATCGCCGATTACGGTGACAGCGACCTGCTGTGCTACCGCGCCGAGAGCCCGGCGGAATTGGCCACGCGACAGGCCGAAGCCTGGGATCCGCTGCTCGACTGGGCCGAATCGGTCCTTTCCGCGCGATTGCAGCCGCGCACGGGCGTCATGCACCAACCACAAGAGGTTGAAGCCCTCGTGCGCCTTCACGCACAGGTGGAAATGCTCGATAAATGGGCATTGACCGCCTTTCACGATCTCGTCAGCCTCAGCGGCTCGCTGATCATCGGGTTCGCCGCGATCCATGACCGTCAGCCCGCAGAAACACTCTGGCAGATGTCCCGGATCGACGAAACCTGGCAACAGGAGCAATGGGGTAACGACGAAGAGGCCGCGGCGGTCGCACTTCGGAAAGAATCTGACTTTCTCAACGCGAAACAGTTCTACGATCTTTCGCGCGGCTGAGATTGGTGCCTTTTTCTTGGATTTGACCTAGGGTCATGACGCAGTCGGCTATTGGTTTTCTTGAACAAAGACTTGACGTTTTGTGATGAATCCACACAAACTTGCGAACACTGACAGGGGTTCTGATCCCTTAAACAGTGTCACACCGGCCCCCTGCGGGCCGTACGAACCGCTCTCGAAAGAGTGGACAATCAGGAAGAGGTAAACATGAAAAAAACCGTATTTTTGGGCGCGCTGACCGTTGCCGGCGTTGCGGCCGGGGTCGCCTCGGCGGCAACGCTCGATGACGTCAAGGCCCGCGGCACGCTGAACTGCGGCGTGACCACCGGTCTCGTCGGCTTTGCGGCACCTGACGCGAATGGCGTCTGGGAAGGCTTTGACGTGGCGGTGTGCCGCTCTGTCGCTGCCGCTGTTTTGGGCGATCCGACTGCCGTCGAATTCGTGCCGACAACCGGCAAGACACGCTTCACCGCGCTCGCATCGGGCGAGGTCGACATGCTGGCACGCAACACCACCTGGACCTTCTCGCGCGACACCGACCTCAAGTTCGATTTCGTCGGCGTGAACTACTATGACGGCCAAGGCTTTATGGTGCCCAAGGCGCTGGGTGTGAGCTCGGCCAAGGAACTCGACGGTGCGACCGTCTGCATCCAGACCGGCACCACCACCGAGCTCAACCTTGCGGACTTCTTCCGCAAGAACAACATGAACTACGAGCCGGTGCCGATCGAGACCAATGCCGAAGGCCAGCAGCAGTACCTTGCCGGTGCCTGCGACACCTACACGACAGACGCCTCCGGCCTTGCCGCGACCCGCGCTGCGTTCGAGAATCCGACGGATCACGTGATCCTGCCGGAAATCGTGTCGAAAGAGCCGCTCGGCCCGCTCGTGCGTCATGGCGACCATGAATGGGAAGACATCGTGCGCTGGACTCTCAACGCCCTGATCACGGCCGAGGAATTCGGCGTGACGAGCGCGAATGTCGAAGAGTTGGCCTCTGGCCCGACCGACAGCCCCGAGGTGAACCGTCTGCTCGGCACCGAGGGCAACCTCGGCGAGATGATCGGCCTCGACGCTGACTGGGCCAAGCGCGCAATCGCGGTTGGTGGCAACTACGGCGAGGTGTTCGAGAGAAACATCGGCGAGAATACTCCGATCGGTCTTGCCCGTGGTCTCAACGCCCTGTGGACGAATGGCGGCATCCTTTACTCGCCGCCCTTCCGTTAAGACCAGAACTGATAAAGGGCGCGGGTCATCCCGCGCCCTTTTCGCCTGACTGCTCTCAAAAAATCGGCCCACGGCGCTGACGCCGATAAAAAACCGGGTCGAAACACAGGGAAACCCAGATGACAACGGTAACCGACCCTCCTAAGGCGTCGTTCCAACTGTCGCAGCTCATCTACGACACGCGGTATCGCTCCTATACATTCCAGTTCATCGCCTTGATGCTTCTGATTGCGCTTATGGCCTATCTTGGGGCGAACCTCGTGCGCAACCTCGCCGAGCAGGGCCAGAACATCGCCTTCGGCTTTCTGTATGAGCCGTCGGGTTATGACATCAACCAGCGCCCGATCGAATATGACAGTCAGTCGACCCATTTGCGGGCCTCGATCGTAGGCGTGCTCAACACGCTGATCGTGGCGTTCCTGGGCTGTATCACCGCGACCATCTTCGGCGTGACGGCCGGCATCCTGCGGCTTTCACCCAACTGGCTCGTGCGCAAGCTGATGGCCTTCTATGTCGAGGCGTTCCGCAACGTGCCGGTGCTGATCTGGATCCTGATCATCTTTACGATCATGACGGCGGTGCTGCCCGCGCCAAGCGCGTTCCGGGGCGACGACCCGGATTCGAGCATGTTGTTCGACGCCTTCGCCTTCACCAATCGCGGCGTCTATACCCCCGCGCCGATCTGGGGGCCGGGATCGGTCGTCGTTGTGCTGACCTTCCTCGCGTCGGTCTTCGGCGTGTTCTACTACCGCCGCTACGCGACCAAGCTGCTCTATGACACCGGCAAGCTGCTGCCGATGGGGTGGCCGTCGCTGGTCATCCTCTTCGTGCCGACCATCCTGATCTATTTCATCCTCGGCCAGCCGATCGGTCTTGAATACCCCGAACTCAAGGGCTTCAACTTTGGCGGCGGCATCCATATCCGCGGCTCGCTGATCGCGCTGTGGTTCGCGCTCGCGATCTATACCGGTGCCTTCATCGCCGAGAACGTGCGGGCGGGCATTCAGGCCGTCAGCAAGGGCCAGACCGAGGCCGCCGCCTCGCTCGGGATGCGGCCGCGCCGGATCATGAACCTGGTGATCCTGCCGCAGGCGCTGCGGGTGATCATCCCGCCGCTGATCTCGCAATATCTCAACCTGACCAAGAACTCCTCGCTGGCCATCGCGGTGGGCTACATGGATGTGACCGGCACGCTGGGGGGCATCACCCTCAACCAGACCGGGCGCGCCATCGAATGCGTCCTGATGCTGATGTTGTTCTATCTCACGATCAGCCTCGCCATCTCGGCGGTGATGAACGTCTACAACAACGCCATCAAGCTGAAGGAGCGCTGAGCCATGTCGGACAATCAGATTTCCTTCGTGCGCAAGCACATGCTCCCCGAAGCGCCGCCCCCGGTTGCGGCAACCGGGGTGGTCAAGTGGCTGCGAGAGAACCTGTTCTCGTCGCCCGCCAACTCCTTGCTGACGGTGGTTTCGCTTTACGTGGTGATCCAGATCGTGTTCTCGGCGGCGCCATGGTTTCTCAACGGCATCTGGGACAGCCCCAGCCTGAGCGCCTGCCGGGAGATACTCGACGGAAAGGTAGGGGGCTGTTTCGCGGTACTCTCCGAGCGCTGGAACCAGCTTCTTTTCGGGTTCAAATACCCGTCGGAGCTTTACTGGCGGCCGGGTCTGGCGTTCATCCTGCTGTTTGTTGCGGGCGCGCCCTTGCTGTTCTACCAGATATTCCCGCGCAAGATGCTGATCTTTACCGGGCTTTACCCGTTCATCGCCTATTGGCTGATCTGGGGCGGCTCCATCCTGGTGCCGGTCTTTGCCCTGCTGGGCGTGCTGCTTGGGGCCTTTGTCTACAAGCGCACAGTGGGGGCCAGCGCAGGCATGGCGGTGATCGCCGGTTTCGTGGCGGCGCTGATCTTCTGGATCCTGTCGGGGTTCGTCAGCGGGCCGATGGAGAATGTGCTGGCCATCGAGCCGGTGAATTCGCGCGATATGGGCGGCTTCATGATCAACCTGATGCTGGGCGTGGTCTGCGTGTCGCTCTCGGTGCCCTTCGGCATCGTTCTGGCGCTCGGGCGGCAATCGAGCATGCCGATCATCAAATGGATCTGCGTGGTCTTCATCGAGTTCATCCGTGGCGTGCCGCTGATCACGCTGCTGTTCGTCGCCAACGTGGTGCTGGCCTATTTCCTGCCGCCAGGCACGACGTTCGACCTGATCCTGCGGGTGATCATCATGATCACCATGTTCGCCTCGGCCTATATCGCCGAGGTGATCCGGGGGGGCCTTGCCGCGCTGCCGCGCGGACAGTACGAGGCAGCGGACAGCCTGGGCCTGGACTATGCACAGGCGATGCAGCTGATCATCCTGCCGCAGGCGCTCAAGATCTCGATCCCGGGCATCGTCAACGTGGCGGTGGGTCTCTTCAAGGATACCACGCTGGTCTCGGTGATCTCGATGTTTGACATCGTCGGCATGATCCGCGGCCCGATCCTCGCCTCGGCAGAATGGAACGGCGTCTACTGGGAGCTCTTTGGCTTTGCCGCTCTCCTGTTCTTCATCACCTGCTACGGCATTTCGCAATATTCTCAGTGGCTGGAGCGTCAGCTTCAGACCGATCACCGGTAAGGAGGGTCATCATCATGGCCGCAGAAACACAGCTCAAGGTCTCTGACGAGGTCGCCGTCGAGATCGCGAAGATGAACAAGTGGTTCGGCGCGTTTCACGTGCTGCGCGATATCGACCTGACCGTCTATCAGGGCGAGCGGATCGTCATCGCGGGGCCCTCGGGCTCGGGCAAGTCGACGCTCATTCGCTGCATCAACGCGCTGGAAGAGCATCAGAAGGGCTCGATCACGGTGGATGGCACGGTGCTCTCGAACGACATCAAGAACATTGACCGGATCCGGTCCGAGGTCGGGATGGTGTTCCAGCACTTCAACCTGTTCCCGCATCTGACGATTCTGGAAAACTGCACGCTGGCCCCGATCTGGGTGCGCAAGACGCCCAAGAAAGAGGCCGAGGACATCGCGATGCATTTCCTCGAAAAGGTCAAGATCCCCGAACAGGCCGACAAGTATCCCGGTCAGCTCTCGGGCGGGCAGCAGCAGCGGGTGGCGATCGCGCGCAGCCTGTGCATGAAGCCGCGGATCATGCTCTTTGACGAGCCCACCTCGGCACTTGATCCGGAAATGATCTCCGAGGTGCTCGACACGATGATCGAACTGGCCGAGGAGGGCATGACCATGCTCTGCGTCACCCACGAGATGGGGTTCGCCCGCAAGGTCGCGAACCGGGTGATCTTCATGGATCAGGGCCAGATCGTGGAGCAGAACGAACCCGAGGAATTCTTCAACAACCCGCAGTCCGAGCGCACCAAGCTGTTCCTGAGTCAGATTCTCGGGCACTGATGGTATCGGGGGCGCTGCCCCCGTCGCGCGACGCGCGACTCCCCCGGAATATTTGGGGCAAGATGAAGGGGCGGTCCGCTGGGCCGCCTTTTTGCTGTCAGACCCAGGCCGCCTGGCGTCTCCGCAGGGTGTGGATGGCGGTGCGCAGATCGTCCGCGATGGCCCCCTCGCGCGGGACATCGCGCAGCGTGTCGATAAGCGCATCGGGCGGGACCGCAGGGCGGCGCGTCCATGTCAGCGCGGCGAGGACGGCGCGGGCGCGTTCGGGCAGACGGTCGGGGATCTCATACCCGTTCAGCGTGGCCCAGACGCCGGACCAGAGCCGGCCAACCGTCCATGGATTGTAGCCGCCGCCGCCAAGAACCAGCAGGCGCGGGCTGAGCGGGCGCAGCAGCGCCACCGCCTGCCAATGCGCGTTGTTCGAGAGATCGAGGCGCGAGAGCGGGTCTTCGGCTACCGCATCGGCCCCGCATTGCAGCACGATGGCCTCGGGCCGCATGGCCTGCAGGGCGGGCAGGATCACCTCGTGCAGCGCCATGGCGAAACCGCTGTCATTGGTGCCCTTGGACAGGGGCAGGTTGATGGCGGACCCGCCCGCCCGGTCGTCGAGCGCGCCGGTGAAGGGCCAGCGCCGCGCTTCGTGGGTAGAGATCATCTGCACGCGGGTTTCGCCATGAAAGGCCGCCGCCACGCCGTCGCAGTGATGCGCGTCGATATCGACATAGGCGACCCGCGTAAGCCCCTGCGCGAGCAGTGCCTTGAGGGCCAGAACCGGATCGTTGAGATAGCAGAATCCGCCCGCGTGATCGGCCATACCGTGGTGCGTGCCGCCGCCGGGATTGTACACCACGCCGCCGCCTGCGATGAGGTCTGCGGCCAGCAGCGAGCCGCCCGCCGCCGTTGCCGGGCGGCGGAACATTTCGGGGAAGACCGGGTTCGAGAGGGTGCCGAGGTGGTGGCGCGCGCGGGTCTCGGGGGTGACCATGCCCTCGGCCTCGGCGCGCCCGAGGGCGGCGATATAGGCGGGGGTGTGCCACGTCGTCAGAGCCTGTGGCCTGGCGCGCGGGCTGTTGATGTATTGCGAGGCGGGCAGCCACCCCATGGCGCGGCAGAGGTCGATCACGGTGGGCACGCGCGGGATCGAAAGCGGATGGCGCGCGCCGTAGCTCGATCCGCGATAGATCTGCGATCCGATGAAGCGCGGGGCCTGCATCGCGCTCAGGTCAGTTCGCGCGGGATGACGAACTGCTGCACCGCGCCGGTGCCGGGGATCAGGTCCGCCCACTGGTCGATCTCGAACCGCACGACCAGCGTCGCCCCGGTGGGGTAGTCGTCGAAGCGCTCATGCGCGGGGGCCGTGGCGACAAGGCTTGCGGCAAACTCGGCGATGCCGGGGTTGTGGCCCAAGATCAGAACGCGCGCGCCGCTGGCCCCGCGCAATAGGCGCAGCATGTCGGGCATTTCGGCCAGATAGAGCGCATCGTGCAACTCGGGTGATAGCGGCAACTTGAGGCGCGTACAGGTTTCCTGCGTGCGGGTGGCCGAAGAGCACAGGATCTGATCCGGGATCAGGTCTTGCGCGCGCAGCCACTCCCCCAATGCGGTGGCTGAGCGCTGCCCACGCTTGTTCAGATGTCGCGCGTGATCACGCAGCAGGGGACTGCCCCAATCGGATTTCGCATGCCGCATCAGGATCAATTCTTTCATCCGAAATACCCCATGTGAAAGGCGGATTGCGCAGGTGCGCGCCCGTGGGACTGGCTGACCGGGCAGGCGCGGCGCACCGCGCAGCCCCGCGCGCGGCAATCGTTGCCGTCACGGTCGAGATCGGCCTTGCAGGCGGGCACGTCGTAGGCACCGGGGCGCAGTGCGTCCACCGGGCAGGCGGTCAGGCAGGGCTGCGTCGCGCAGGTCTCGCAGGGGCGACGCGCCGGGGCAGGAAGGGCGAGCCGCTCCGGGATTGCGAGCGCGCCGCGATAGGAGACCATCAGCCCCGCCACGTCATGCACCAGCAAGCCCACCGGCGACGGCCAGGCCCGTCCGCTGCGACGCGCCCAATCGATGAACGGGTGCCAGGGCGGACCGCCAAAGGGGAAAA
>Ga0102943_1002490_pt1 | contig 10777 bp, 9 predicted proteins | sample SalPonC_black_MG_FD_78174 | JGI IMG/M metagenome (GOLD analysis project Ga0102943, IMG submission 78174) | Salt pond soil microbial communities from South San Francisco under conditions of wetland restoration - Salt Pond MetaG... | ecosystem: Environmental > Aquatic > Marine > Intertidal zone >...
ATGGGCTTTCGCCAATTTTTACTACGCGGATTAGACAAAGTGCAAAACGAGTGGCAGCTCGTGTGCCTGGCCTACAACTGTAAAGGCCTGTTCAACCTGAAAAATCAGCTCGAAATGGCTTAACGTTGACCCTTGGAGAAGTATGCGAGGATCAAAATCGCCTCGAAGCGTGCAAATGGGAGTTAAAAAAGCTCCAAATACCCCTCAAGGAGCGGCTGCTGCAACAACATCAGCCGACTGTTTCAATTTTAGTCCAAGCAGTTTTGAGACCCAAAAATCAAATCCGACAGGCTGTTAGCAGCGTTAGCTTTGACGTTCTTGTCAGGCACAGACATTTCCGTTTGAACCCAATCCCATACAGAGGCATCACAAACGGATCGCTAACCCATCCCAGGCTAAGTCAACTCCAGCCGATAGCTTTTTTTGCCAGCAAGCATAATCGATTTTGAACGTCATATGGGTGAGATATGTTTGGGGTGCACCGATTTCCCGCGCAACTGCAACTGCTTCATCAATGCTCATATGCGTTGGATGCGGTTCAGGCCGCAGCCCATCCAGCACTACAACGTCAGCACCTCTGGCCAGTTGGATACTAGCTGAATCGACCCGTTTGCAGTCACAATAATAAGCAAACTTTTTGCCACTGCTGCTCTCTTCAAAAACAAGCCCTAATACACGCAAATTACCGTGCTCTAAAAGCGTATGTCGAATCTTGCCTCCCGGTGTGTTCCATTCTGTAGGTATGCGATTTAATTGAAATGCAGCATACCCTTTGTGCACAGGTTTATCACCAATCGCATAAGCGTAGACTTCCCTGATGCGCGCCAAGCCATCCTCTGAACTATACACGGGCAATGCCGAAAAATCTTTTAAATCGCAGAAACGGCGCAAATCATCCATTCCCATAATGTGATCCGCATGCCGATGAGTAAGGATGAAATAATCGATTTGGCGGATATTGTTGCGAATGCACTGCAGACGAAATTCGGGTGCAGCGTCGACCTGAAAATGAATCCCATCCATCACCACATGGATACTGCTGCGAGTACGCCAGTTTCTGGGGTTGGATAAATCGCAACCCTCACTGTCATGAGCAATCATGGGTACCCCTTGCGAAGTTCCGGTTCCTAAAAAAAAGATTTCCACCTGCTGTGTTTGGTTTTATGTTCGAACTTATCCTGATGGTTGCCAACTTTGTATTAAGATTCAACAGCAAGTTTATACAATCACAATTCAGTCATCGATATGAGCACACATAAAAACATCGTCATCACTGGCGCTACACGCGGGATCGGTCGGTCCATGGCACTGAAATTTTTGCAGATGGGCCACTGCGTCTGGGGCTGCGGGTCGAGTCAAAAACATGTCGACGCCATCCGTGAATCGAGTTCCGAACAGGGCAAATTTGCACGTGTCGATATCACGGACCCCGAACAGGTCAACCGATGGGCAGAAACCATTCTCCAATCGAGCGGACCGCCTGACATTCTCATCAACAATGCAGGTAAGATTAACCATCATGCACCTTTTTGGGAGCTACCTGTCGCAGCATTTAACGAACTGGTCGATGTCAACATTCTCGGCACGGCCCATGTCATGCGCGCCTTTCTTCCAGCAATGGTAAAACACAGGCAAGGCATTCTCATCAATCTGAGCTCTGGAGCCGGAAAGCAAGGCTATCCTCATATATCCGCCTACTGCACAACAAAGTTTGCCATCGAAGGACTCTCCAAGTCAGTAGCCGCCGAATTACCCGCTGGCATGGCCTGCATTCCCTTGAGCCCGGGCGTTATCAACACAGATATGCTGCAGAGCCATTGGGGACACGAGAAAGCCGACGCCTGCGACTCGCCTGAATCATGGGCGGAATACGCGGTGCCCTATATCCTGACGCTCGGTCCAGAGCACAACGGCCAAAGCCTGCGTATTGAACAATAACACATGACTGGAAATGCGCCTTTGCAGTAACCTGATCTCTAACGAGAGCAGCCCATATTCAAACGTCAGGAATCAGTAAAAAAATCCCACCAACACATATCTGGACTTTGGATAAAGTTACTCAAAAAAAGCCAGTTTCCCGCAAAAAAACCGGCTTTTGCAAATTTTAGACTAGCTTAAATCGCGCCATCCCCTTTTTCGTCCGTGCGGATGCGCACCACTTCGTCGAGGGGAACCACGAAGATTTTTCCATCGCCAATCTTGCCTGTTTTGGCCGCCTTGGTGATGGTCTCGACTGTCTTCGAAACCAAATCGTCCGACACCGCAATGTCGACCATGACCTTTGGCAGAAAGTCTACGGTATACTCACTTCCGCGATAGATTTCGGTATGGCCCTTCTGACGGCCAAATCCTTTAACTTCTGTCACGGTCATACCCTCGATGCCTATTTCCGACAGCGCCTCTTTTACTTCTTCAAGTTTGAAAGGCTTGATGATGGCTTTGATCAATTTCATAAGTCTTTTTTATGTCCCTCCTAGGTTAAAATAAATGTCATGGATTCGAATAGTTTCAAGTTTAAATGCGCAGACTAGGCATTGTGCGAGGCTTGAAAGTCTGGATACGCCTCCTGGCCATGTTCTCCGATATCCAAGCCTTTGTATTCTTCCTCTGCACTCACGCGCACCCCAATCGTTAATTTAATCAGACCAAAGACAATCAGAGAAAACAGAAAAGCCGCAGCTGCGACAGCCAGAACTCCGATCAACTGTCCGCCTATACCAAATTTACTGTCTGTTGTGTTGAATAATGCGCACGCAATAATGCCCCATACACCGCAGACACCGTGGACTGAAATGGCACCGACCGGGTCGTCGATTTTTACTTTATCAAGCAACAATATTGAACCCACTACAATGATCCCAGCAATCAAACCAATAGCAATCGCCCCCATAGGCGAAACGATATCCGCATTTGCCGTGATACCAACCAGCCCTGCAAGCAATCCGTTTAAAGCCATAGACAAGTCTGGCTTCCTGATAACCGCCCAGGATACTGCAATCGAACCGATACCCCCGGCACACGCAGCCAAGGTCGTGGTGGTAAAGACCAACCCAAGTGCGGCGGGGTCAGCTGATAAAACAGAGCCACCGTTAAAGCCAAACCAACCAAAGAACAGCAAAAAGACACCGATGGTTGCCAATGGCATACTATGACCAAGAATGGGCTTAATCTTTCCGTTTGCCAAATACTTACCTTTGCGTGGTCCCAGTAAAAGAACGCATGCAAGAGCAGCAAACCCGCCAAACGCGTGCACAACTGCTGAACCGGCGAAATCTTTAAATCCATCTCCATTATTGAGGCTGCCTAACCAGCCATCCCCCCAATGCCAGGAACCGACAATCGGATAGCCAATCATCACAAGCAGGGTAGCAAACAACATAAAAGAAGATAATTTCACACGCTCTGCGACTGCACCTGAAACAATCGTTGCAGCAGTGGCAGCAAACATCGCCTGGAAAATAAAGTCTCCAAACCCTGTCATGCAAAGACGGACTCCACCGTTTCCAAACGTCGCTCCACCATCAGCATTTAAATTGCCAATGGGCCCGCCACTCGCCAGAACACCGTCGATAATCCAATCAGCAGGATAGTGTGTATTGAAACCAAAAAATGCATAGGTAAGAATGCCAATGCTGATAATAAAAACATTCTTAAAAAGAATATTCACCGTATTTTTGGACTGCGTAAGCCCTGCCTCAAGTGTTGCGAACCCTAAGTGCATGATAAATACCATGGCTGCCGCAATCACCGTCCAGAGCATACTCACCGTAAAGAAATCAAATGCATAGGCGTATTCTCCCTGTGCATTCAACAGCTCGAGATAGGCAGCAGCTTTTGCATCCTCCTCACTTAATTCACCTGCAGCAATCTGCGCTTCTTCGGCCAATGCTGCTGCTTCAGCAGATGCTTTTGCAAGTTTCACTGAAGATGTATTCAGCACGTCAACACCTCCCGTCACGACTTCAGCGACGTCGTCTTCCGCCAACAGTGAAGGGCTAAAGACAGACATCGCCATTGAAATTCCCAATGACCATATCAGGACGTTAATTAATCTTAATCTCTTAGTCATATTTTGTTTTGATTCAGTTAAACAAATGAAATGAATGCATTTACATACAACACGAATTGGCCCACTTCAGCAGCCCTCATGCCAAGAAAATCAATTGGCAACTGATAGCTGATTAAAGTTGCCTTTAACTGACTTCATTCGCCCATTTATACCAACACTCAGCTGATTTTCTCGATAAAACCTCGCTCAGCTCACCGCACGAATGCTCAAACGCACCTGTCAAATTCATCCAACAGACGTGCCCTTGGCTGCTTATTTTTGTACAGCGCAAAAGGTCGAGGACATGTGTCCTCGGAAGAAAATCAGGCTCATCAAGTTCTCGGGAGCTGCACTCAACCGTTATGCTAGGTACGCTCGACTTCTACACGAGCAATGTATAACGGCTCCAACTGCTCATCAGAGACAGGCCCTGGGCATTGCGCCATCAGATCTTGGCCGCGCTGCGTCTTCGGAAATGCAATGACGTCACGAATACTGGATCGACCACTGAGCAGGGTGACCAGACGATCGAAGCCCAATGCAATACCGCCGTGCGGTGGCGCGCCGTATCTGAATGCGTTGAGCATGTACCCAAAACGCGACTCCACAATTTCAGGTGGGATCTGCAACACCTCTTCAAACACTTTCTTTTGCAACTCAGGCTGATGAATCCGGATACTGCCTCCACCTAACTCCATTCCATTCAACACGATATCGTAATGTTGGCCGCGAACCCGCCTGGGATCCGAATCGAGATAGGCAGCATCTTCTGGAACAGGTGCAGTGAATGGATGGTGCGCCGCTACATAACGCCCCTCGTCTTCATCGAATAGCATTAAGGGAAATTCGATCACCCATAAAAAATTGTATTGGTCGGCAGCAATTTCAAGCAACCCCCGCTGCACTAACAGCTGGGCGGCATCCAGCCGGATGCGCCCCAATATAGCGCACGCTCGCTCCCAATCACCGGCAGCGAAGAATACGATATCACCGTCTTCAATGTTTAAGCGCTCCCGCAAGGCAGCCTGTTCCGTTGCGGACAGGAATTTCAAAATAGGTGACTTCCATTCACCATTGGCGGCCTTGATAAAAGCGAGCCCCTTGGCACCCAGACTCTTTGCCGCAGTCTCCAAAGCTTTGAGCTCGCCCTGAGTGATATCTTCCAGCCCCTTGGCATTGATCGCTTTCACCGCACCGCCATTTTTGATAATGCCAGAAAACACTTTAAATTCAGATGCAGCGAAAACATCAGAGAAATCGACTAACTCTATCCCAAAACGCGTGTCCGGCTTATCAACACCATAGCGATTCATGGCTTCTGTATACGGCATGCGCGGAAAAGGAGTCGGGATGTCGACATGCAAAACCTCTTTCCAGACTCGCCGCAACATGCCTTCAATCAAAGCATACATGTCTTCGCGGTCGATGAATGACATTTCTAAATCAATCTGCGTGAACTCCGGTTGCCGATCTGCGCGCAAATCCTCATCACGGTAACAACGGGCTAAAGAATAGTAGCGTTCAACTCCTGCGACCATGAGCATTTGCTTATATTGCTGCGGTGACTGCGACAACGCATAAAAATCACCGGGATTCAGCCGACTGGGAACCAAAAATTCTCGCGCTCCTTCGGGCGTACTCTTGAATAGCGTGGGTGTCTCAATGTCCAAGAAACCCTGTTCATCCAAGTATTGGCGGACAGCATTCGCTGCGCGGTGACGACGCCGCAAGGTTTCATAATTGCGCGGGCGGCGCAAGTCCAGGTAACGATGCTGCAAACGCAAATCCTCATTTACGCGGTCCGCTTTCTCATCGTCCAAAGGAAATGGCAGCGGATCACATATATTGTGCACAGTTAGTGCATGAGCAAACACCTCAACTTCGCCGGTCTTTATGTTTGGATTTACCGTCTCTTTTCCTCTTACTTTTACGACGCCGGTCACCTCGATAACCGATTCTGATTTCAGCTTGTGTGCCTGCTGTTGCAGCTCTGGATAATCGGCATCAAACACCACTTGAGTCACCCCTTCACGGTCGCGAATATCCACAAACAATAGCTTGCCAAAATCTCGATTGGCTTCAACCCAACCGATTAGGGTCACGGTTTGATCCGCGTGTGCTAAAGTTATCTCGCTGCAAGTGTGTGTTCTTTTCATGGAAATACGTGTTTGAAGAAAACCGCCTAATTAGGCAGAACACCTGTAGAAAGGCAAAATAATTTTGGATTTAAAATTCTACTTTTCCCAGGCTTCGCCCGCTTCCACAAAAGCAGTAAATTTTAGGTGTTTTGACCTTTGTCATTCGCGATTTTGTAGATATAACCAAAAGTCTTTCATATAACTAGGCGACTTAAACCGAAATCCAATCATCAATATTCAAAGGTTCAAAACATGAAAATTACATTTTTAGGCCACTCCGCATGTTTAGTTGAAACTCGGGATCACCACCTTCTCATCGACCCATTTATTACCGGAAACTCCATGTCCACATTTCAGGCCGATGACATTAGCTGCGACTTTATTCTGCTGACGCACGGCCACGCCGATCATTTTGGTGACACGGAAGCCCTCGCCAAACGCAATGACGCCACGGTCATCGCTAATTTTGAATTAGCCGGATATTGTGAAACCAAGGGTCTCAAAAACCACCCCATGCACATTGGGGGGTCTGCATCGTTTCCATTTGGTGAAGTGAAGCTCACCATTGCCCATCACGGTTCGAGCTTACCCGGCCCCGACGGTCTACCGATTTACCTGGGCGAACCTGCTGGCATCCTGATTAAAGCAGAAGGAAAAACGATCTATCATGCCGGTGATACAGGCCTTTTCCTCGATATGCAACTCATCGGCCAGATGAACACCATCGATGTAGCCCTCCTCCCCATCGGTGATAACTTCACCATGGGTCCTGAAGATGCGCTCAAGGCAATCGAATTTCTCAGGCCCAAAAAAGTCATTCCCATTCACTACAACACCTTTCCTCCTATTGAAAAAGATCCGAATGAATTTGCTCAAGCAGCTAATTTGTGCAATACTGAAGCTATTGTGCTCGAATCGGGGCAAAGCATTGAGGTCTGATGGTCGCATTCAAGCCCCTGCACTCAAGATACTAGCCAATATCTTTCTGCAAACTAACTAACTATGCACGACCGAGCAGTCAAGTGGTTTGAATTCGAAGTCCACAAACGAGAAAATCGGCAAAACGTCAAGGTTCCAGCCGAAAGTTACAAAGATGCTCTAAATAAAATTCAGCGCATTCATCCTAACTGTATGGTATCCCTGGTCAAACAATGGACACAAATGGAACATCTCAAACCGCCTCCAACCGCAAGACGGCGCGCGGTGCCGCCACCCCCTCCAGAGCGTCCCGAGCAAACGCACAATTCCCGAGAAACGGATAAGCAACACAACAACTCCACCATTTCTCCATACTGGGAAGTTCTAGGTGTGGCCAAAGATGCGTCGATCACCGAAATCAAAAAAGCATATGTGCAAAGACTCAAGGAGTATCACCCGGACCGTGTGGCCGACATGGGTCCAGAACTTAAGAAATTAGCCGAACGAAAAACCTTTGAGATTTTGGAAGCCTTCAACGACGCGCAAAAAGCGCTACGCAACTCGTAGATAAAGTTCAGTTCGCGCACAATACAGTTACTTGCCCACACGAGTTAAACGTTTCACGTTCAACTCGTGTGGTTTTACTTTACGAACAAATTTAAATTCCGCCCTTAATAAATCATCCAGCAGTTGGCGGGTCTGGTTGGATATCTTCGCATTGGCCAACTCAAATTCACGGGTTTTCGGACCACAAACAACTTCTGCCTGACTCAGGTTTCCCTCCTCTTTGCAAACGTCTCTGCGGGCGTCATCTTCAAATTCAATCCCGGTGATGTGCCGTTCATCACTGTCTGTCACTGTATCTTCAAAAGAAAACGGCTCATTCTCCCAAACGGCTGAACGTTCACGCTGACCGTTTTCAGACGCCGCAGGTGGCGTATCCGCAATCGTGGTGGCCTCGTCAGTCGCGGGCGATATCTCTATTTTTTTTTGGCCGGCTTCTTGAGGGAGGCCGGCTGCAACTTGCGATAATTCTTTGATAACGGAGTCAATTGCTCGCGTTCGACTGGCTTCCACCGCCTTGAGCAAACTGACTTCAAAATTAACCCGTTGCGACAAGCCCTGCCGTATCGCACTTTCTCCGGCGTGAAGCGCATCCAACATCCGCATCAAAGCTTCTGCCGACATAGGCGTTCCCAGTTTGGCTGTTTGCCCTTTTTTGATCGCATCCAGTAGAGCTGCTCGAACGTAGGTCTGTAAGTCCATCAATACCCGGTAAAGATCCCTGCCACCGTCCGCCCAGGCTTCCACTTGTGACACCATCGCCGCGTAATCCCCACGCGCCATAGCAGACGCCATATCTTGGATAGACTGTTCTGAGGCCAAACCGTATACATCCAAAACATTGGCCTCCGTAATGTTATTGCCACAAAAAGAAATCAACTGATCTAAAATCGATTGGGCATCCCGCATACCACCGTCTGCCATGCGGGCAATCGACTGCAATGCCACGGGCTCAATTTCTATTGCTTCTGCTTGTGCAATCGCACCCAGTTTTCCTACGATCAATTCATCTGAAATCGGACGAAACTCGAATCGTTGACAACGCGAAACAACGGTAGCCAGTACCTTATGCGCTTCAGTCGTTGCAAAAATAAATTTCACGTGAGGGGGCGGCTCTTCCAATGTTTTTAACAATGCATTCCAAGCATTGTTAGACAGCATATGCACCTCATCGATAATGTAGATTTTGTAATTTCCCTCTGTCGGCGCATACTGGCACTCCTCTCGCAAGTCGCGAATATCATCAACGCCGTTGTTGGATGCGCCGTCGATTTCAATCACATCCATGCAACTACCATTCATAATCGCACGACTGATCGGAGTATTGTCATCTGGTCTGACTTGTGGCCCTCCTTCAGCGTTTAGCGCCTTGGCAAAAATGCGCGCTGTGGTCGTTTTTCCAGTACCACGTGGGCCAACAAACAAGTAAGCGTGGGCAATTCGGTCTCCCTCAATCGCATTTTTCAAAGTACGCACGATGTGCTCCTGCCCGACCAGCTCATCAAACTGTTTCGGACGCCAACGACGTGCAATTACCTGATAGCTTTCACCCATAGCTGTCTCTAAAGATAAAAAAACGGGCCAGGCACCCTACGGCACACGAGAATCCTAGTTACCGTTGCTACCTTCCGGTCCTGGCGGAGTTCACTGGTTCAGCGTTGCATAGGACCCGGCCCACTATGACATTCGCCTATCGTAAATTAAAATTCAACCCCTAATTCGCAAAAACGGAAAATTTAAATCTCACAAATTTGCTCTGTACGCAGGTTGGGGGGTATGGAACGATTTCCCGCTTTCACTTGACGAATCAGAGATGCACCGACATCAACATTTCTATGACTGGACTCATTCTGTTATTTGTCATTCCCATGATAGTTGGCTTTGGAGCAAAACGGATGCTCGACCATCGCTACAATCACTATGTGCGTATACCGTCGAAAGGCCGAATCACCGGAGCTGAAGCTGCCCAGGCCGTCATGCGAAGTGCGGGCATTTACGACGTCGATATTGTCGAAGTAGGCGGACGATTAACCGATCATTACGATCCCAGTAACAAACGTCTTGCTTTGAGTAGCCAAAATTACCGAGGCTACAGCCTTGCAGCGATTGGCGTAGCTGCACACGAAGCAGGGCATGCAATCCAACACAAACAAGGTTACCAACCGCTCAAAGCCCGTGCTGCTCTCGTGCCTGTCACTGGAATTGCGACCAACCTGATCAATTACATTTTCTTCGCTAGTCTATTTTTTCATTTAACAGGGTTGGCCAAGTTGGCTGTCATCTGTTTCGTTGTGTTGGCTGCCTTCCAAATCATAACGTTACCAGTAGAATTTGACGCAAGCAAGCGAGCACGTAAACAATTATTGGCAACGGGCATACTTGAGCAGAACGAATTAGCAGGCGTCACCAAAACCCTCAATGCTGCAGGTCTTACCTATGTCGCAGCACTCGCAGCTACTCTGAGCCAATTGCTTTATTTCTTGCTCGCTTCGCGTGATTAGTGAGTGTCCCAGTGCACTGCTCTGCAGTACCAAAATCGGTCGAGGCCTCGACAAAATGAACGATGCGAGCGGCCTTAAAAGCAAGCGTGGGGGCTTGCATGGCATTTACAAAAAATCGTCACCACGCGGACCAGCTGGTGACGACTGAAAAATTTGCATACACGTTCCTGGGAGTGAATTAACCACCATACGTTCCACAGCCATCTTTAGTAGACGCACAGCAACTGCCGATTTTAGTTGTCTCGGACTTTCCACAGCACCCCTTGGCTGATGCCGAACAGCTTGATTTCGAGGAACAACTCGCTCCACTCCTGGTTGTTAAGCAGCCTGACATGGTCAAGACGACTACCAGCAAAAAGACTGCACGGATTACATTAAAATGATTCATATTTTGGTTTTTTGTAGAATTATCGTTGGATTATAAATTTACACTAGGACCATAAACACTCGCCAAAAATATGCAACTTTTAGACACATGATCCCTGGGTTGCGTATAAAAAAAAGGCCCGCACCATCCTTTTAAGATGATCCGGGCCATAAACCTGGCAATAACCTACTCTCACACCGCATCGGGGCGGCACTACCATTGGCGATTGAGGGCTTAACGA
>Ga0102943_1002491_pt1 | contig 10775 bp, 11 predicted proteins | sample SalPonC_black_MG_FD_78174 | JGI IMG/M metagenome (GOLD analysis project Ga0102943, IMG submission 78174) | Salt pond soil microbial communities from South San Francisco under conditions of wetland restoration - Salt Pond MetaG... | ecosystem: Environmental > Aquatic > Marine > Intertidal zone >...
GGACCTGGAAATGCTTTCTTCTGTGTATGCGGTGCAGAAAGTCCAGCCGGTGGACATGTTCCCCCATACCTACCACATAGAATCTGTGGCCCTGCTCACCGTGCGGTAAGGTCCACAGATGGTTTTTTTTTGCCATCTGTGGACAAAACGCCCGCTTTTGAAGGTTATACCATGGAAATATTGGGGATGGTGGTATCAGAAACCTCTGACTTGTTCAGGGGTTCGGAAAACAGGCAGTTGAGGATGAGCATGTCATCGTCTTTTTCCACATTGACCTTGTAGGGCAGTTTGTTGAACAGCTTTATCATGCCTTTGTTGTGCGGAGAGGTATAGGCAATCAATCCCTTGATGCCGTTTTCCCGTGCAGCGGTTGCCAGCTTTTTCTGGAGCACCCTGGCAATTCCCATGCCCTGGTATTCCCGGGATACGGAAAAAGCGATTTCTGCCATATTGATAATGGTATTGCGAAAATATTCTCCCACGGCAATGATTTTTTCAAATCCCAGTTCTCCGATGGTGGCCACCATGGTCAGGTCATTTATATAATCAATTTCAAAAGTGGTTTCGATCTGATTGTGAACAAAGCTTTTTTTCTCATGGAAAAACCGGGAAATGATGTCTCCTCTGTTCATGGTGTAATAATGTTCCTGGATGCTGCGTTCATCAATGGTTTTGGCCGGACGGAAGGTGATGGGAATCTCCTGGATGACAATGGTTTCCTCATATTTAAGGGGATAGACCCCTTTGATGGCCTGCTTGAATTTACGTTCCACGTCAATGAGATCCAGCTCTTTGGCCTTGGAAAACAGTTCATCCCTGAAGTCTGGATGGGCAATGCTGATCAGGGCCATGGCACGTTCCTGAAGGGTTTTGCCAAACAGGTTCACCACCCCGTATTCCGTGGCCACGAACTGCACATCCCCTCTTGGGACCACCACGGCAATATCTGACATCCGGGGGATGATCCGGCTGGTGCGCCCATTGTCTGCTGTGGATGTCATCATGAGGATGGATTTGCCGCCCGGAGACATGGCAGCACCGCGTGTGAAATCCAGCAGCCCGTTGATGCCGGTGTAATTGTTGTAGGGCAGGGCATCTGCTGCCACCTGGCCGGTGAGATCAATGGACATGGCGGTATTCAAAGATATCATTTTGTTGTGACGGCCGATGATGGTGGGGTTGTTGATGTAGTCAGAGGGATGAAATTCAATGGAGGGATTGTCATCAATGAATTCATACAGCAGATTGGATCCCACGGCACTGCCGGCCACCAGTTTGCCGTCGTTGAATCCTTTTTTCTTGTTGGTGATAACCCCCATGGAAAACAGGCGCATCATAGGCTCTGATATATACTGGGAATGAACCCCCAAATCATTTTTATCAGCCAGGCACACCATGGTGGCATCATTGGTGACCCCCAGACTTGTCTGGATGGTGGAGCCGTCATCAATGAGCCGGGAAATATGCTTGCCGATGTTATTGGCGGTTTCCAGCTCGGGAAGGGGCTGGATGGTGAGCAGGTCTTCTTCATATTCAACAATATAATTTACATCATTGACATGTATAAAGCTTCGTCCCAGGACCCTGGGCATGTTGGGATTGACCTGGCATATCACCAGGTCTGCAGACTCACAGGCCGCCATGGTGATGTCCACAGAAACCCCCAGGCTCATCCACCCGAAATCATCAGGGGGAGATGCCTGGATCAGGGCGGCATTCAACGGCATGAGCCTGGATTTGAACAAGTGGGGAATCTGGGACAGGTTTATGGGGGTGATAAACCGCTGGTTTTTGTTAATTTTACTTGGGGATGCTGATCCCAGGTAAAAGGAGCGGATATTGAACTGCCGGGAATGGGACCGGTTGGCAATCAGGGTCAACGGACCGCTTTCAATGCTTAAGAGCCGGACGATTTCAAGATCTGTAAACCGGGCCGAAGCCTTGGACAGCTCATTCACCAGGTGCTGGGGTTCACCACAGGATGATCCGATAAATACCCGTTGTCCCGGTCGTATATGCTGTAAAGCATCTGCTGCGCTGCAGGCTTTCTGCACGTATGCATCTGCCCAATATGTTGTTTTTGGCATAATTTATGTCTCCACATTTGGTTTTATCTTGGGATAATAAACAAAAATCCGGAAAATGGGAACAAAAACCGGAAAAAAAGAACCCACTGGATAAAATCAGAAAATTGATTAAATCATCTGTTTTTTTCATTTTTATCCTTGCGATTTTCAAACAAATTATATATATATTCTACTCAATTATGCATTAAATGAACTTGATTCATAAAATAACGGGGAAGTAATGGGCATACATGAGCGGAAACAAAGGGAAAAACAGCAACGGCGCAAGGACATCATTGATGCAGCCCAGAAGATTTTTTCCGTAAAGGGATTCAACAGCGCAACCATGGAAGAAATTGCATCTGAGGCTGAACTGAGTCCTGGAACCATTTATCTGTACTTTAAAAACAAAGAAGAACTTCACACCTCCCTTTCCATTGATATACTCAAATATCTGTCCATCCAGATTCACAAGGTGGTGAATCTGGATATCTGTGTAGAAGAGAAAATTGAACGGTTCCGGGATGTGTTCATTGATGTGTATGACCATGATGCAAGTATTCTGATCAACCTGTTTCACCTGCAGTCCGGGGAAACCCTTCACAATTTGTCTGACCAAGTGATGGAGCAGCTGAAATACAATTCAGCCCAGGCCCATGGTGCCATCATCCAGGTGATAAAAGAAGGGATTGCAAAAGGCATTTTTATTGATGAGCATCCTGTGGCCCTGGCAGATGTGTTATGGGGCTCCTATGCAGGGGTGGTGCTCTGGGTGGATTCCAAAAAAAAGCTCAATGACCAGAAAGATTTTGTAAAGTCCACACTCATTACTGCATTTAAGATTATCATCCAGGGATTAAAGGCAAAATAGCATTATTTGCAGAGCCTGTGAATTGTCTGGGCGTGCCATTCCCCCCTTCCTGAGAAGGTGGGAATGCCTTTTTGCCTTAAATGATCTGCAATCATGGAAAAGGTGGCACCCTGGTTTCGCATGTCCTGGATCATGGCAAGTACCTCGTCTTTTGTATAATGGGTGCCCGAAGTATAGCTGGTGGTTGTCCTGGGCGGGGGATCTTCTGGATTGTCATCAGCGGTTTCTTTGGAATGCATGGCGTTGAGGGTGGCGAAAAACCGGGTCACTTCATGGTGCTGTTTAATTTGTGCTTCCGTAAGAAGTTCATGGGACGTGACCAGACGTTCCACCTGATCAGAAAGGTTTGCCAGGTGTTCAAGTATTTCAGGCATGATATCACGGCCCTGCCACGGGGCAGAGTCCATGCTGTTAGGATACGGGTTTCTTCTGTCCCGGTTCATGCGCCGTTCCTGTTCAGGGTAATATTTTCCGGCCATGTTCTTGCGGGTGCCGGCTGTATCTTTTTTCTGGGAGCTTCTCAGATTTTTCAAAAAATCATTCATCACTGCATCTCCATGATTGAATGCGATTTATAATATAAACAAATCGCCACCAGTTTGTGTAGGGCTTTACCTTGGCATCATATTAAGAAAAATATTACCATAATATTAGAAAAAGTCAAAATATTTATGCCACATTGTGTCTGTCAGGCATTGGAATATAGCTGAAACAGTTTTGTATGAACAGAATCAGGTAAACCCGCAGAGATTCCGGCAGCAGAAATATGAATGCAGCAATCGTATCAAATCCTGGGAATGCGTGTGATTTTATGCGCGGCGATTTTCAGACCTGAATAAACGCATTGTTATTCACCGCACAAGATATCCAGGTCAGGGATATGCAATTTTATTATAAATTGTAAAAACTGGGCAGGCCAGTGCAGAACAGAATCAGAATCTGCCTTTACGGAATTTTTTTTTGGGTTTTTTCCCGCCTGAGTCTGCCGGATTGACTTTTATCTGTTTTCCTTCATGAACGGTTCTGTTCAAAGCCTTGATAGCCTGGTCAGCTTCTGAATTACTGGGCATCTCAACAAAACCAAACCCTTTGGTCCGGCCGGAAAAGCGGTCAGATACGATCTTTGCTCTTTCCACCTCACCATATTCACCAAAAATGGTTTTTAAATGGTTCTCCGTTATTTGTTCAGATAAATTGCCGACATAAATATTCATGTAACATCCTTGTTGTACACTTGTTTATAAGCCATCTTATGTAGGTTTCACTTTCCTTAAAATAATTTTTCTAAAAAATGGCCATCTTTTGAGAAAGGGTTTTTTGGTTATGGCAAATTATAAATGGGAAAAAAACCAATTATAAGGGCCTGGCGTTTTGAGAGCACAGTATCAGAAAACCGCGGGTTAAGAAAGATGAATTTTATCATCCCGGACTTGTGAACAATGCTTGCTGGATACCCGGTTTTGCATCAGATACGACTGGTACCGCCCTCAAAAGGGGTTCCTATTGCATTTCAATACGGGGCGCAACCTTTTTTTTTCGAACCAAAACGCCCGCTTCTCAGGTGCCTATGATTGTCAGAACGCTGCATTAATGACATGGCATATTTAATGACTTATCAAGGGGCCGCATGTATGCGTACAAGAAATTTCGTTCATCTGCTGTTGCAGTTTTGGGGTAGCAGGGACAAAGTGAAAAGAAATGCGAAATTGCTGGTGGGCCGTCAAGGGATCGAACCTTGGACCTACTGATTAAGAGTCAGTTGCTCTACCAATTGAGCTAACGGCCCGCTGAATTTCAACAAAAGGCAAAATACCAGCCGGAAAACCGCTTGTCAATGGTTTTTTCACCTGCAGAGGCAAACAAACCGGTTGACCGGTTAAAAGCAGGTTTGGTATAGTTACAGATTTATGAAACACGCCACTGTCCAGCCTGGTCTGGATACTACACTTTTAGATGTCAGGAGAAACCATATGATATTTTCAAAATCTTGCGCTTTATTTGATGAGGCTAAAGACCTTATTCCCGGCGGCGTTAATTCTCCGGTCAGGGCCTGCGGCTCTGTGGGCGGAAAACCGCTGTTTATCGAAAAAGGGGATAAAAGCCGGCTGTATGATGCAGACGGCAATGCATTCATTGATTATGTATTGTCCTGGGGGCCGTTGATCCTCGGGCACCGGCCCCCGGCCGTCATCCAGGCCCTCCGGGAGGTGCTGGAAACCGGGACCAGTTTCGGGGCCCCCACCCAACTGGAAACCCGGCTGGCAAGGATGGTAACCCGGATGGTGCCGTCTGTGGAAATGGTGCGGATGGTCAATTCCGGCACCGAAGCCACCATGAGTGCTTTACGCCTGGCCCGGGGATTTACCGGACGCGATATTATCATCAAATTTGACGGCTGCTACCACGGCCATGCCGACACCCTGCTTGTGGCGGCCGGATCCGGGGTGGCCACTTTAGGTATTCCCGGCAGTCCGGGTGTCCCCGAGTCGGTTGTTCAGAACACCTTGTCATTGCCGTACAATGATATCGACGGATTCATCCAGGTGATGAAACACAAAGGGGATCAGGTGGCCGGGGTCATACTGGAGCCGGTGGCAGGAAATATGGGTATGGTGATGCCTGAAGAGGGATTTTTGGAAACCCTGAGACAGGAAACCGAAAAACACGGTGCCCTGCTGATCTTTGACGAGGTCATGACAGGATTTCGGGTAGACAAAGGCTCTGCCCAGGGATTGTTCAACATTACACCGGATCTGACCTGTTTCGGTAAAATCATCGGCGGAGGGCTGCCTGTGGGTGCCTATGGCGGCAGGCGGGATATCATGGCCCGGATAGCCCCCACCGGATCCATTTACCAGGCCGGTACTCTGTCAGGCAACCCGCTGGCCATGGCGGCCGGCATTGCCACCTTGACTGCCCTTCAGGAGGACGGGGTGTATGACACCCTGTACGGCCGGACCAAGGCACTGATGGAAGGGCTGCAGGCAGCTGCAGATGATGCAGGCATTGCCTTTCAAAGCGGGTATGCCGGTTCCATGGCAGGGTTTTTCTTTAATGCGCGCAAGGTGCGCAATTTTGAAGAGGCCAAAACCAGCGATCTGGAAAGGTTTGCCGCGTTTTACAGGGGTATGCTCAAAAAAGGCGTATATCTGGCACCATCCCAGTTCGAAGCCTGTTTTGTATCTCTGGCACATACAAATGAAGATATTACTGATACCATTGCCGCGGCAAAAGCGGTAATGGCGGATCTTTAGTCCATGTCCCCCATCCATAAAATCCACCTCACAGCTGCCTGCGGCACAGGTATGGGCACCCTTGCCTGTGTGTTAAAACAGATGGGATACGACGTCACCGGTTCAGATCAGCATGTGTATCCGCCCATGAGTGATTTTCTGGCTGACGGCGGTATACCGCTTTTTAACGGGTTCGGCCCACAGAATCTGTCCCATGAACCGGATCTTGTCATTATCGGAAATGCGGTCACCCGGGATAACCCGGAAGCACAGGCAGTACTGAAGCGTGGTATTCCCTATCTGTCAATGCCCCAGGCGGTGAACCGGTTTGTTGCAGCGGACAAAAAAATTATTCTGGTAACCGGTACCCACGGCAAGACCACCACTGCATCCATTATGGCCCATATCCTTACAGCAGCCGGCCTGGATCCCGGATTTCTGATCGGCGGTATCCTCAAAGATTACCAGTCCAGCTTCAGGATCGGTACAGGTGATTACATGGTAATTGAAGGAGATGAGTATGATACAGCCTTTTTTGACAAAGGCCCCAAGTTCATGCACTATGATCCATATATTACCATTATCACCGGGGTGGAATTTGACCATGCTGATATTTTTAAGGATCTGGACCATGTGAAGACCGTTTTTGCGGGCCTGGTAAAAAAAGTGGCGGACAAAGGGCATGTCATTGCTTATGCAGACAGTCCCCATCTCATGGATATCCTGAAAAATAATGCCAAAAATGTTATCACATACGGCAGGGGGGCAGACTGGTGTTTTACCGATTCTGTACCCCAGGGTTTTCTTACCCGTGCCCGGATCCAGGGTCCCCAGACATCCTATGAAATTGAAACCCGGCTGCAGGGAGGCCACAACCTTTTGAATGGTACGGCCTGTGCAGCTGCAGCAGATATTATCGGTGTGGATACCGGTCAGGTGCAGGCAGCCATGGCCTCTTTTTCCGGCATCAGGCGCCGCCAGGAAATCCGGGGAATTAAAAACCGGATCACGGTGATGGATGATTTTGCCCATCACCCGACAGCGGTCAAAGAAACCATTCAGGCGGTCAAGCCCTTTTACAGCAAAGGCCGTGTTATTGCCGTTTTTGAACCCCGAACCAACACCTCCATGCGCACTTTTTTCCAGACAACCTATCCCCAGGCTTTTAAGCAGGCTGATCTGGTTTGTATATGCAATCCGTATGTGAAAAAAAAGATCCCGGAAAATGAACAGCTTTCACAAAAAAAACTGGTCTCAGATATTAACGATCTGGGGGTTGAAGCCCACCATTTTGCCGATGTACAAAGGGTGCTGGCATTTCTTGTGCCCAGGCTTGCCCCGGAAGATCTGGTATTGATCATGTCCAACGGGGGATTTGATAATATCCATGCCAGGCTGCTTGAGATGATTAAATGAAAAAAAACTGGTATCGCCTTGTCTGTATCGGAATCTGTCATATAGTATTGTACATCTACATGGTTCCCCGGGTTATTTATCCGCGGTTTGGAAGACAGGGTGTTGTGATTACCACGGTTCTGGCATTGGGGATTTCCATTGCAATTGTCGGAAATGCATGGTTCCGGAAAAAAAAGAAGTATTGAGGAGATAATAATAATGACACAAACCGATCTTAAGATCGAATGGGATCACACATTCAGTGTGGATGTCCAGGAAATAGACAATCACCAGAAAAAAATGTTTGATCTTTTTAATGAATTGATAGATCTGAAACAAAAAAAAGCAGATCCCAAAGCTGTTGCCAATTTGATTTCTGAAATCAACGATTATGGAAAACTGTATTTTTCTGCAGAGGAAAAAATTCTGCGGAAAAGAAAATATCCTGACCGGGAGATCCACTCCAGGGCACACCGCAGGTTCATCAGAAGCGCCATCAGCCTGCGGCGGGAGATTGCAGAAGATATCGCAAACCTGACCATGGACACCATCCTGGAACTGCGAAACTGGCTTGTGGATCACATTAAAACCTCTGATTCTCTGTATGTACCGTTTTTAAGAATTCATCAGTATATTGACGACACCATGCAAAAAAATTAAAGATAAATGCCATGAGAGACGATATGTATGATCAGGTTACAGGTGCAATATTAATCTGAAAACTATATGGAAAACATCATGGTCTTTGATTATAAAATATTACCGGTTAAGGACGAAGCCATTGATGCTCCTTACAGGATCCGGGGATTTTCCGAGCGCAGAAGAACTGTCACCCGCAAATTCCGCAGGGACCGGCGAAAAGCCAGGGCCGACAGAAGGAGCAGTGTAAGAGAAGGCATATTTGTGGAGCTTTCCTTTAAAAATAATCGCAGAAAGGGTGTGGACAGACGAAATGTGTCTGGTGACAGAAGACAATCCACCAGAAAAAGCGCTGTATACCCGACGTATTCAAGATAGCAAAACAAGCTTAAACACGTATAACAGCGGCAGCACCTTGTATAAAGGTGCTGTTTTGTATTACAGACATTGTCTTCTTTCAAAGACCTCCTTTTTCTCTTCATCTCTTGTAAAAACACTGGTAAACATGACAGCATCGCTTGCTGCCATGAACAGTTTCAGGGTTTTATGTGCCCATAAAAAAGGACATATGGAACATTACAAATTAATCATATTTGTGAAAAGTTTTTGCGCAAGTTTTTTGATTCTGGTATAAGAGAGCGGTTTGTGAAGCAACTGGTTATGTTTGCCAGCCTGCTGCTGTATGCCGGGGTCCCCGGGCCGAAGACCGTTATCGTTGGCCGCCCGGATGTTATCAAGGATGTCAGGGGTGTCTCTTTGAAAAGGACCCTCCAGTGTATCAGGCCCTTTGGCCAGTGAACCGGGAAGCAATACTGCTGATCCGGTATGAAAAATTTAACCTGACAATGAAAGAAAAAAAGTGAAAAATAAAGACACCATCCCCCGGCAGATATGGGAATTTTTCTGTTCTGTCAAACTGACGGTTTATACCCTGGTACTGCTGGCTGTCACTTCCATCATCGGAACAGTGGTGCTCCAGAACGGAACCCCCCGCCAATATATCGATCTTTACGGACAAGGCGTGTATAACCTGATAAAGGTCTTTCATATTGATGACATGTACCATGCCTGGTGGTTTTTGTTTTTACTGGTACTTTTGTGCATCAACATTGTTGTCTGCTCAGTGGAACGGCTTTCCTTGATATGGAAAATTATTTTTCCAAAACAGATCCGGTTTAATCCTGACCGGTTTTTGCAGGGAAAAACAAAACAGACATTTGTTGCAGACCAGGATCCAGATCTTGTGGCTGCAGTTTGTGAAAAATGGCTGTCCAAACAGGTGGGACCGGTGCACAGGCAAAAGGATGACAGCACCCGGATAATGTATGCGGAAAAAGGGCGGTGGACCCGTCTTGGGGTTTTTGTTGTACATGCCAGTGTGATTCTTTTACTGCTGGGTGCCCTGATAGGGGCTGTTTTCGGATTTAAGGCCAATGTCAGAATTGATGAAGGAGAGCAGACCAGAACGGTGTTCACCGCCAAAACAAGAGAACCTGTTCATCTGGATTTTGTGATCCAGTGCAATGAATTTGAAGTGAAATTTTATGATACCGGCGCTCCTGAAGAATTTCGATCCAATCTGACCATCATAGAAGACGGCGACAAAACGCTTACCACAGATATCCGGGTCAACCATCCCTTGCGCTACAAAGGGATCAATATATTTCAGTCTTCTTACGGAACAGCATCCCCCGGGGCAGCTGTGGTCACTGTTGCAGACAACAGCACCGGACAGGAAATCACCCGGACCCTGCAGGTGGGTGAAACCATACCCCTTCCCGAGGATGCAGGCAGTTTCCAGCTCCAGGGATTTTTGCCCCATTTTGATTTCAGGGGCCGCAACCTGGGCGAGGCCTTTTTCGGCAAAGTGAACCTGAAGGGAAAACAAGAATTCCAGATCGGTCTGCCCCTGCAGTTTCCCACCTTTGACAAAATGCGCAAGGGCAGGTTTTCTTTCTTTGTCAAAGAATTTGAAAAAAAATACTATACCGGACTCCAGGTCACCAAAGATCCGGGTGTGTGGTATGTATATGCCGGTTTTGTTCTTATGATACTGGGTTGCTGGGTGACCTTTTTTATGTCCTACCAGTCTTTTCTCATTGCCCTGAACCCCATGGATGGTGGTGGCACCCGCATCCATCTGGCCGGCAGGACAAACCGCAGCGCCCAGAACCTGAAGCTGAAACTTGCAAGAATGGCAACCCATCTGGAAAATCAATTTAAAAAAGGTTAATGAATATGAACAGCTCCTTTGTATTATCCTCAGCCACTTTTATTTATGGGCTGGCCACGGTTTTTTATATAGGATCCTTTGCCTTTAAGAAAAAAATACTGGCTAAAGCAGGTTTTTTTATACTGTGCACAGGTTTTGTGTTTAATACGGCAGGAATCGGAATGCGATGGGTGGAATCCTATCAAATGGGGTATGGCCATGCCCCGTTTTCCAACATGTATGAATCTTTGGTCTTTTTTTCCTGGACCATGGCTGCTTTGTTTATTTTTGTGGAACTAAAGTACAAGGAACAGGGATTTGGCGTTTTTATTTCTCCCCTGATATTTCTGGCCATTGCC
>Ga0102943_1002493_pt1 | contig 10772 bp, 5 predicted proteins | sample SalPonC_black_MG_FD_78174 | JGI IMG/M metagenome (GOLD analysis project Ga0102943, IMG submission 78174) | Salt pond soil microbial communities from South San Francisco under conditions of wetland restoration - Salt Pond MetaG... | ecosystem: Environmental > Aquatic > Marine > Intertidal zone >...
CCTGTTTAACGTCATGAATGCCCTTGCCTTTCTGGTGCTTCTGCCCCGTCTGGTCCAGTTGACCATGCTGGTGTCTCCCAAACCCGAAGTCAGTCGGGAGCGTTACCCCCTTCCCAAGTTTGATACCAACTTCATCGATTCTCCTATTGCCGCCCTGGCTCAGGTTAAAGGAGAGATCATTACCAACGCCCAGTTTGCCCTGAAGAATCTGAAAAAGACCTCATCCTGCCTGAAACTGAGGGATGACGACATCCTTGGTGAACGGGAGGCCGTGGAGGAGCACCTGGACAATATCCAGAAGGTGATCATCAAATACCTGACCACCATCTACCAGGGGGATGTAAACGAGCCCGAAGCCAAGGAAATCTCTGAGATGATGCGGATCACCAATAATATTGAGCGCATAGGCGATTCCATGGAAAATGTCTCCAAAATCATTGCCCGGATCTATAACAATGACATCACATTCAGCAGCCAGGCCAGGTCAGACCTTATCCGCATTGCCGATCAGGCCACGGGTTTTTTACAGATGGTGGTGGATGAGATGCAGGAAAAGACAGACGGGTTCTATGAGCGGGCCCTGAACATGGAAGACACCATCGATCAGATGCGTGAAGAAATGCGGTCCCAGCATATTGAGCGCCTCCGGGCCGGCAAATGCTCTGTGGAAGCCGGGGTGCTTTTCATTGCCTTGGTTTCCAACTACGAAAAAATGGGGGATTATTGCTATAATATCGCCACAGGCGTGAGCCGGATTATCTAACCCGGACTCAGGGCCTTCCCCGGCCAAAAGTCCCATCCAATGGGATTTATAGTTGCGAAGGGGGCTGAAACCTGGGATGATATTGCCTCATGGCAAATTTGAAAAGGAGAGCGTAACCATGCCCGGAAAAAAAACAATCGGATTCATTGGCATCGGCGTGATGGGACACTCCATGGCCGGCCATCTTATGGCTGCCGGCCACAAGGTGCACGTGTATACACGGACGAAATCAAAGGCAGACGATCTGCTTGAAAAGGGCGCCGTATGGGAGGAGACCGTGGCCTCCCTTGCCCAAAGAAGCCAGGTGATCATTTCCATTGTGGGGTACCCTAAAGATGTGGAAGAGATCTACCTTAGGCAAACCGGTATCCTTGCCCATGCAGCCCCCGGCACCCTGGCCATTGATATGACAACCTCGGCCCCGGATCTGGCGGTCCGGCTGTGGGACGCGGGAAGGCAAAAAGATATAAAGGTGCTGGATGCCCCGGTCTCCGGCGGGGATCTCGGCGCCAGAAACGCCACCCTGTCCATCATGGTGGGTGGGGACAAAAATACCTTTGATGAGGCCCTGCCGATTCTGGAGGTCATGGGGGGTAATATCGTTTTCCAGGGCGCAGCCGGTGCGGGCCAGCATACCAAGATGGCCAATCAGATTGCCATTGCCGCAGGCATGGTTGCCGTGTGCGAATCCCTGGCCTATGCGAAAAAATCCGGACTGGACCCTGACACCGTTCTCAAGAGCATCGGCCAGGGGGCGGCCGGGTCCTGGTCACTGAATAACCTGGGTCCCCGGATCATCAAGGGAGATGACCAGCCTGGATTTTTCATCAAGCACTTTATCAAGGACATGGGAATTGCCGTGGATTCGGCCCGCCGTATGAACCTGTCGACCCCAGGCCTGGACCTGGCCCTTTCCCTGTATGAAAAAATGGCAGACCAGGGCCTTGGGGACAACGGCACCCAGGCCCTGTACAAGCTGTTTGAATAGGCCGGGTTCCCAATGGCAGGGTGTGGTCCGGGGGCTTGCCTGATCTGCCATGGAACTGTTGACCAGCCTTGGCCTGACCGGCATGTTTGCATCGGCGTTTCTGGCCGCCACCATCCTTCCCCTGGGATCCGAAGCGGTTTTGATCTGGCTCCTTCTAGACGGCAGCCGCCCTTTGGCGGTGATTGCTGTGGCCACCCTGGGAAATGTCCTGGGGTCTCTGGTGAATTACTGGATGGGGCGGGCAGGCATCCAATGGATATCCAGGCAAGGTTCCGGCATATCGGAACCAGAATTGTCAACAGCCCTGGTAAGGTTCAGGGCCTGGGGATCTGCCAGCCTTGTCCTGGCCTGGGTGCCTGTCATCGGTGATCCATTGACCGTGGCTGCCGGCGTGCTGCGGGTGAACCTGATCCTTTTTTTATTCCTTGTCACCCTGGGAAAGCTTGGGCGGTACCTGGCTGTGGCCGGTGCGGTTCTGGCGTTTTAAGACAGGATGCTGAGGCTCGAACCGTTTGTTTTCATTCATGAATTTTTCTATCCAGGATCACGGGCAAAAAAATCCCCTGACGCTGTTTGGCCCTGGCGAACACGCTCATGCCTGGCACCATGCTGAAATCCTTCACAGCAAACCAGGCAGCATTGCCCTTGAAGCTTTTCTTGACAAAAAGATGCTGGTTGTCCTATGACAGGGATCGGTTGCAATAGGGTTATCTCTTTTCAGGAATGCAGGTGCCGTGGAGGTGCGAAAGATATGGGATCCGGCACCATAAAGTGATGAATAAATGGCGGATGAAATCATAGAGGATTTTTTAACAAACAAGGAGAAAAAAACATGAGCGACGTCCATTCGACGGAGTATAAATTCCAATTAAAAGGCGCCCTGCTCGGAGCCCAGATGCTTTTCGTGGCCTTTGGCGCTCTGGTGCTGGTACCGATTCTGACAGGCATAGATTCCAATGTCGCCCTGTTCACGGCCGGTGTCGGTACTTTGATTTTTCAGTTGATCACCAAAGGAAAAATGCCGGTTTTTTTAGCCTCCTCTTTTGCATTTTTACCCCCATTGTTTGCCGCTCAACAGGGGCAGTTCACCTATTCGGGTATCATGTGCGGCCTCGTGGCCGCAGGCCTGCTTTATATCCTTTTAAGTCTGTTGGTTCGTTATTTCGGTGCCGGGTTTCTTCACCGGCTGCTGCCGCCCATCGTAACAGGACCGGTGATCATGCTCATCGGCCTGATCCTGGCTCCGGTGGCCGTGCACATGGCCATGGGACGGGCAGGGGATGGGTCTATCTGGCTGGAGCCGAAGGCGCCTGCCATGATCATTGCCGGCGTGTCTCTGGTCACAACTGTTTTGGTTTCACTGCTGGGTAAAAACTGGCTCAAGCTCGTCCCTATTTTATGCGGTATTGCAGCAGGGTATGTCACTTCACTGCTACTTGATATTACAGGCCTTACCGCCTCCATGCATGCCTCTTTCATGGCCAGTGCCGTGGACGGTAAAATTTCAGGTGTGGCATCGGCCCCATGGATGGACACCGCACTGATCTCTTTTGCCGGTATGGCTGATCGCCCATGGCTGGCAATACCCAACTTCTCATTGCCAACCTGGGATTTTAACGCCATCCTGTTTGTGGTTCCCATTGCCATTGCCCCTGCCATTGAGCATTTCGGAGATGTGCTGGCCATCGGTTCCATTACCGGTAAGGATTATGTCAAGGATCCCGGTATTCAGAATACCATGCTCGGTGATGGGGTTGCTACGTCACTGGCCAGTATGATCGGCGGACCGCCAAACACAACTTATTCAGAAGTGTCCGGGGCTGTGGCCCTGACCCGTGCATTTAACCCGGCCATCATGACCTGGGCCGCCATTGTTGCCATCGTGCTGGCATTCGTCGGCAAACTCGGCGGGCTGCTGAATACCATTCCAGTGCCGGTCATGGGAGGCATCATGGTGCTTCTCTTTGGCGCCATCACTGTTATCGGCCTCAGCACGCTGGTACGGGCGCAGGTAGATCTGATGGAGTCCCGCAACATGATTATCGTGGCCATCATCATGGTCACAGGTCTTGGGGGAATGGTCCTGAACGTGGGTGTTACCGATCTTAAAGGTATCGGCCTTGGTGCTATTTTAGGGGTTGTTTTGAACCTGGTGCTTCCCGGTAAAAACAACAAGGCGGCTTCCTGATCTTAAGAAAGCAGATCATGCGGCTTGCTTTAAATCTTGGCAAGCCGCATGATACGCTGATACAGACTCTTTTTTTGTTTATATCGTGACACGTTTGCCATTGTTAGGATATGCTGGCGTTTTTTAGAACTGTGGGGCTTGACCCGGTATCGCCATCAGGCTGATTTTAAATTATTTGGTTCCGAAAATCTTGTCTCCGGCATCTCCCAGCCCGGGGAGAATGTAGCCGACCTCATTGAGGCGCTCGTCCACGCTGGCGGTGTGGATGTCAATATCCGGGTGTTTGGCCTCTACCTTGGCAATGCCTTCGGGGGCTGCCACCAGAAAAAGTCCTTTGATGTGTTTGCATCCGGCTTGTTTGAGCAGGTCAATGGTGGCAATGAGGGTACCGCCGGTGGCCAGCATGGGATCCAGAATCAGAGCGGTTCTTTCTTCCATGGCCGAGGCGGTTTTAAAATAGTATTGCACCGGCTTGAGGCTCTCTTCGTCCCGGTAAAATCCCACCACTGAAACCTTGGCCGAGGGGATGAGGTCGATGACCCCGTCCATCATGCCCAGGCCTGCCCTGAGGATGGGCACAATGGTGATTTTTTTGCCCTTGATCTTTTCAATCTCCACATTGCCGGCCCAGCCTTCGATGACCTTTTTTTCCATATTCAGGCTTTTGGTGGCCTCATAGGTGAGCAGTCTGGCCACTTCCGAGGCAAGCTCCCTGAAGTCCTTGGTGCTCACATTTTTTTGTCTCATGAGCCCCAGTTTATGTTTGATGAGAGGATGGTCCTCCACATATACGGTCATAATGCCTCCTTCACGCATTGTATCGGGTATAGATAATAAAGCTGCCGGCGCAACCCTATTAAACCCTCTGTTTTTAGTCAAGAAAATTAGTCGGATGTTGACCGGCCAACGCATTTTTTTGAATGCAAGGCCGTGGACAGAAAATAAATCCGCCAATATTGCACCGGGTTCTTCCGTGGTCCGGCCGGTCCTCAAGCATCACGGCGTTCGGACGCGTTGCTTTGCCTCTATGCTTTCAGGGACTTGATGCCGCTGGCAGGCCGAGCCCACCCACTGATCCTCCCACAGACAAGGCCGGAAAACGGAGCGTTTATACCAGTATTCCTCAGTTTTATTTTGCCAGGCTTCAAAGAGGTTATTGAATTTTGAGATTGGATTGTTGTAAAAGGATAGATATTTTTCAAACCAATTCGATGCGGATCAAAGAAATATGAAGCAGGATAAAAATACCATCCGGCTGGGACTACTTGCTCCATTAACAGGTCTTGTTGCCATGTATGGTCAGGACATTGCCAGGGCAGGTCAGATAGCAGCCGACTTGATCAATGAAAGTGGGGGACTTTTGGGGCGCGAACTGGAAATCATCATTTCTGACGACGGTAGCCTGCCGGAAACAGCCGTCCCAGCAGCCAAAAGACTCATTCAGGAAGATAGCTGCCATGCAATTATTGGTAATTTGTTGTCAAACTCTCGTATTGCTGTTTCTGATCAGGTTTCAGTGCCTTTTAGAATTCCGTATCTGAATTTTTCATTTTATGAAGGCAGTATCTTCAACCGGTATTTTTTTAATTTTGCAGCGCTGCCGAATCAGCAAATTGATAAAATGATTCCCTACATGGCGGAACATTTTGGCATGAAAATGTATTTTGCAGGCAACAACTATGAATGGCCCCGAGGGTCTATTGATGCTGCAAAAAGTTCATTAGAGCGCATGGAAGGGGAGACGGTTGGTGAGCAATACTTGTCAATCGGCGTAAGCGAAGACGAAGTGAATTGGGTCCTGGATGGCGTTGCCCGTTCTGGCGCAGATGTCTTTGTTCCCTATTTTGCCGGATTAGATCAATTATTAATGCTGAATAAATTTTATGAGCGCGGATTAAAAAATCACATGGCCGTCGTCATGGGCCACTATGATGAGATCATGGTATCGTACTTGGCCCCAGAAATTCGCCAAGGCCTTTACTCATCCAATACATACTTCATGTCAATTGATACAGAAGAAAACGTTCAATTTTTAAAGCGGCTGAATGAGTATCCCGGCGTTACCGGTGTGTGGCCCAACGGCAATGGAACGTTGACCAATTTTAGTGAAGCGACATATAATTGCGTGATGGCTTTTGCTGAGGCCGTTAGCAGGGTTGAGACGACAGCCAGTGAGCAATTAGTTGGAGCGCTGGAGTCAATTCATTTTCGGGGTCCCCAAGGCGAAATTATCATGGATTCCGATACGCATCATGCCCATGTTAACTCCTATTTATCCAGATGTAATCACCTTGGGCAATTTGAAATTGTCAAAGGGTTCGGTTGTATTGCTCCTGAGATACCCACCCGATACAAAGATTCATTTCGTATTCAGAAACGTAATTTGCATAAGCCGTCACCCAATGATGCCTCCCTGTTTGCCCGGGAGGTTGCCCAGTTTCAAAGGCAACAAGATGACGTCAAAAAAATTCTGGATGTAGCAAATATGGCAATCCTGGCAACGGATTCTTCCGGGACCATCATTGCCGCAAATCGAGTTACAGTGGAATTGTTTGGGTATACCGAAAATGAACTTGTTGGGATGCCCATGCGTCTTCTGGTGCCGCCTCATCAACGCCAGCATCATGATAGATTGGTTGAAGGATTTATCAATAATAAATTTGAAGAAATGCCCATGGGCCAAGACGGCGAAAAAATCGGTTATCGGAAAGATGGGACCTTCTTTCCCATTGAGGCATCCATAGCAAAATTTAAAAGTGGAGAAGAATGGGTTCTCGTTGCGACCCTTCGTGATTTGACAGAAATAAAGAAATCCAAAGAGGAACTCACCAAGCAGGCCACCCATGATCCTTTAACAGGCCTTCCAAACCGGGCGCTACTTCATGAGAGAATTAGTAATGCCTTGGACCGATCAAAGAGACGAGAAGAGAATATCGCCGTATTGTTCGTCGATCTGGACGGGTTCAAAACGATAAATGACAGCCATGGACATGACGCCGGAGATTACTTTCTAAAAGAGCTTTCTGCCAGGCTGATCGACAGCGTCCGTCCCGGCGATACGGTGGCACGATTTGCCGGAGATGAGTTTGTTATTTTATGCGAGCATGTTTTTGATCCAACAAGCATGGCGTCGCTGGCCCAGCGTATAAACAAAACAATGCGATTGCCGGTTGATTACAAAACGATTCTATTGGGAGTGACCGCCAGCATCGGTATTGCCATAGGGCATGGCACCACGCATTCAGCCGACGATTTGCTGCGTTCCGCTGACAATGCCATGTATTCCGTAAAAGAAAAAACACGAGATGGTTGGGGTTTTTTTCATGAGTCATTGCAACAGGCTGCCCACCAACGATTGACAATATCTAACGGCCTTCGTTTTGCCCTTGAGCGTGGCGAATTTGAAGTCCTCTTTCAACCCATTGTAACTTTAGAAAACGAGATGATTACGGGAGCGGAGGCGCTTCTTCGCTGGCATTCACCCGAAGGCCCCATCTCGCCGGCGGTTTTTATTCCCATCTCGGAAATTAACGGCAGCATTGTTCCCATAGGCCGGTGGGTGTTTGAACAGGCCTGCAGGGCCCAGAGGCGTTGGCAAAAAAAATTGGGCTCAAAAGCCCCATACATTACCGTAAACCTGTCGGCTAGGCAATTTGCCGATGAGTTCCTTGTAAAGAGCTTTAACGAAATACTAAAAGCCACAGGTGCCGACCCTAAACGATTAGTTCTGGAAATTACGGAAACTTCGTTGATGTCAGATGTGTCCGGGAATCTTAAAACCCTTGACCAGCTTCGAGAATCCGGTATGAAGGTTGCTGTTGACGATTTTGGAACAGGCTATTCATCATTGGCTCAACTAGTGCGGCTGAATGTCGATACCCTTAAAATTGACCGGATGTTTGTAATGGAAGTAGATAAGAACAAGGAAAAACAAGCCATTGTATCCGCTATAAGCCGGATGGCGAAGTCTTTGGGGATTTCTCTCGTTGCCGAAGGAATTGAAGATGAGGACCAACTCAACCAAATGCTTTCCCTGGGAGCGCAATCCGGTCAGGGCTACCTTTTTAGCAAACCGGTAGCAGAAACGAAATTGCTGGAGTTGATACGTCAGAACAACAAAAACGCTGAAGATGATAATGAGGGGATTTATTTTTTAGTGTATGCCAGTCAATCGGATGCACGTATTGGGGATGAAGACATTCACAATATTCAAAGGCAATCCCAGGCAATAAACAGGGCGAATCGAATTACAGGATTTCTGGTTTATCATCAGGGCATTTTTCTTCAGTATATTGAGGGGCAGAAGAGCAGGGTTAAAAAATTATATCAAAAGATATCTCATGACACCCGACATCATAATGTGACTTTGCTTGCGGAGGGAGTTTCCGACAAGCGGCTGTTTTTAGGGTGGGCAATGGGGAGCCACAAACTTGACCGAAATGAGATTGTTAAATTCGCAGGTTTTTACCACGACACAGAGGAGTGGTTTAAAAAGTATAAAAGTAATCCTGATTTATGCCTGAGTTTTTTTGAGCTTGTGTCAAAAGCCATTTGAGCAGAAAAATCAGGTTTTAGCTGCGATTCAAGACGTTCTAATTCTTATATCGGTCTGTGTGTGGGTTTGACCAGATCAGCTGATTTTTTGAGTTTTTGCAGGGCGAGCCATTTGTCTATGACCAGTCGCTATTGTCTCGGAGATGCCTATAAGTGTAACTTGAAAAAGATACAAAAAGAAGAACGGTTCTGGTGGCATCTTACGATATGTCCTTGATGAAAACATCATCTCTCAAAGATGCATGTGAACCTTTAAACTTCTGAGTATTTCATGGATAATGCAATTATGTGAAAAATTATCACAAATCGGGGGAGAAATGTCTGAAAAGCCAACCTATGAAGAACTTGAGAAGAGAATTTGCGAGCTTGAAAATCGTGTTCGCACAGCTTCTTTGGCTGAGAACCAAAAACATTACCGACAAATTCTGGATTGCTCTCCATCTGTTATATATACAAAGGACCTTGAGGGACGCTATACATATATCAACAAACAGTTTGAAACTCTATCCGGATTAAAAAGCGAAGAGGTTATTGGAAAAACTGATTATGAGCTATTCCCAGCCCAGGTAGCAGAAAACTCAACACAAAATGATAAACAAGTCATCCAAACAGGCACGCCCAAAGAAATAGAAGAGTATGGCCCTGTAGACGGGAAAATGTATACCTTTGTTTCGACCAAATATCCGTTAATGGATGAGGGGGGCAAAATTTATGGTATCGGTGGGTTGTCATCGGATATCATTGAAAGTGCTAATCTTGCACAAGAGCTTCGAGAAAAAGATAAATTGTTTAGAACAGCAATAAAACATTCTCCAAGTGCCATTGTTGTTTCTGAAGGAATAGATCAGGTCGTCATCATGGTAAATGACCGATTCACAGATCTTTTCGGTTACACCAAGGAGGATGTTCCTGATGTTGCAGCCTGGTGGGTACTTGCCTATCCAGATAAAACATATCGTGAAAAAATACGCATACGATGGACAAAGGCTGTTGAAAACTCGTTTTCAGGACAATCCCAGGTTCAGCCGATGGAGGTTATCATTGCCTGTAAAGATGGTACCCTGAAAGAAGTAAGTGTTGAGGCGGCTACTGTCGGTGAGGTTAACCTGGTGGCATTTGTCGATATGACTGAGCGCAAGCAAACAGAAAACACCCTTCGCGAAAGAGAAACTCGCTATAGAACAATTTTGCAAACAGCTATTGATGGCTTTTGGATCACCGATATTGAAGGTCATTTTCTTGAGGTTAACGCAGCATATTCAAAAATGAGCGGCTATAGCCATGCTGAGCTGTTAGCCATGAACATTTCTGACATAGAAGCAAATGAAAAACCTGAAGAAATTAAGGAGCATATAAAAAAAGGCATCCGTATAGGACATGATCGTTTTGAATCTGTCCATCGTAGAAAAGACAATAGTATTTATCATGTTGAGGTGAATTTTAGTTATTTGGATAAAGAGGGTGGGAGATTTGTTTCTTTTATAAAAGACATAAGTGAACGTAAAAACGCAGAAGATAAATTACTCCGAAATCAATATTACCTTACTAAGGCTCAAGAAATTGGAAAGATTGGTACATGGGAGTTGAATATCCAGAAAAACAGTCTGATATGGACAGACGAAAGTTATAAGATTTTTGGCGTGCCACTTGGCACAAAATTGAACTATGAGATCTTTCTATCTTGCATCCATCCTGAAGACCGGGATTATGTTAATAAAAAGTGGAATGAAGCATTAAAAATCAAATCCTATGACATTATGCATCGAGTCGTCGCTGACAATAAAGTTAAGTGGGTAAGAGAAAAAGCAGATATTGAATTTGACTCAGAAGGCAATCCAACCATTGCTGTTGGATTTACTCAGGACTTAACAGGGCTCAAAGAAACCGAGAATGCGCTCCAGGAAAGTGAAAAAAAATTTAAAATTATGTTTGAAAAAGCACCATTGAGTTACCAGTCCCTTGACGAAAATGGTTGTTTCAATGAAGTAAATCAAACCTGGTTGAATACCATGGGATATACCCGAGAAGAAGTTTTGGGAAAAAATTTCAGTGAATTTTTAGTGCCCGCATGGAAGGATCACTTTAAAAAAAATTTTCCACAGTTTAAAGCTGTGGGTGAGATCCTTGGTGTTGAATTTGAAATGGTTAAAAAGAACGGGGATGTCATATTGGTTTCTTTTCACGGGAAAATAGCAAAAAATGAAATTGGAGGATTTAAACAGACCCACTGTATATTCCAGGACATCACAAGTGCAAGGCAAGCTGAAGAATCATCAAAG
>Ga0102943_1002495_pt1 | contig 10771 bp, 9 predicted proteins | sample SalPonC_black_MG_FD_78174 | JGI IMG/M metagenome (GOLD analysis project Ga0102943, IMG submission 78174) | Salt pond soil microbial communities from South San Francisco under conditions of wetland restoration - Salt Pond MetaG... | ecosystem: Environmental > Aquatic > Marine > Intertidal zone >...
GCTGGATTGAATACTGCCTTGATTGTCGATTTTCCTGCTTACGAGAAACACATTCTCCGGTTGCAATGATAGTGCCCAGTTTGATTGTTTATCAACCCAGCAAAAGGCATGTATGGAAACCGACATGCTCAAAAAAAATTTGGCCGCAAACGAGCGCATAGAACGCAAAAATAAAAACAGATAATACCCGAGCATTCCAAGATCTTGATTTACACACATTCACTGGACCCGATAGACATCAAATTAAAACCAGTGCTGTCTCAAACCAAATATTTTGCGCTTTTTGAGTTTTTAGCGATGCCATTGAGCACGGATCAGCAAGTTTTTTATGAGGATCGTACACATCACAAAAGCGCAAAAAATGGAGCTTCTTGAATTCAGGAAAAACATCTGCAATGCAATATAGGTGAGCAGTTACGTAAAAATAACTAATACACTGAATGGCGTGCCATTGCTTTTCAACAAACGGAGCAGAGCTATCCTGATATTTTGGGGATGGTGATGGCTAAATCGGCCCATTCGCCCTCAGATCGTACATCGACGTCGACGGCTTGCCCGTATAATTCCTGAGCTGTATGGGCGAACAGTGCTCGCACTTTTTCCATCTCTTGTACCAGGATACCACTTAAACACAACCACCCTCCAGGAGCCATTGCCTGCAGAAGACTGTCCACATAAATCTGCAAAACGTCTGCCTGGATATTGGCCAACATCAGATCGACCTGCCTCCCCGCAAGCCCCTCCTCTATGCCGGCTGCAGAAAATTCAACAATCCCCGCAGGTAAATGATTGAACACAGCATTTTCCTCACTCACGCGAATGGCCTCTGGATCGCGATCAAAACCATAGACCTGTTTGAACCCGAGCAAAGCAGCTGAAATCGCCAGTATTCCGGAACCACAACCAGCATCCACCACCCTTCGGGTTAAACAGTCCTCTGCGCTGCAATGTGCACGATAGTCCAACAGGCGCATCGCCATTAACCGCGTCGTTTCATGGCTGCCCGTACCAAATGCCATGCCCGCATCGAGGTAAACGGCATGCTCATTTGCTGGAACCACGTAGTCTTCGCGCTGCCAGACGGGCACCCAATGTAACCCCCGCGAGGTCCACGGTTGAATGTAATCCTTATAAGCTTCCTGCCATTCTTTATCGTCCAATTCGACAATGGTTGCCGCTGCGGGCAGCCAACCAAAGGTCTCGCGCAATTCGCCATAGTTTTTTTCCAATGCTTCAACCTCCTCAAAATAGCCCATCAAATAGTAGGGCCCTCCAGGGCGCACATTGAAAATACTCCAATTGGACCGGACTTCTTCACATAAAAAATCTTCCAGGGCCTGCACACGGTCGCCATCGATTTCGCACTTTATCTCGAACATAGTATTTATTTTGTGATTATTTACACAGCTCCCTGCATAATTTTATGAGCCAAGTCGTTGATAACCTTTGGCAACAGGGTATGCTCTGCCGCATGGACTTTTTGCTCCAATGTGTCTAACGTGTCATCCGGGTCAATTGCCACTTTGGCTTGTTCGATGATCGCCCCTCCATCGACAAGTTGATTGACAAAGTGCACGGTACAGCCGGTTTCCTTTACCTTTGCATTGTAGGCCTGTTCGATTGCATTCAACCCTGGAAACGCCGGCAGCAAACTGGGGTGCAGATTAATGATGCGGCCAGCAAATGTATCGATAAAACGGGGTTTTAACACACGCATAAATCCAGCCAACACAATCAAGTGCGGAGAAAGCTTGCGAATCACTTCGATGTAATGCTCCTCGTCTTCTCCCACCAGCTTCGTTTTGTACTTACCGGGACGCAAATAAAGAGCCGGCGTATCGAACCGTTTTCCCAACTTCAGGATAGGCGCTTCTGGCCGGTCTGAAATGATCGCAGCCACATGCGCGAACCCTAGGTGTCCATCCACCTGCGCCTGCAAAATAGCCTCCGCGTTACTGCCTCGCCCCGACCCTAATATAACAACCCGAATCATGATACCCTCAAGTGTGCCCACGAACCCTGCGGATGGCTAGCCCGAATTTCTCACCACTCATCGAGCATCATCGCCCATGACCGACAATAGCAGCACGCAACCTGCCATGCGAATTTGCAGGGTGTCTATCCAGCTGTATCCGCATGGTTGCGTTTGGCACTGCTATTTTGTAGGCCTGAGTAATTCTGCTTTCTGCTGCGATTCGGGCTAGAATGTTTTTGCGGCCGCAGCGATTTTGCGAATTAAAGCTGTCGTACTATAACCTGTTAAAAAAGGTAAAAACTGAATATCCGCACCGCCTGATTCAAGCGCTGCCCGCTCTTCCGTATTTAAAGATGCGCGCGTATAGTCTCCAGCTTTCACGTATATATCCGGAGCGATCGCGGCGATCTCGCGTGTCAGGCGTGGGGTATCAAACGTAAGCACTGCGTCTACACAGGCTAACGAGCCAAGCAGATAAGCGCGCTCATGTTGCGTTTGAACTGGCCGGGTCGGACCTTTCAATGCGCGTACACTTGCGTCGCCATTTAACGCGACAATCAGGGCATCGCCCAGCCCGGCAGCCTGATTTAAAAAAAACAGGTGCCCAGTGTGCAAGAGGTCGAAACACCCATTTGTCATCACCACTGTCTTGCCCGCCGATTGCAGGCGTTTGCGCCATCCGACTGCCGCCTCCAGGGTTTGATGCTTTGGATTGTCGAGATTCGAAACGTTCATGAACGTTAGGCTTTGCTGGATTTCAGCAGATGATACGTTGATAAGTTGACAATCATCAGCACCCCTTACCTGCAATACCGGACGACCGCACCTAATCGAAAAAACGCTTGGCCTTTTCGAAAAAGCTATCACTCACTGGGTTGTCCGAATCACCACAGGCTTCGGCAAATGCTTCCAGGCAGTCGCGTTGCTGCGACGTTAATTTCTTTGGAACTTCAATTTCAACTCGCACCAATTGATCGCCTGAACTTCCTCCACGTAAATGCGGCATGCCTTTACCGCGCAAGCGAAAGGTCGTGCCCGACTGGGTACCGACCGGAATCTTCAACGACGCCCGCCCCTGGAGTGTGGGGACCTCAATCGTTCCCCCCAACGCCGCTAACGTAAATTTAATCGGAATGATGCAAAATAAATCGTCGTCGTGACGCTCAAAGATCTCGTGCTCTTTGACATGCAACACAACGTAAAGATCTCCACTCGGTCCTCCCTGGGGTCCCGCTTCACCACTCCCAGATGAGCGCAGCTTCGAGCCCGTGGCAACCCCGGCAGGAATCTTCACTTTCAACGAGCTGTTTTCAGTCACCCGGCCATCTCCCCCACATGCTTTACATGGGTTATCGATCATGCTCCCCGCGCCGTGACAACGTGGACACACCTGGCGCACACTGAAAAAGCCTTTGGACGAGACCACTTGCCCCGCCCCGCCACAGGTATGGCAGGTCGTGCGGCCCGAACCGGACGCTGCTCCCGAGCCATTACACGCCTTACAAGCGCAGCGACGGCGGTACTGAATTTCCTTTTCGACGCCGCTGGCCGCTTCCTCCAGTGAAATTTCCAAGTCGTACCGCAGGTCCGCACCTGCTTGCGGTCCCCCACGGCTACCGCCGCCGCCAAAAAACTCCTCAAATATACCACCGCCGGCTGCACCGCCGCCACCGCCGAATACTTCGCGAAAAATGTCGAAGGGATCGTGAAAACCACCCCCGCCACGAGCGCCACCGCCTTCAAATGCAGCGTGCCCATAGCGGTCATAAGCAGCTCGTTTCTCTTCGTCTTTGAGTACCTCGTAGGCCTGAGAAATCTCTTTAAACGTCTCTTCAGCTTTGGGATCGTCGGGATTTTTATCCGGGTGGTACTTTACCGCCAGTTTGCGATAAGCCTTTTTCAATTCACCTGCCGCTACATCTCTGGAAACACCGAGCAGCTCGTAATAATCTTTCTTCGCCATAGATCCAATTTTATCGATTGTGCCTTGCCCGCATGGGTAGACCGTGCCGCATTATTCTTTGCCACTGGAAACCACCACCGATGCAGGTCGCAATAAATGGTCGTTCAGCTTGTATCCAATTCGCATGACAGACAAAATATGCTGTTCTTCTACATCTGCACTCGGTTGCATCGCTACACTTTCGTGAAGATTGTGATCGAAACCCGTACCTACAGCAGGTTCGATCGCTTCCAAGCCGTGGCTGCTGAGAATCTGATTCATCTGCGCAACCACCATTTCAAATCCCTTGGCGATCTCTTTGGCTTCGGGATGGGTATCGACCGAACTCAATCCCATCTGCATATTGTCCAGAGCTGGCAATAAATCCTCAATTAACGCAGCGGTTGCGCGGCGGCGGATGTCTTCCTTTTCCCGCGCCACTCGCTTGCGCAAGTTTTCCATATCTGCAACTGAGCGCAGATAACGGTCCTTGTGCTCAGCAGCTTCTTGCTGGAGCTGTTCAATCTGGCCCAACAGATCACCGGTAGATGACGCACGACTGTCTGCATCGGCACCGGCGGCTTCGTCGACCGCTTCAGAGCCAGCTGCGGAATCGGCAGTTGGGTTCTCTTCGGTAAAGGGTGTGTCTTCTGTGTCGTTTTTCATGCAGCTTAGTTTACGGTTATGAGTGTTGATACAAGGGCAAATGGCCCCGGTTTGTCGAGAAACGTTGTGCATACTGACAAAAAAAATCTGTCCTTCAAGGATTCAAATCGTTTTTTTGGAAATTGCGTACGCGGCTGCAGGCCCTCAATCTCATCACACCGGGCTGTAAGGCCCGGGTCGATTTAACGCGCGAATTGATCGGTCACGATAACCGTTGCCTCCTCTTCGGCCACGAAGTTAAAGGATTCTGCGAACGGCAGTACAACGTTGTCCCCTCTGCTGATGCAATTGCCGTCATTTTGTTCACGAATCTTACCTTCAACCACAGACAAGATGCGCGGTTCTTCCTCGGCTCCAAAGGCCAGTGACGTCTCGCCCACATGCAGATCGAGTTTACGCACCCGAAATTCGGCGCATGCTGCGATAACCTGCTCACCGGGTGCCGGTTTTAGGGTGGACGGTTCAAAATCCTCAAAATCAATGCATTTAAGAGAGGCCTCAATGTGTAAGTCCCGCGGGTTGCCATCCAACCCCAGGCGCCCCCAGTCGTAAACGCGGTAGGTGGTGTCCGAATTCTGCTGGATCTCAAGGATCAAATTGCCAGCGTCAATCGCATGTATCCGCCCACTCGAGACAAAAATAGATTCACCAGGCGTCACGGGAATCCGATGGCAACAGGCCTCGAGTTGGTCGTCCTGCAGACCTTGTTGAAACTGCTCCCGTGTAACGCCCGCTTTCAACCCCACCATTAAGGCCGCACCAGGAGTGGCGTCGGCGATGTACCAACATTCCGTTTTCGGCTCTCCTCCCAGCTCTGCAGCCACGGCAGCGGGTGGGTGCACTTGCAGGCTGAGTCGCTCGCGGCAATCCAGCCATTTGACCAGTATGGGGAAGCGGTCCTCAGGGTTCCACCCGGGGCCCATAATGGCAATCGAATGCTCAGCAATGGCCAGGCGCAGTGGTTTCCCGGTGTACGATCCCGCAACCATAACCGACTGCACCTCGGCACGATCGACAATCTCCCAACTCTCACCAAATGATCGTTCCGATGGCAATGCGCGCCCCAATTGCTCTTCGATCCAGCGCCCGCCCCAAACGCGTTCCTTAAAAATAGGTTTGAACGACAAGTGCCTCATGTCCAAATGTTATAGCGTTTTTTTTGACTTCGGCAAGCACAGGATGATTAAGTTTATGTCTTGTTTTATTATTAACGATAATTATGTTTACCAATTTGCAATGACCCATGGCTCGTCTGAATAAGAAGCAAGCTAAGCAACAGCAGCAGCAACAGAAAACATCCTTTGCTCCCAGAAAAGCTGAATCCAAACCGATACTGGCTGTGTTCATTTTTTCGTTGGGGTTGCTCTACACGGTTGCATTGTTCGATTTTGACCCACTGCAATCAGAGTTGAAGATAGCGGGTGGACCGAAATCTGAAAATATCGCCGGTGCTCTGGGCGCTATGGCCGCCGACTACTCCATTTTCTGTTTCGGTATTGCCACCTGGATCATTCCCGCATTCTTACTTTGGTTGAGTTTGTTATTGGCGAGTAAAAAAGCACGCCGTTTTCGCCCCCGGCTATTCCTGGCATTCATAACATGCCTGGGTGCGGCCACCGGCATTGCTCAACTGGTCGAAAATCATTTTCTGTTAACACCCTCCACGGAGGCTCCAACCGGGCAAATTGAGATCACCGAAATCGCGCCCGACACCCCCTTACAAGCATTTGTCGACAACAGCGTCTATTATAACGGGATCAGCGGCGAATTGGGTGAACTCGTGCTCCACCCATACCTGGTGGATCTCATCGGCATTGGCGCTGCGCTGTTGGTCATCGTGTTATTTTTAACCAGTTTGGTATTTTTGTTAACCGACAATCCAGCGAAATCCATCGAAGAATTCAAAGAAGGCCTGGCCGAAAGCAAAGCCAGACGGGCTGAGAAGCGCAAACAAGCGGTGCAAAGCAGCTCCAGCAAACACCCAAAGGGATCCGAACTGGATGATCTCGAACCCTTCATTCCCCGCGCGCCAGGGGCGACAGACGCGGCTGCGGTCGATGACCCCAACCAGCCACCTCCCCCGCCTTTGAGATCGAAAAAATCAACGCATCCGTCGATAGGGCCCCCCGCCAGCGCCGCTAAAAGCCAACCCAGAAGCGGCGTAACCAAACGACCTGCCAAAAGCGATGCAGAATCTAAAAAAGGCTCTCTGTTCTCCTTGTCCAAGCGCAAACAAAAAGAAGACACGCTCCCGCCACCACCGGACCCGGCCGCACCGCAACCCGCTGCTGCCAAATCGAAAACACCGTCCAACCTGACCATATTTGCCAGCGAGAAAACTGAAAAAGTCGTATTTGATATTCCCAAACGCAAAGGCGACTATGAGTTCCCTCCGCTCGAATTATTGGCCCAACCCGATGAGGATACAGGCGATACGGAGCCAGAAGACCATCAGGAAACAGCGGATACCTTGATTCAAACTTTAGATGAATTTGGCGTCAAAGTCTCACCCAGTGAGGTGCACACCGGCCCCGTCATAACCCGTTACGAAATCGTGCCAGCGGCCGGTGTCCGCGTGGAGAAAATCCTCAACCTGGACAAAAATATTGCCTTGGGCCTCAAAGCTGCGGCTGTGCGCATCCTGGCACCCGTGCCTGGTAAGGGTACCGTTGGCATAGAGGTCCCCAACCGCAACCCGGTGCCCGTGTGCATGCGCGAAATCATCGAGTCCAAAGCCTGGGCCAAGTCAAAAGCAGAGATCCCGGTCGTGCTCGGTAAAGATGTTACCGGCAAGCCCATCGTCGAAGACTTGACCAAAATGCCACACATGCTGATCGCCGGATCGACGGGCTCCGGCAAAACAGTGTGTATCAATTCGATCATTGCCTCCTTACTGTATCACTCGAGCCCCGATGACCTGCGCTTTATCATGGTGGATCCAAAAGTGGTTGAAATGCAGGTCTACAATGCGCTGCCACATATGTTGATTCCAGTGGTGACCGACCCCAAAAAGGTGCCAGGTGCCCTGAAATATTTGATCAACGAAATGGAACGGCGCTACCAAATCTTTGCCAAGGTAGGCGTGCGCAATATCGCTGGATTCAATGCCAAGATCGTTAAAGACAAAATCGAACGCGCTAAAGCGGCTGAGCAAGAACTTGAACTCGATGCCGAAATGTCCGCCGAAGAACGAGTCGCTGCTGCTGGCCTGGAAGTACCGCGCGATGAGGAACTCGAAATCCCCGATAAGAAAATGCACTACATTGTGTGCATCATTGATGAATTGGCCGACCTGATGATGGTCGCCCCGCAAGATATTGAAACCGGTGTTGCCCGGATCGCCCAACTCGCCCGGGCAGCCGGCATTCACCTGATTCTCGCCACTCAGCGCCCCTCAGTGAATGTTATCACCGGGGTGATTAAAGCCAACTTACCCACGCGTATATCCTTTAAAGTTGCGTCAAAAATCGACAGCCGCACGATCTTGGACGGCGGGGGGGCAGAGGCCCTGATCGGTAAAGGCGACATGCTCTTTATCCCGCCAGGCACGTCCAATATGGTCCGCGCGCAGGGCGCCTTTGTTTCCGATGATGAAATCAATAGCATCGTCGATTTCCTTGAGAAAAATGGTCCCCCCGAATTCGTGGAGGATATTCAAAAACAAATCGACGGTGAGGGTGAGGGCGGCGGTTTCGCCAACAACACGTATGAGGATGAACTGGTACCCGACGCTATCGGTGTATTGAAGGCCAGCAAACGGGCATCGACGTCCATGCTGCAACGGCGCTTAAAAATTGGGTATAACCGCGCGGCACGCATTATGGAAATTTTGGAAGACGAAGGGATCGTCGGACCTGAAAATGGCTCCAGCCCACGCGAGATCCTCAAGGATTTAGACCTGCTTTGATATTGCCACATGTTTGGATTTTTCGCGTTCCCCAGGCAGACGAACAAACCTTTCCCCTGGAAATAGTTGGCCCCACCAAGCCAGCTACACAGCACTCGTCTGCCATACACAATCCAAAAATCCGTCTTGCATCCTCAACCCTTTTTCACCAAAAGTGAAGCAACATGCAGAACATAGGAGAACGACTGGAAGAGGCCCGCAAACGGCAAGGCATTTCTGTGCGCGAAGCGGCTGAAGCCACGAAGGTGAGAACCGACTTCTTGACCCATTTCGAAAACAATCATTTCGATTTCGACATGCCCGAAGTCTACAAACGCGGCTTTCTCCGCTTGTATGCACGCTTTCTGAAACTGGATGTCGACAAGGTGCTGACGGACTATCAAGCCGTCATTCTCGGTAGCAGCAAACACGCAAAGCGTGAAAGCAAAGAATTTTTTGGGCGCATGGATCTGCCGGAAAGCGAGTCTCCTCTCGGTGCGGAGCTAGCTGAACCGCCCCCTCCCGTTCAGGTCGCTGCACTACAAAGCGAGCATCCGCAACCCCGCCCGGTGGCAGGTGCCCCTGCTAATGCAATGGATCTGGAAACCGACCATACCCTCTACTGGAAAATTGGCCTGCCTATCGGGGGCACTCTCCTCATCGCAATGCTGGCAGTTTTGATCGGCATTTGGGTGACCGATGGCGAGGGCGATGGAGCGGATACCGTAAATACCGCCCCAGTCGGAGCCGTTGCAGATGCGAACGACGGCACCTCAATGAATCACGATGTGCCCAATGTTGCAGAAAATACGTCACCGATGGTCATCACCTCCCGTGGCGACACACGCTTATGGGTACGCCAGGAAAATGACTCCCGCATCCTGTACGACCAGATCATTCGTGCAGGCGAGAAAATTTCATTGGAACGCAAAGGACCTGTAAGGGTCGTCAGCTCTGATTTCCAATATCTGACCATCAATGTAAATGGTCAGGTCTATCACTCCCAGGCAGAAGGTGTGGGCCAGAATATTTTTTACTGAAAAATGCGCTTTACCCTATTCAGCGAGGCAATGCTTCTATTCGAGCTCTACGGATAAGTCTATCTGTATCAGCAGTCTTGGCCAGATTGAGACTGTTCACCTCAATCTGTTGTCCAGCCCGCCAGGGATCATTGACCAAGACACCACGGCCGCCTAAAATCCGACGGTGTAAATTATTCACTCTCCCTAAATGTTCAAAAGCAATGGCAGTATCCTGTCGCGTGTAGCGATTTTGTAAAATACGGTAAAGGCCTCCTTGATAAATCCGCTGCCAGGATGCTGGGGTTGCAACACGGATGTGAGTAAAGATGTCTCCCCTTAATCCTAGATTTAATCGCCGCGCAGTGCGCTCGAAGGCCATCGCTTGGTAAACCGATCGCGGCTCAAGACCTGTATCGCGCAGGTAGAATCTGAGCTTGGTATCCACCCCCCTCACTAAAGAATCAACAAGTCCTTGCCGTGCAAAAGTACCATCTGCAGCTCGCCTTAAGCTCCTCAGTGCCGCCAGGTTTTCAGCACTGACTCTGATTTCTGTTGTTACAGCGTTAGCAACAGTGCGCGGTTCTGCAAGTGCTACAACAGAAACCCTTCCAGCAGCAACGTCAGCGTTGGAAGCAATGCGAAGGTTGTGTGGGTGTCCAGATCTTTGCTCAGCCAATAGTCTTTCCAGAAGAGCGCGATTGGCAGGTCGGGTCTCGTTATTCAATCTGCCGACGATAGCATCTTCAGCAAACCAGTCGTTAAGTGCACGTCTAAACATTAAAAGAGAACGTCTCTCAACAGCTGTTGTAGTTTCACCAACCCGGAACTGCAAGATCCAACGGCGTCAGATACTAATCGCTTGTAAAGTGGATCCAGAAAGTGTCGTGAATATGTATATCGATGTGATCAAGCGTATTGAAAAGCTGGAAGACACAGCGAAGAAAGACAGCGGGAATAGTTCCAGACCTCCCAAAGCATTTTTGGTTTATTTGAAAGATAGCATGCTGCTGTCTTTAGGCAGCATACATCAGCTTTGTTTTGATTTATTTGGACAAAGCATAAGCGAAGGCACCATCGTCAGTGCATTGAAGCAGTGCTCCAGAAACCTCGAACCTTTCGAGGTTTGGGTCAAGGAACGCTTGCTAGGTGAACCAGTAGTATACGCTGACGAAAGTAGTTTTCGTATCGAGAAGAAAGGACACTGGCTGCATGTAGTTTGTAGTGAAAATTACACCTTGTATCACGTGCATGCTTCTCGTCGCTCTCAAGCGATCAATGCA
>Ga0102943_1002497_pt1 | contig 10764 bp, 10 predicted proteins | sample SalPonC_black_MG_FD_78174 | JGI IMG/M metagenome (GOLD analysis project Ga0102943, IMG submission 78174) | Salt pond soil microbial communities from South San Francisco under conditions of wetland restoration - Salt Pond MetaG... | ecosystem: Environmental > Aquatic > Marine > Intertidal zone >...
CCTCAGCTGCCGAATTCGTCGTGGTGAGCGCGAATAATTCGGCAGTCGAAAGAAACAATCGCCTGCCGAAGGGCAACATCGGCTGCCAAGTTCACCTTGGCTGCCGAATTTTAATATTTGAAGACGTGGGAATTCGTGGCGTTGGAAGGCTGTAGACTCGGTAGACGAAAAAGGCCCTGTCCTCCAAAGTCTCGTGCGCAGGAGGAAATCGCCAGCCGAGGACCAGTATCGGCTGCTGAATTCACTTCAGCTGCCGAATTTGTGGGGCAGGAATTCGTGGCGTTGGAGACATGGATTCGCCAGCCGAGAAACTCAATCGGCAGGCGAAAACCCAATCAACCGAAGGACGATTTCGTGAGTTAAGCCGGTGATGAGCCAATGGTCTCAAATTATTTTTTCAATTACATCGTCGGGGATTGTCTGTTGAGAAAATTGAATAAATGTTTCATACCCTGTAGGCAGATCCAATAGCTGTTTGGTTAAATTCGTATTGCATAAACGACCCTCTCTAAGACCTGAGTAATCTCTGTATGATGAATACTTCCAATCCTGAAGATTTTTAACCAAACCGGCTTTTAAGGGATTTTGATGAATGTATAAAAAGCATATCAACGGATAATTGTCATCAGTCTCTAAATCAGGAGATAGGTTCTTAGGTTTAGTTCTTCTCTGAAATAAAGAACCAGTTCTCTTGTACATGTTGTTTATAGCTTTTGTATATGAACTTAGCAGGGTGGAGATTGACATATTGAGAGGTTGGACGATTGGACTGTTACTTTCCGGAGTTTTGGTGTCACTTTCAGATTTATAGCTATCCCGAATCTTTACCATCCAATGAAAATGGTTTGGCATTAAACACCAGGCTAAAAGATGACAATGAGACAAAAGGTGGTTTCGCATCTTCTTGAGGAAAAAATGATAATTTTTCTTTTCAAAAAAGATCTGCTGTTTGTTGTTTCCCCGATTGTAGATATGATAAATGTTACCTAGACTGAATTTCATACCGCCTACTCTTAACTTGTTTGTGAGACAGATAATCAATTAAAAATCTAAGTGCGACGCAAGTTTGGCAATTCAGTGGCGCTTATCGGCGCGAGTCTATATCAAATTTGTGGGTCAGGAATTCGTGGTATTGGAGACGATAAATTCGCCAGCCGAAAAATGCAATCGGCAGGCGAAGGATAATACCTCGGCTGCCAAGTCTAACTTGGCTGCCGAATTTGTGGTGTTAAGCACGGATGATTCGGCAGGCGAAAGAAACAATCGCCTGCCGAGTTGCCAAATTATCGTTTTGGAGTAGTATCCAACATAAAATCAAAGTTACTTAACGGGAAGGGTTTTTGGGCATACAGGAACCCTTCTCCATATTTGTAGCCGGACATCTGTCCAAAGTATTTTGCTTTAGCTCTCAGTGCTTCAAAAAAAGCAGGATCAGAGATATATGTTTCAGGCTCATCACCCGGATCATTTACATTAAATTGAGACGAAAATGCCATAATCGCCTTCTCTTTTATCTCAATTGTGTTGGTAATATCAAATACAAAGTCAGGATCAAAGTGGTCATGCTGCATGAAGTGTAGCACGTGTGACGGTCTAAAATGATCCTGTTTTTTGCCATCAGGACCATTTGTATCGATTTTTGGAAGGCCGCTGTAGAAAATTGCATCAATCAACAATGCAGATGCTTTTTCATGATCAGGATGGCGATCTTTTGGAGTTGGTATCAGGCAGATATGGGGACGAAAATGCCGGATTTTTTGAATGATCGCTTTTTGATGTTCCCTGTTATTCTCAAGTTCAGTATCGGGAAGCCCAACATTTTCCCGAGCATGCAGCCCGAGTATGTCAGCAGCTTTTTGGGCTTCTTTCTTTCTGAGTTCAGGGGTTCCGCGAGATCCCATTTCTCCACGGGTTAAATCTACAACGGCCACTTTTTTACCGGATTTTATGAGCGCAGCAAGTGTGCCGGCACAACTTAATTCAGTGTCATCAGGGTGGGCTCCAAAAGCCAGAACATCAATTTCCATCAGTTAGTCCTTTTATGTAAAATTTGGTTAATATACTGAAACGATTTGAGTTCCAAACCGTAGATAGTCTTTGATACTAAACTTGAAAAGTAGTTATTGTTTCAAAGATCAGCAGCTAAATAATATATTCATGAATCGAATTCTGATCAGTTTCATCGAGGGATCAAAAATAGCGATATCTGCTATATGGACAAATAAAACCCGTGCAATTCTTACCACAACATGTATTGTGATCGGTATTGTTTCCGTTACCGCCATGAATACAATTTCAGATGGTATTGACAGGTCCTTCGAAGAGAGTATGGATATGTTGGGCCGGAATGTTGTCTATGTTGCAAAATGGCCTTGGGGTTTTGGCGGTGAATATAAATGGTGGGAGTATCGAAACCGACGGGAAATGAGATTGGATTATGTAGATGATTTACGCCAATTGACAACATCGGCTTCCAATGTATCCGCTTCGGCAGACCGAAATACAGCTATTCGGTATAACGACAAAATTGCCGAAAATGTAGGATTAAGCGGTGTAACACAGAGTCATTTTCAAACAGCGGGTTTGGATATTGCAGATGGACGTGCATTTAGCGAAGCTGAAGTAAACAGGGCGGCCCGAGTGGTTGTCTTGGGAAGCAGTGTTGTAGATGTGTTATTTCTAAATAATGAAGACCCCCTCGGAAAAAATGTTAGAATTAATGGTCAGCGTTTCACAGTGATTGGAATTCTCGAAAGCAGGGGCAGTTTCCTGGGGCTCGAAGATGTTGACAACCAGATGATTATTCCAATTACTGCCTATGGAACTTTATACAGCCTTCGATATGGAATTCAATTAGCTGTGCAGTTTCCGGATGAGGAAACAATGGAAGAGGGGGAATACGAGGTGATTGGGGCTATGCGGCAAATCCGCCAGCTTGATCCGCTTGAAGAAAACGACTTTGCAATCAATAAAGCGGCTCTGTTTGAACAGGAATTCCAAAGCATGAAAGTAGCAATTTACGGAATTGGCATTTTCCTTACCGGCTTGGCACTTTTTGTTGGTGGGATTGGAGTGATGAATATCATGTTTGTTTCTGTGAAAGAGCGCACCAAGGAGATCGGTATAAGAAAAGCGGTGGGCGCAAAATCTTGGGAAATCCTTCTGCAATTTTTGATGGAAGCGATCGTCATCTGTCTTGTCGGAGGAGTAATTGGCGTACTTTTATCCATTGGAGTAACTGAACTGATCAACCAGTTTTTTGTGGCTTACCTGAACTGGACGACTGTTTTGAATGCAATTCTGATTTGCGCATTTGTTGGAATCTTGTTCGGTTTTATTCCTTCGCGTAAAGCAGCTAAATCTGATCCAATTGAATCTTTGAGATACGAATAGATATGAACGTAATTGAAGTATTTAAACAGGCATTTGACTCAATCAGGGCAAATAAACTTCGCTCGTCTCTAACACTTTTAGCCATTTCTGTAGGTGTTTTCGCAATCATTAGTGCTAATACTGCCGTATTGGTTTTAGATAACTATTTTAAAGATACCTTGAGCTTGATGGGAGGAGACGTGATCTCCATTTCAAAATATCCATCGATCAGTATGGGGCCCACAGACTGGGATAAATACCGAAATCGCCAGGATATTACGATTGAACAGATGGAAACTCTTGATGAACTGGCAGCCTCTGCATCAGGTATTGGGCCAAACCGATCCTATACTACAACTCGTGTATCGTACGAAGAAGAGCAAACGGAGCCTAATATCAGCATTCGAGGTGGAAATGAAGAATATCTATCGAACAATGCATACGAAATTGAAAGCGGTCGGAACTTTACCCAGGCAGATATCGACTATGCCCGACCCATTGCTATTATTGGTGCAGATGTTGTTTCTGCTCTCTTTGAACAGGTTGATCCCATCGCCAAAACGATTCGCGTAGAGGGGCGACCTTACACAGTAATTGGTGTTACAGAAGCCAAGGGCAATGTTTTCGGGCAAACTTTAGATCGATTTGTTGTGATACCCTACACCCATCTTGCTGGTCTATACGGGAAAAATCAGAATATTGGAATCCAGGTCCGGGCCGGTTCAGTAGAGAAGGTAGAGGCAGTTATCGACGATCTAACGGGTATATTGCGAGCGATAAGAAAAGTAGAACCCGGAGATGAAAATGATTTTGAGATAACGACAAATGAATCACTGGGTGGGGTGTTTGATCAATTTACAGGTATACTCTACATGGTAGGATTTGTTATTGGCGGTATTGTACTTTTGGGAGCAGGAATTGGTGTGATGAATATTATGCTGGTTTCGGTTACAGAGAGAACGCGAGAAATTGGGGTAAGGAAAACGGTTGGTGCCACTAAAAAAGCAATTATTTCTCAATTTTTGATGGAATCTATTGCTATATGCCAGTTCGGTGGGGCTATTGGAATTCTTATTGGCGTTGGTTTAGGAAATGCCGCAGCCGTTTGGCTTGAAGCGAGTATCGTTATTCCCTGGAGTGCTGCCGTGGGTGGCGTTATTGGAATGACTATCGTAGGTATTGTATTTGGGGTTTATCCTGCATATAAAGCAGCCCAGTTAGACCCAATTGAGAGTTTGCGTTACGAATGAACCGCCTACAAGATTAAATTTGGGAACCTGAAAACAAACTAATCATTTGAATTTTGGAAAAAAGGCTTCAGAGTTTGTTTTCTTTTATTTACCATTTCCCTGTAAGATGTTATTTTGTATAAAATAAAAGGATGTAAATATCAACGGTATATACTATGGACGAAAATATTATCAACGATTTGAATGAAGAGCTGGAAAGTGTTATTGAAGAAGGAAACTCTCTGTTGAATGATGCGGAATTGGAGGAGAAGCTCGAAGAGCTAAAAACTGAAGCTGAGCTGCTGATACGGAAACACCCAATTACAAGTGTTTTAGCAGGTGCGGCAGTGGGATATATTTTAGCTAAACTTTTGAAATAGTTATTTGAATGGCAGAAGGAGATCGAAAAAACGGCAAAGCCAAAAAGAAGATAACGGATGAAGTGCGCCAATATGTGGAAAAGCGACTTGAGCTGTTTTCACTCACTATTGCCGAACAGGTTTCCCGCCTTCTAGCTGAATCATTTCAACAAATACTTGGATTGTTTGTACTGAGTTTTGCCCTTTTCTTTTTTTGGTTTGCAGTCGGATTTTGGGTTGGCGGTTTGATTGGCAGTATAAGCGCTGGATTTGCCATTTCATCACTTCCGCTTTTTTTGATAGGATATTTACTTATGAACAGAAGTTCTAAAGGATTCACTGAAAAAGTTCAGGCTCAACTCATCAGCAAAGTGATTGACGATTTTGACAGTGACAAGGAACCTGAAAAAATTGAAGGGAAAACCGTTGAAGAAACATAAAAACATATCAATGGCTGATATTCGAAAAAGAAAAAAGAAACTTGAGGACGATTTAGACCTGCTTGAGGAAGACTTTGAAGACCGGATATCCAGTGCACAAAAAAGAGTATTAGGCCCCTTGCAACCCATCAACTTGATTAAAGAAAATCCATTTAAAGCAGTGGGTACATCCGTATTGGTTGGTATAGCACTTGGCATGGTGGGAAGAGAAAAATCATCGGAAGAAAATGCAACTTCAATAGATGATAGTCACAAAGAGAAACTATTCGATCTTCTATTTAATGAAGTTAAGAGAGTTGCTGCACGCAAAGCTGCTACATACCTGTCTGATTTTATTGATGAACGTATTTCGAGAGGAAAATAACAACCTGTTTGCTTCTTTCGATTATTAAATGTAAAAAAACGTATTTATTTGTCGGAGAGCCTACATTATTTTGAAACTCTGTTTACTCTTATTCGTCTAAAATCAAAACCAAACGCTATGGACTTGTCTACGTCTAAAGAGATGTTACAAGCAATTAAAAATCTACTACAATATTTATGAAAAGAATATTCTATCTACTTACGTGCTTTCTGATTGTACCGTTGGTTTCGTTTGCTCAAACAGAACGAATTACTCTTCAACAGGCTGTTGATTTGGCCCTTGAAAACAATTACCAACTAAAGCAGGCTGAAAATAACCTTAACCTGGCTGAAAACGATATAAAGAGTGAATATGCTGATTTTCTCCCATCTGTTTCAGGTAACATAAACGGATCCAGAACGGCCGGGCAGCAGTTTATTTTTGACCGTTTTAGTGAAGGACTCGATCCATTTGTAGACGTCACCTCTCAATCAGTGAGTGGTAGAGTAGGGGCTGATGTTACCCTGTTTGACGGTTTTAACAATATTCTAACTTTGAGAGCCAGTCAACAGTCAAAAATATCGAGTGAGGAAAGTTTTCGCAGAGCTAGAGAAAATGTAATTTTTAATACCGCATCAAGATACCTGCAAGTTTTGCTGGATATGCAGCTACTTGAAATTGCTCAGGAAAATCTTGTCACATCTCAAAGACAGCTGGAACAAATAGAAGCACAAGTAGAAGTTGGTTCGCTTCCAACGGTAGATTTATTCAACCAGGAAGCCCAGGTGGCAAATGATGAATTGAGTGTCACACAGCGCAATAATGCTCTTAATATGAGTAAACTTCTTCTAATTCGTCAGCTTCAGATTGATCCTCAGAGAGAATACGAATTTGTAGTTCCGGATCTCCCAGAACAACAAGATGTTTCAATGCTTTCCATGTATGATCTGAATGATTTGGTTGGTCAGGCAATGATGAATCGGGCTGACATTAAAAGCGAAGAGGCTGATATCAGTAATCTGCGATACCAGTTAAAAATTACAAAAGGGAGTTTATACCCATCCATTTCAGCAAGTGCGGGTCTTTCTTCACGTTACAGCGATCAGTATTCGTTAGCGGGAGAAGATGTGCCTTTTAATGATCAGTTTTTTGATCAACAGGTCAACCGTTCTCTGGGGCTTTCTGTTAGTATTCCCATTTTCCAGAACTGGAACCGGATGAACAGTATTCAATCGGCGAAAGTGCAGTTAAAGAATGCTCAGCTCTCTTTAGACAACACAAAGTTGCAGGTAATACAGGAAGTTACACAGGCATTCAATGATTACGATTCTTATATGCAGGAATTTAATGCTGCTGAAAAATCACTGATTGCTAGTGAAAAAGCTTTTGAGACGCAGCAAGAACGATATAATGTAGGTGCAAGTACGTTAATTGAACTTAGCGAAGCTCAATCTAGCTACGTTGAAGCACAGTCGAACTACACTCAGTCAAGATATAATTTAATTTTCCAGGAGAAACTACTTGACTACTACCTCGGTCAGTTTACTGGCGAGGATGTAGAATTTTAAAAGCGAATAGAATAAGTAAAAGGGGCAAAAAATGGCACAGAAGAAATCGTCTACCAAAAGTTTGCTAAAGATTCTCGGTATTCTGCTACTTGTTGTTGTAGTACTTGGAGTTATAGCGAAGACAGCCGGTTGGTTAGATCGAGGGCCGGCTGAGAAAACGGTGGAGACAGATATCATTGAACGACGGACTATCACTCAAATCGTATCCGCTTCAGGTCGAATTCAACCGGAAACAGAAGTAATTATTCGACCTGATGTGTCAGGAGAGATTATAGAATTAGCAGTAAATGAGGGTGATTTTGTAAGGGAAGGGGACCTGCTTGTACGAATCAAACCGGATATTTATCAAGCCCAGATCGATAACCTGAACGCGGCACTACTCACACAACAGTCCCGAATGGAACAGGCAAGGGCAAATATGCTACAGGCTGAAGTTGAATTCGAAAAAAATCAACAATTGTACGACCAGGATTTAATCTCAGATCTTGAGTACAGGCAATCCCTGAATAATTACGAGGCTCAAAAAGCAAACTTCAAAGCCGCTGAGTACCAGATAGAGAGTGCCCGAGCGCAGTTAAGGCAAGCTGAAGAAGAACTTGAACAAACCGTAGTTCGTGCCCCGCAAGATGGTACCATCACTCAACTTGCTGTGGAACAGGGTGAACGAGTGCTTGGTCAAGCACAAATGTCGGGTACGGAGATGATGCGCGTAGCACGGCTGGAGCAGATGGAGATAGAAGTTGATGTAAATGAGAATGATATTGTAAATGTAAGCCTGGCCGATACAGCAAGCCTTGAAGTGGATGCCTATCCAAATCGATCTTTTGAAGGCGTGGTTACCGAAATTGCGAACTCCGCAGAAGTTACAGGACAGGGATCTGCTGAGCAGATAACCAACTACAAAGTTAAAGTCAGAATTACAACCCAGCATAACCTTGAACAATCCACGGCCGATTTTGTAGCGATGAATGTGAGCGAAAATCCGGCTGAAGAGTTTACACCCAATTTTAAACCGGGAATGTCTGCTACCGTTGATATCAAAACAAACACTGTTTACGATGTAATTTCTGTACCTATACAGGCTGTTACAGTTCGAGATTTTGCTTCTGACAGCACTGCCCAGTCCGATACCACATCAACAGGGGAGAGCCCTCCAAATCAACTGGGAAGCCGGGAGGATTTCAGAAAAGTGGTATTTGTGAATAATGATGGTACTGCAAACAGGATTCAAGTTGAAACCGGTATCAGTGACAATGCATTTATTCAAATTATGAGTGGCCTCGAAGACGGTCAGGAGATTGTTACGGGCAGTTACAGAGTTCTATCGCGAGAAATTTCTGATGGTGATAAGATAGTGGTCAGTAATAATAATTAAACCATAAAGCCGGGATACAACATGGCAAAGAACGTAATTGAAATTGAAGATTTGACAAAACATTACCAGATGGGGCAGACTCTTGTTAGAGCCCTGGATGGTGTAACGTTTAATGTCCGTGAGAATGAATATATAGCCATCATGGGGCCGTCCGGATCTGGTAAATCTACACTTATGAACCTCATTGGGTGTCTAGATACCCCGACAACAGGCGAGTATATTTTAAATGAACAAAGGGTTAGTGAACTCGATGATGCTGAGCTTGCCCAGATCAGAAATCGTGAAATTGGATTTGTATTCCAAACATTTAACTTACTTCCACGGACCGATTGTCTTAGTAATGTAGAACTCCCTTTGATCTATTCCGGTATGAAAAGTTCATTGAGAAAAAAGCAGGCAACCACAACTCTTACCAAAGTTGGCCTTGGTGATCGACTCGATCATAAACCAAATGAACTTTCCGGGGGACAGAGACAACGTGTAGCGATTGCACGTGCGCTCGTTAATGATCCCTCCATATTACTTGCTGATGAACCTACTGGTAACCTTGATACGAAAACAGGGGATGAAATTATGCTTCTCTTTGAGGAGTTGCACCGGGGAGGGAATACAATCATTATTGTCACGCACGAACCAGATATTGCTAATTACGCTCGCAGAATTATAAGATTGCGTGATGGGAAGATAGAGCTCGATAAGAAAGTTGAGAGTCCAACTCTTGCAAATAAAGATATACAACTTCAGGAAGCATAATTTTATTGATCATATCTTTCAAAATTTTGAACAATCGGAAACCAACCCGCTCTCCGTTTTGTTAATCGGAGTATGAAATCATCTACTAGTAAAACTTTTGATCTGATTGTTGTTGGAGCCGGAATGGGCGGTTTGACGGCAGCGAGCTTGTTAGCTAATGACGGGTACTCTGTTCTTGTACTAGAAGCTGCTCATGTACCCGGTGGTTGCAGCTCCTCCTATAAAAGAAAGGGATATGTTTTTGAATCCGGGGCTACAACTTTAATTGGTTTCGACGAAAATCAGCCTCTTCGGGTATTGGAGGATCATTTAGGAATAACGTTGCCAAAAGAAAAGATTGAACCGTCCATGACAGTTCACATGGGTGATGAAAAGATTGTTCGATGGCTGGATCGTGAAAAATGGATTTCAGAGTCAAAAAAACATTTTGGAGAGGATTCTGAGCAGGATAAATTTTGGCGATTGGCATTTGATATTTCAGATGTAGTATGGAGAGTTTCAAGAAAAAATAATTTTTTCCCACCTAGAGGTTTAAATGAAGTGCTTCATCTTCTAAAAAATGACCTTCGTGATCTTTGGGTACTTCCATATACGTTAAAATCTGTCAGGGATACAGCATTGGATATTGGAATTTCCAATCCTGATTTTTTTCGTTTTTTAGACGAACAGTTGATGATTTCAGCACAGTCTATCTCAAATGATACTCCTTTTTTATTCGGAGCACCGGCCATCACATATACAAATTATACGAACTATTATGTGAAGGGCGGACTGATTAAAATGGTGGAAACCCTGCAAGATTTTATCCGGGAAAAGGGAAGTGAACTTCATACCAAAGAAAGGGTTCTTAGCATTGAACAAACAGGAACTAACTACCAGGTTAGAACTTCTAAAGGTAAAAGTTATACAGCAAAACGTGTGATTTCCAATCTTCCGGTTTGGAACATGAGCGAAGTTACTACAGGCGAAATATCTGATTACTTTCAAAAAGAATCAGACAAATATCAAAAAGCGTGGGGGGCATTTACACTCGGTATTGTAACTGACGATCCTTATCCGGCTGAAATGTCCATTCATCACCAGGTTCATTTAAATGAGAATGAATCGATTCAGGGATTGGAATCTGGGTCTGTTTTTGTTTCATTTTCAGAAAGAGGCGACACTCAACGAGCCCCTGTACGCGAGCGGGTTTTAAACGTATCAGCTCATACCGACCCATCATTTTGGTTTAACCTGAATGGAGAATATGATACGATGAAGAAACATGTTCAGAGCAGGGTTGTAGAAATTTTGAAACAGAAGTTACCCGGTTTTTCAAAAGCAGA
>Ga0102943_1002504_pt1 | contig 10745 bp, 10 predicted proteins | sample SalPonC_black_MG_FD_78174 | JGI IMG/M metagenome (GOLD analysis project Ga0102943, IMG submission 78174) | Salt pond soil microbial communities from South San Francisco under conditions of wetland restoration - Salt Pond MetaG... | ecosystem: Environmental > Aquatic > Marine > Intertidal zone >...
GTGAAAGAGCAATCCGTCATAAAATCCGTCTTGAGCTAGCTTAAGAAAGTTCTCTTTATGATGGGCTGTATCATCGTAAAGTCTGACTACCATATCACCATATTTAGTCGAAATGACAACCATTTCCTCTTTTTTTGCGTTCTTATCCAGTACAAAAGAAAGACTCAGAAGGCAGGTTGCCATTACTATAATCGGCAGGAGGTAACCTTTAAAAATAGTATCTCTATTCATAAAATTCATACATTTGGCTATCGTGGTGATCCGCGAAAATAACAAAGAACAAATGAAAACCCGTCTTACATATTTATTTACCCTCCTACTTTTTGGTTTTATCGCCATTTCATGCAACCCTGAGGAGGATACTATTGCCGAAATAATCGTGGTGACTCCTGAAGGTTCAAGAGTTCCGGGAGCCGAAGTGAGAATGTTTGGCCAAGGCACCATCGACGACGATCAGGTAGGAGATATCGCAATTGATCGAACCCAGTTCACAAACTCAAATGGAGTTGCAGAATTTGATTACACAGATCAATACGAGCCCGGGCAAAGCGGATTCGCGATACTCGATGTAGAAATAACTTTTGAGACTCCTGACAGCACCGCGTTTGTAAACGGAATCATGAAAGTAGTGGAAGAAGAAACTACCACTAAGACATTTGTTCTGGGTTCGTAAACAGTCCCTCCTTTTCAAAGTATTCCACGACCGCTTTTCTCATTAGCTCTTTTTGCTCCTTATCAGAAAGATAGGGCAGATCCTTCACCTTTTGGAAGTGTGGCCACCCTTCTTTATCAAGATGGGCAAACTCGTAATAGCCAAATGGCTCCAATACAGTGCAAATAGCAATGTGCATCAAATTGAGCTTTTCGTCTTTAGAAAATTTTCTCACCCCCTTACCCAGTTCCTGCACACCTATTAAAAATAGAATTGCTTCCAGGTCAATTTCTTCCCCAAAGCTTTCCTCCAAGTGTGAAACCACTTCGCGCCATCTTTTTTCAAATTCGAAATCCATTTTGCAAAGTTAGCTAATGGTGATGTGTTTTCACGAAAGTGTTAAATTAGACATATGCTAACTGAAATAGACCTCGAGAACATCCTCTTTTTGGACATAGAAACGGTGCCTGCCGTTTATAATTTTGATGAACTTGATTTGTCTTGGCAAGAACTCTGGTCGGATAAAACCAGATTCTTGCAGGAAAGAGAGTCAAAAACTGCGGGTGAACTGTACGAAAAGGCTGGTATTTACGCCGAATTTGGAAAGATCATCTGCATCTCCACTGCGCTGTTCTATCAAGCGGGAAGTGAGCAAAAACTGAGAGTGACCAGCTATTATGGAAAAGATGAAAAAGCCCTGCTCGCTGATTTTCTCGAGATGCTCAACAGATTTGACCGACGTGGAGAAAAGTTTTTGTGCGGTCATAATTCAAAGGAATTCGATATACCGTACATTGCCAGAAGATCTTTAATTAATGGACTCACCCTTCCGAGGATGATCAACTTGGCCGGTAAGAAACCTTGGGAAGTAAGACATTTGGACACCATGGATTTATGGAAATTCGGAGACTACAAGCACTTCACTTCCTTGAATCTTTTGGCAAAATTATTTGATGTTCCCACACCGAAAGGAGATATTTCCGGCGCTGATGTCGGACGTGTTTTTTGGGAAGAAGATGACGAGGAGCGCATTCGAGTCTATTGCGAAAAGGACACAGTGACGGTTGCACGCTTAATGCAGCGATTTAGAAATATGGAGATCATTCACGATGACTACATTGAAATGGTTTAATATTCCTGTTCTTTTGATTTTGGTGATGTCATGCTCTCAAGCTGAAGAGAGCAGTCAAGATCGTGAAGAGGAAATAATCCTCATTGAGAATTCAGGACTCTTTCGGGGCTATGAAATGGGGTGGGAACCTGATAGCGTCTTGGCCCGAGAAGAATGGACTCCTATAGTCTCCAACGATAGCATAATTCGGTTTCAAGAGAGTTTGTTGCTCTTGGGCGATACCGTTTTAATTGATGCTTATATAGCCTTCGATTTCTATGGACTTTTTGAAGTCCAGGTGGATGCTTTTACGAGCAATGATAGTCTCTCTGAAGCAATTTTAGAAAACTGGTCGGCACAGCTCTCAGAGCCGTTTGGTAAACCGGAAACGCTACTGTCTTCCAAACGATGGACCACGTATAGCGAATCGAACAATACGGTAGAAATTACACTTAGTCGCGAGCGCAATGACGAAAATCAAAAATTTATTAGCCTCAATTATCTGGAGCCTTTAGATGACGAATACTAACGCACTTCTCGAAATTCACAATCTGGAAGTGGCTTTTCCCGATGAGAATAATAATTTCACCACTGTCCTGAAAGAGATAAACTTCATCCTTCAAAAGGGCGAAACGCTCGGTATTGTCGGTGAATCGGGGTCGGGAAAAAGTTTGACTTCTCTAGCCATAATGGGCTTACTTCCTTCAAGCGCAAAAATCCAAAAGGGCAAAATCCATTTTGGAGAGGGAGCGAAGAGAATCAATTTACTTGATTTAAAAGCTGAGAAGGACTTTCAGAAGATTCGAGGAAATAGAATTTCGATGATCTTTCAAGAACCCATGACTTCGCTAAATCCCGTTCAAAGATGCGGCGATCAGGTAGCCGAGATCATTCGTTTACACAAAAAATCCTCTAAAAAGGAGGCGCATCAATCGGTTATTAACCTCTTCCGGCGAGTAGAACTGCCTCGACCCGAGGAGATCTATAACAGCTATCCGCATCAAATTTCCGGCGGACAGAAGCAGCGGGTCATGATAGCAATGGCAGTAGCTTGTGAGCCTGAATTGATTATAGCTGATGAGCCGACAACCGCCTTGGATGTGACCGTGCAGAAGCGAATTTTGGAATTACTCAGGGAACTCTGCGCTGAGAACGACAGTGGATTGATTTTTATTACCCATGACTTGGGTGTAGTCAGTGAGATTGCAGATCGCGTTTTGGTAATGTACCAAGGAGAAGTCGTAGAGGAAGGCCCTGTGAATACTATTCTTTCTTCTCCAAAAAAGCCCTACACAAAAGCGCTTCTTGCCTGCAGACCGAAGTTGACCAATAATCCGGTGCGATTGCCGGTGGTCTCCGATTTTCTGGAAACGAACCATAAGAAGAGTCAGCCTGAAAAAAGAGAACCTTCTTTCCGTGAGGTGATACTCACAGCAAATAATCTGGGCGTTCACTTTCCTTTAAAACAGCGGGGAAAAAATGCGCCCGCATTTTTGAAAGCCGTTGATAGCGTCAGCTTCGAAGTGAAACGTGGAGAAACCTTGGGTCTTGTCGGAGAATCCGGCTGTGGCAAGAGCACTCTGGGAAGGACATTGGTAGGATTGCAAGAGGCCCATACAGGAGAGGCGGTTTTTGAAGGTGTTCAAATCGCAGGAGGAGATATAAAATTTCCTTCGCGCTTTCGAAGGAAGGTTCAGATTATTTTTCAAGATCCCTACTCTTCTCTCAACCCGGGTAAAACGATCGAAGAAGCCCTTTCAGAACCTCTCTTGGTTCATGGATTGGTTAAGTCGAAGTCCGAGAGAAGAAGGCGGGTTTACAGTATTTTGGATAAGGTGGGCTTACCGAGCACAGCAGCTCAAAAGTACCCCCATCAATTTTCCGGTGGCCAGCGGCAACGAATTTGTATCGCCCGAACCTTGATGGTTGAACCGGAATTTATCATCTGTGATGAGAGCGTCTCCGCTTTGGATGTTTCCGTTCAAGCCAAGGTGCTCAATCTGCTTAACGATTTAAAAAATGAGTTGAATTTGACCTATATTTTCATTTCACACGACCTGTCTGTGGTCAAGTATATGGCCGATCGGATTATCGTGATGAGGCGAGGAAAAATTGAGGAAATAGGGGAATCTGGGGCGATATACGCCTCGCCAGCATCAGAATACACAAAGTCGTTGATAGATTCTATTCCGACTATTTGAGCGAACTCATCCCAAAGAGTTTCTTTGTTCATCGAAATGGGTTCGGCTATGGCTGAAACATTTAGTTTTGTGCTCAAATTTTACAACCGCAATGGCCAAATTTAAATTTAAAGAGATAGATGAAGAGGGCGAAGACACGTTAAAATCGGTCGGAGAAGCCAAGCTTTTCAATAAATGGATGTTTAGCGAAGTGGAGCCATTCAATCAGGGTAAGATATTTGAAATTGGCAGTGGGGTTGGAAACATCTCAGAGTTTTTTCTTGATGGTGGCTATGATATTACCCTTTCTGATATACGCGAGAACTACTGCGGGTACCTTGAGGATAAATTCAGCAAATACAGCAACCTCAGTGCAATAGTTAAAATGGATGCAGAACGACCTGATTTTGATGAGGCCTATAAAGAGCATATTGGAAAGTACGACTCCGTTTTTTCGCTCAATGTTGTAGAACATATAGCTGATGATCAATTGGCTGTGGTCAATGCCACTAAATTGCTTAAGCGCGGTGGCCAATTGACTATCTTGGTGCCCGCTTACCAAACCTTGTTTAACAGTATAGATAAGGGTTTGGACCATTACCGTCGGTATACCAAAAAGTCGCTCACCTCGCTGTTAAGGGGGGCTGATCTGCAGATTGAGCACAAGCAATACTTTAATTTTATGGGAATTCCCGGCTGGTTTGCTGCCGGAATGGTTACGCGGCAAAGAACGGTTGGCGGAGGCCAAATGAAACTCTACAATCTGGGAGTGCCGGTGTTTAAGGTATTGGACAAAATGTTAATGAAGCGGGTAGGCCTATCTGTGATTGCCGTAGGTAAAAAGATTTAGCGAAATAGATTGTATTTCAAAATGCAGTAGATAGCGCGGAAGCCGTCTTTCCACCCTATTTTCTTTCCTTCCTCAAAGGTTCTTCCGTAGTAGGATATACCCACTTCGTAAAAGCGAATGTTCTTAATTCGCGAAAGCTTTGCCGTGACTTCGGGCTCAAAGCCAAATCGTTTTTCCTTCAAATTCAGTGACTTGATATAGTCGGCCCGTATCAATTTATAGCAGGTCTCCATATCAGTGAGATTCAGATTTGTAAAGGCATTCGAGAGTGTTGTTAAAAATTTATTTCCAATGCTGTGCCAAAAGAATAGTATTCGGTGAGGGTTTCCTCCTAGAAATCTTGACCCGTATACTACATCGGCATTTCCTTCTACCACGGGTTTCAACAGATCGTTGTATTCTCTTGGGTCGTATTCCAAATCAGCATCTTGTATGATAATAAAATCACCCGTTGATTCTTTTATAGCGCGATGCAGTGCTGCACCTTTTCCCATATTTTTTTCTTGCTCGAAGAATTGAATGTTCAGCTCCGGATTCTCAGCAAGATATCTTCGCACTGCCTCAGCAGTGTTGTCTGTTGAGAAGTCATTTACAATGACCAACTCTTTCTCTATTCCGTCCGGAAGATCTACAGCTTTAATTCTATCCAGAATCAGATGAATGGTCGCACCCTCGTTATAAGCGGGAATTGCTATAGAGAGTTTGGAAATAGGTGAAGTCATATTTTCGAAATAGCCCACAAAGGTAATTTATCAGAAGACATATTTATTCGAAGAAAGAGCAGTGACTCTCCATGATGGTCGAAACATAAAATAAGGCTGGGAGCTCTTTAGTAGTAATGGCTTAAGCCACTCCACATATAAATACACCTTCACCAAAAGAACTGAATGAAAGGCAAAACGGTACCGGTCAGATTAAATGACGGGGAAAGGTTTAAGGATTGCAATTTAAATAGAGGATTGACTTAGATGGAGATCGTGATGGGATCATCCATTACCCTCAATTTCCCCGCAGTTTTTTCTTTGACTTCCTCTACGGTTACTCCGGGAGCCAGTTCTCGTAAAATAAATCCTCCTTCCGGGTGAATGTCTAAGACGGCCAAATCGGTCACGATTCTTTTTACACAGTTTACGCCTGTAAGCGGAAGACTGCATTCTTTTAATAACTTGCTTTCGCCATGCTTATTTGTGTGAGTCATCGCGACGATGATATTCTCGGCGGAAGCCACTAAATCCATGGCACCACCCATTCCTTTCACCATTTTTCCGGGAATTTTCCAGTTGGCTATATCGCCGTTTTGAGAAACTTCCATAGCACCCAATACTGTGAGCTGTACGTGCTGTCCCCTAATCATTGCAAAGCTTGTGGCAGAGTCGAAGAATGAAGCCCCCTTTTTTACCGTGATGGTTTGCTTTCCTGCATTAATGAGGTCAGCATCTACCTCTTCCTCTAAAGGAAAAGGCCCCATACCCAGCACGCCGTTTTCAGATTGAAATTCTACCGAAACTCCCTCAGGAACATGATTGGCCACAAGAGTGGGTATGCCTATACCCAGGTTAACATAGTAGCCATCCTGAAGCTCTTGGGCAATTCTTTTCGCAATACCTGTTTTATCTAAAGACATTTTTTTCGCTGTTTTTATTTTTCGAGAAATAATTGGCTGCTAATAGCTATTCTGAATTAACGCGATCCAAAGTAATGAGTTGGACTTGCTCTCGGGCCACACCGCTCCTTGCAAGCCATTGCTGAAGTGTATTCTCATCCGTATGATCGAAAAATGCCATATATCCTTCCGGATAAGAGCCCGTGTACCCATTGACGATTTTTAAATTTACATCCTGAGCTGCCAGCATTGCTGAAATATTATGAGAAATAATTTCGCGATGAGACGGATTATCCATATTGTGGAAAACGGCAATTATAGATTTATTCGGTTCAATTTGATTGACAATAGCACGCTTGATCACTTCAACACTATCCCGGGCAGTTTCTTTGTCGATTCTTCTGATGTGATAGTTAATAGCAAAAGCATGGTCAGCAATTACAAGCACGGGTAAAAGATAAATTATCCATTTGAATTTTTTGGTGTACAAAAGCTCTTTAGCTGAAAACACAAGAAGCAGGACAAAAAAGAAAACCTCCATATGAATGATTCTGCTCAAGGCACGCATAGAAGAGAATCCCGGAATTTGATAGGGCAGGTGGTAGAGTGTGTGCCCATTCACATTCAGACAAAAAATCAATGTAAGGAAAAAAGCCAAAGTGAAAAATACCGTAGGCCGATTGGACTTGTTTCGCCTTTTTCTAACCATATAAACGAGGGGGGTCAATAAAACCCCAAGCCAAGACAATGCACCCGGAAATAGCCAGTGTTCCCACCACTGCTCAAAACCGAACGCACTGTGATCATAGAGAATGCTTCCCCATAAAACCGAGCCTGGCCAAGTGAAAAAGTAAGATACAGGCTTTGGAATACTCGGGAGAACAGAGTCAAAACTTCGATCACCTACTATTTCTGATGCTTCTATGTATGGGAGGAGCAGCGGAATTAAAAGAGATAAGGAGAAAACGGAAATACCCGCAATTTTAATCCATCCATGCTCTTGATTGAGAGAGTTGATCAATTTCCGCAATCCAAAAACAACTGAAAATGAAAGAAATAAGAAGATTAATCCGTAAACGGCAAAAAAGCCAAGGTAGAATCCACAGTAAAACTGATAAACCAGACCTAGCGCCAGAAATAGAAAGTATTTGCTATCGTGATCTTTCAAGAATCTGAATGCCCAATAAAAGATCAGGGGGAGCATAAACTTCACAAATACCTGAGCATTTGTCGTTTGACCTACATTGAATATGCCAAATGCAAAAATATAGGCTCCTACTACAGCTAAAATTGGGGAGTTGAACCATTTTTTCAAAGCGAAATAGCAACACCAATAGTTGGCTGCAAACAGGCATAGAAACCAAACTTGATAAGAGGTTTCGCGATCCAATCCCAGTATTCTTGGAATAGAATAAAATGGAAGACTTCCAATCAAATTGACGGAGTAAGCAATTACGTTTTCAGTGGGATAAAGAAATGTGGCATCCCAGTATTCTTTGATATGCCCTGTGACAAATAAGTGACCATGCTCGAGGATGTAATAAATGAATCGAGCATCTCCCATATCGCCGGGGATTCGACTCAGATCGTACTTCATGATACCGATTGGAAAGGTAATCATACCCACGGCAAAAAGTAAAACCGCAATAATGGGGTTTAGATAGATTTTCTTAGTCACTGTCTGTTCCGACTTCTTTTCTATAAGGCTTCTCTAAATAGGATGAGTTCTGAGACCCTCCTGCTAATTACTGCGCACGGTTCGCTGTTCAATTCTTTTCTCGAACTTCTCGCCTTGAAAAATTCGTTGAACAAAGATCCCGGGCGTATGGATTTCATTAGGATCCAATTCCCCTGCAGGAACCAATTCTTCTACTTCGGCAATGGTAATCTTTCCGGCCATAGCCATCATGGGATTGAAATTGCGGGCAGTTGCCTTGTAAATCAAATTTCCTTCGGTGTCACCCTTCCAAGCTTTAACAATGGCAAAGTCGGGATCGAAGCTATGCTCGAGAATATGCATTTTGCCATTGAACTCGCGTACCTCTTTTCCCTCTGCTACCTCGGTACCATAACCCGCAGGGGTGAAAAATGCCGGTATTCCTGCCCCTGTAGCCCGACACCTTTCGGCAAGGGTTCCTTGAGGGATCAATTCCACATCCAGTTCACCACTCAGCATTTGCCGTTCAAACTCCTTGTTTTCTCCGACGTATGACGAGATCATTTTCTTGATTTGTTTTTTTTTCAAGAGAAGCCCCAAACCGAAATCATCAACACCCGCATTATTCGAAATGCAAGTCAGACCTTTTATAGAGGTTTCAGAGAGAGCTTTTATGCAGTTTTCGGGGATTCCACAAAGGCCGAAGCCTCCTAGCATAATAGTCATATCTGAGGCAATGCCTTCAATAGCTGCCTCAGCATTTTTAACCACTTTGTTCATGGGAATTAAATTTTGGCTACCAAGATAAGCCTTCTGATGAATCAAAAATATTTTGCTGTCGCGCGTACTTTTCGCAATCCAGCTCAATGCTGATTCCTTCAGGTTTATCAAAGTCGCCTTGTGAAATATTTAAACTTTCGTCTTCGTAAACGGCCTTCATATAATAACCCCAAATAGGAAGAGCCATATTGGTACCCATACCGAGTTTCAAGTTGCGGAAATGGACGCTCCGATCTTCAGCACCAACCCACACACCTGTTACCAAATCAGGCGTTAATCCAATAAACCAACCGTCGGATTGATTTTGAGTCGTACCTGTTTTCCCCGCAATTCTTATACTGCGATCAAATCCATCATATTCTCTGTTTGGTATATCATACCTCAACCGAACAGCAGTACCTAAGCTTCTTCCTTCGTGTTCATTGTACACGCCGTCGACCGTCCCTTGCATCAGACTCAACATGGTATAGGCCGTTTTTTCATCCAATGCTTCATTGGTTTCAGGCTCCATGCTGTAGACGGTTTTTCCGTTTTTATCTTCAATTCGCATGATATAGATGGGCTTGATGTGCACACCCATATTGGCAAAAGTGGCATTGGCCGAGGTGATTTCCATCAGCGACAAATCGGCTACGCCAAAGCACTGAGAGACCACGGGCTTCATTTCACTTTCGATACCTAAGTCCTGAGCGAGTTTAATAACTGCCTCGGGGCCGAATTGCTTCATGACCCATGCCGTCACTGTGTTTATCGAATTGGCAAGGCCCCATTTCAGGGAAACGAGATAGCCATAATCTCTTCCGGGATCGTGAGGTGTGTAATCTTCCAAGAGGTTAAAAGTTCCCTTACGGAATGTTGTTGGTACTTTCGGTACTTCGTAACAGGGAGAGTATCCTTCACGAATGGCCGTGGCGTAAACGAAGGGTTTAAAGGTTGACCCCACTTGTCTTTTTCCTTGCTTTACGTGATCGTATTGGAAATGCTTGTAATTATTTCCTCCAACCCAAGCTTTAACAAATCCCGTTTTCGGATCAATACTTACCAGTCCCGATTGCAAAATGCTTTTGTAGTAAAGAATGCTGTCCATCGGGGTCATCAAGGTGTCAATTTCACCTTGCCAAGAGAATACCTTCATAGGGAACTTCTTCTCCCTGAAAATAACTTCCACACTATCTTTCGGAACCGCTTTCCATTTTTCTTCACAGTCCTCGGAGGTGCAGTGGTAGTGGGGCTCACCTTCGACTTTCGTTTCTTCAATGTTGACTCTTCGGTGGCAATTCGGACATTCTTTTCCGCTCATGATGCGGTAGCGCTGCGTGCGCCTCATAGCCGACCGCTCAATCTTTTTGATTTCATCTGAGGTCAAATCATTTGAAAAAGGAGGATTGGTGTATTTGGCTACATCATTCCAAAAATCTTCTTGGAGCTCACCACCAAGGTGCTTTTCTACCGCTTCTTCAGCATAGCGCTGCATTCTCGAGTCGAGGGTGGTGTAAATCTTCAAACCATCTCTATAGATGCTATAAGGTGATCCGTCGGCTTTGCTGTAGATCAGATTTCCTTGGTCATCTCTTTCAGCAAAGAGTTGCTTCAGCTCTCCTCGTAAGATTTCACGGAAGTAAGGGGCCAATCCTTCTTGGTGATCAATACTCTGCACATCTAAGTTAAGCGGTAGAGCAGAAAGCGAGTCGAATTCTGCCCGAGTCAGGAAGTCATTTCGGACCATTTGACCCAGAACCACATTCCGTCTATCAAGCGTTTCCTCAGGCCGACGCAAAGGGTTGTATAGTGCCGGATTTTTTGCCATTCCCACTAACATCGCAGCTTCTTCTACTTGAAGAGAGTCAGGCGTGGTGTTGAAATAAACATTAGCCGCAGAGCGAATACCTACTGCTTGATTGATCCAGTCAAA
>Ga0102943_1002505_pt1 | contig 10745 bp, 6 predicted proteins | sample SalPonC_black_MG_FD_78174 | JGI IMG/M metagenome (GOLD analysis project Ga0102943, IMG submission 78174) | Salt pond soil microbial communities from South San Francisco under conditions of wetland restoration - Salt Pond MetaG... | ecosystem: Environmental > Aquatic > Marine > Intertidal zone >...
CCACGGAAGGGGATGGTTGATTATGGCAGAAGAATTCGATCAGGACGTTGCGTCACAATCGGCAGACGCCCAACCCATGGAGATGAATGAATTTGAGGGACTTCTTCAAAAAGAATTCAAACCCAAGACAAACCGTGCCCGGGAGGCAGTGGAAACCGCGGTACAGACTTTGTCAATGCAGGCCCTGGAGCAAACCGCCCTGGTTTCAGACGATGCGATCAGAACCATTGAAGCCATCGTTGCCGAAATCGATAAAAAGCTCAGTGAGCAGATCAATTTGATTATGCATCACCAGGATTTTCAGCAGATAGAGGGCACCTGGCGTGGATTATCTCACCTGATCAACAATACTGAAACCGATGAGATGCTTAAAATCAGGGTGGTGAACATTACCAAGAAAGAATTGGGCAATACCCTGAAAAAATTTAAAGGTACGGCCTGGGACCAGAGCCCGATTTTTAAGAAGTTGTACGAAAACGAGTATGGTACACCCGGAGGTGAGCCGTACGGTTGTCTTATCGGAGATTACGCATTTGATCATACTCCCCAGAATGTCATGATTCTAAAAGGGATGGCTGAAATTGCCGCGGCCGCCCATGCACCGTTTATTTCCGCTGCCGATCCGGGATTGCTGAATATGGATACATGGCAGGAACTGGGTGATCCGCGGGATTTGACCAAAATTTTACAAACATCAGAATATGCGTCATGGCGTTCCCTCAGGGATTCGCAGGATTCAAGATACCTTGGGTTGACCATGCCCAGGTTTTTGTCCCGCCTTCCCTACGGCGCTAAAACCGAGCCTGTGGAGGAATTTGATTTTGAAGAAGACACCGAAGGCAACGATCATTCAAAATACTGCTGGTCCAATTCCGCCTATGCCATGGGGGTTAACATTAACCGGGCCTTTAAGCTGTACGGCTGGTGTTCGCGTATCCGGGGTGCAGAAAGCGGCGGGATGGTGGAGGGCCTGCCCACGCATACCTTCCCGACGGACGACGGCGGCGTAGACATGAAATGCCCCACTGAAATCGCCATTACGGACCGCAGGGAAGCGGAATTGGCCAAGAATGGGTTAATTCCTCTTTCTCACTGGAAAAATACCGATTATGCGGTGTTCGTGGGGGCGCAGTCCCTGCACAAACCTGCTGAATTTGATGATCCCGATGCCACTGCCAACGCAAACCTTGGCGCAAGACTACCATATCTTTTTGCCACCTGCCGGTTTGCCCATTATCTGAAGTGTATTGTGCGTGACAAAATCGGTTCATTTGCGGAACGCGAAGATATGGAAAAGTGGCTGAACAACTGGATAACAAAATATGTCACCACGGATGCAACCGCTTCAGAGGAGGTCAAGTCCAGGTATCCATTGTCAGCTGCAGAGGTCGTGGTGGAGGATATCGAAGGAAACCCCGGATACTATAGCGCCAAATTTTTTCTGCGCCCCCATTATCAGTTGGAAGGTCTGACCGTTTCTTTGAGACTGGTCTCCAAGCTGCCGTCGGCCAAAGGTGGCGTATAATGGCCAAAGGCAATAAAGCCAGAGAATATCTTCAGGCCGGTGACTTGGAAAAGGCCTTGGGCGCGCTCACTGAGCAGATCCGCAGTGATCCGTCGAAAGTTGAACTGCGAATCTTTATCTTTCAGCTGCTCAGTGTTCTTGGCCGGTGGGATCGGGCCATGACCCAGCTCAATGTGGCGGCTGAAATGGACAGTGATGCCGCCCTGATGGCTCAAGTTTACCGTAACGCACTGAATTGTGAGGTGTTACGCGCTGGTGTATTTAAGGGCCGGCGGTCTCCTTTAATTTTCGGTGAGCCTTTGGAGTGGATGGCATGGCTCATACAGGTGCCCGGATTCATCTGCGCCGGTGAACTTAAGGCCGCGGCAGACATGCGTGATAAGGCATTTGATGCGTCCCCGATTGTTTCGGGCCAAATCGACGGGCAGGCGTTTGAATGGATTGCCGATGCAGACGTCCGGCTCGGACCGACACTTGAGGCCATTGTCAATGGGAAATATTATTGGATTCCTTTTGAACATATCCAAAGGATTCAAATTGAAGAACCGGTCAATCTTCGTGATGTGATCTGGGTGCCGACAACCTTTACATGGGCCAACCAGGGACAGGCAATGGGGATGATCCCAAGCCGGTATCCAGGCTCGGAGAACGAACAGGACAGTGCCTTTCAAATGGGGCGCAAAACAAATTGGCTGGATTTGGGGCACGACTTTTTTACTGGCATTGGCCAACGCATGCTGGCGACAGATCAAGGCGAATACCCCCTCTTGGAAATCAGGGAGGTGACCCTTGACCATCCCGGCAGCCAACAGGAATCGGGTTGACACCATGGGGGAAATCAAACCAAAGGAGAAATTATTTCCATGCCTGTTGGACAGGTTGACCGACAATGAGCCCGGCAAGCGCAAGGAGAGCCGGAAAGACCGTGTCATGAACATACAGCAGTATCGCAACGCGGTGCTTCGGGACGTGGCCTGGTTGCTTAACACCTATGCCAATGAAGAATTGGGCGGATTCGACCAATACACAGAGCTGTCATCGTCGGTTTTGAACTTTGGTTTCCGAAATGTGGCCGGTATGACGGTGTCCAGTCTAAGCGCGGATGAAATAGAATATCAGTTGATCAAAGCCTTGCGGCGGTTTGAGCCGCGTATTCTGCCGAACACAATCTCCATTGATATGGTGGTGGACCCAGACGATATGACGAACCGTTCCCTGAGGTTTGAGATCCGCGGGGACCTTTGGTCTCTGCCAATTCCGGAATCCCTGTTTATCAGGACCCAGTTGGACCTTGAAACAGGCAAAATTAAATTCACCAGGGGATAGTGTGGATAAAAGATTATTAGAATACTACAACAAGGAACTTCAACACCTCAGAGGGACTGCAGGTGAGTTTGCCCGGGAGTTCCCCAAGATTGCCTCGCGGCTGTCCCTGGACGAATTTGCCTGCGCAGATCCTTATGTGGAACGGTTGCTGGAGGGATTTGCCTTTCTGGCTGCCCGGGTACATTTGAAGCTGGATGCGGAGTTTCCCCAGTTTACCCAATCAATTCTGGAAACGGTGTATCCCTATTACTTGTCGCCAACCCCGTCAATGGCCATTGTGGAATTCGGCTTTGATACGGCCCAAAGCGGTTTGAAAAACGGGTTTGAGATTCCCCGCGACACCCTGCTTCGATCGGTGATCGGGGGAGACAGCCGTACTGCCTGCGAGTACCGGACCAGGCATCCCGTCACGCTTTGGCCGCTGGAGATCATCCACGCACAGTATTATGCCCAGGATATTGGACGGTTGCGCCCTCCAGAATCAATGCCTGTCGCCAAGGCCGGGCTGCAAATCCGTCTTAAATCGCCGCCGGACCTTCCCTTTTCTGAGTTTAACATGGATGAGCTGACCTTTTTCATCCGTGGGTCCGAAGAATTGCCCATGCAGATTTATGAGCAGATTTTTGGGCATAGCCAGAACGTGTTGGTGCAGTCCGTGGAGAAAAATTCTACCTGGCAGTCTGTTTTGCCGGTTGAAAACATTTGCCCGGTCGGGTTTGAGGACGCACAAGCTCTCCTGCCGGTGGTGGCCAGGTCTTTCCAGGGGTATCGACTGCTGCATGAATACTTTGCGTTTCCCGAGCGGTTCCTGTTTTTCCGGGTGACGGGACTGAAGGAATGCATCAGGCAATGTGATGGCGAGAACCTGGATATTATTATTTTATTTGATGATAAAGTGCCGGCACTTGAAGGCCGGGTGGATGCCGGCAATTTTCTGCTGCATTGCTCACCGGTCATCAACCTGTTTCCAAAACGCGCGGACATCATTCATTTATCTAATAAATTCACTGAATATCACGTGGTACCGGCCCGGACCCATCCCATGGACTTTGAGGTGTATCAAGTGCTTGGCGTGACCGGATATGGGGTCCATGCCGATGACAAGCAGACGTTTACCCCCTTTTATTCGGCCAAGGATACAGACAATGTCAACGGCGGGGGGGCATACTTTACCGTGAACCGAACGCCGCGAATGATGTCGAGCCGGGAAAAGCAGCACGGCCGGCGCAGCAGCTACGGCGGTAGCGAGGTCTTTGTCTCAATTGTGGATACAGCGGCGGCACCATACCAATCGGATTTGCGCCAGCTGGCTGTTGAGACGCTGTGCACCAACCGGGACCTTCCCATTCAGATGAGTATTGGCCGGGGGGAGACCGATTTTAATTTGGATATCAGCTCACCGGTGACATCCGTGCGTTGTGTGTCTGGGCCTACGCCGCCGCGCCTGTCAAATATCCATGGCGAGATTAGCTGGCGGGTGATCAATCATTTAAACCTGAATTATCTTTCATTGGTAGACGGGCCGGATGGAAAAGGATCTGCCGCCATCCGGGATTTACTCGGGCTGTATTGCGATGCCGGCGATCTTCAGACCAGAAAACAGATTGAAGGGGTGTTATCTGTAAACAGCCGACCGATTACCCGTCGGGTAATCGGCCAGGGGCAGATGGCTTTTGTTCGGGGGCTGGAAATTACAATTGAATTTGATGAACTGGCTTTTACAGGGACCGGTATCTTTCTTCTAGGGGCTGTAATGAATGTTTTTTTTGCCAAATATGTTTCCATTAACTCTTTTACGGAAACTGTAATAAAAAGTAGGGAACGTGGAGAAATAATGCGATGGCCGGTAAAATTGGGCAACAAACAAACGCTGTAGACCTTGGATTTCTTGAGAATCCAGCCGGGCTCAGTTTTTTTCAAGCCGCCCGAAGGGTGGAATGCATGTTTTCGCATAAACCACGATTGGGGTGCGCGGTACGCTCGACAGATGATCCCATTCAATTCTGCCAGGAACCTTTTTTGGACTTTGCACCTGCGGCACTCCATCGTTTTGAATACCAGAATGAGACAGTGAAACACCGCCTTTTTGTCAAATTCATGGGGTTGCTGGGCCCCCAGGGTCCCATGCCCCTGCACATTACTGATTATATCCACGACCGCAAATTGAACCATGATGACCATACCCTGGCCCGCTTTCTCGATATATTTAATCACCGGATGATAAGTCTGTTTTACCGGGCATGGGCCTGCAACCGCCCAACCGTCAGCCATGACCGGCCCGATGACGATCGGTTTTCCGCTTATATCGGCAGCCTGGTTGGGATCGGTTGGGACTCTTTGCTGAATCGGGATGCCGTACCTGATGCGGCTAAATTGCATTATTGCGGCCATCTTGCCTGCCAGACGCGGCATGCTGAGGGGCTGCGCGGAATATTGGAGGATTATTTCGGCATCCAAACATGCATACATGAGTTTGTCGGGCAGTGGATCACACTACCCGAAATTTACCGGTGCAGATTGGGCCAGTCGGCAGAGAACGCTGCCATAGGTGTTAATGCAGTGGTCGGTTCCCAGGTATGGGATTGCCAGCAAAAGTTCAGGATTGTGATGGGGCCGATGAGTCTGGCGGATTATGAGCGGTTGTTGCCTGGGGGGAAGAGCTTTACCGTTTTGAACGACTGGGTGCGCAACTATGTTGGTGATACGCTGAATTGGGAATTGCGCCTTATCCTGAAGGCGGAGGAAGTTCCCCGGGTGTGCCTTGGTGAATCGGGGCGTCTGGGATGGACCGGGTGGCTTAAGAGCCGGCCCTTTGAAGAAGATGTCAGCAATATTGTTGCCTAGACAGAGACTGCATGAGGGCTTTTGAAAAAGAAGGTTAACTTTAAATCAAATGGGGGCCATCATGGCTGAAATCAACCGCACATCACTATTTGGCAAACTTAACAGCCTTGCCTACAAATCGGTGGAAAGCGCCACTGTGTTTTGCAAGATGCGAGGTAACCCCTACGTGGAACTTATTCATTTTCTCCACATGGTTTTGCAACAGCAGGATTCAGACCTGCATCATATTATCAATCATTACGATCTCAATGCATCAAAGCTCTCATCTGATATGACTGCTTCACTGGACAGCCTGCCCCGGGGGGCAACATCCATTTCCGATTTTTCCCCTCATCTGGAGGAGGCGGTGGAAAGGGCTTGGGTATACAGTTCATTGCTCTTTGGCGTATCACAGGTGCGCACCGGCCATATGGTCATTGCCTTGTTGAAAGCGGCAGGACTTAAGGCGGTATTGCCTTCTATATCTTCTGAGTTTGCCAAGATCAAAGTCGAAGATCTTTCCGATAATTTTGATGCCATTGTGGAAGGCTCGCCTGAAGATGGGCTTTACGCCCAGGACGGTACCCAGGTGGGAGGTGGTGTTGCGCCCGGTGAAGCCAGCGGCGCCGTAGCGCCGGCGGCCATGGGCAAACAGGAAGCGCTGAGTCAGTTTTCCGTGGATCTTACGGAGACGGCGCGCCAGGGGGAACTTGACCCGATTTTAGGCCGGGATGATGAGATCCGTCAGATTGTGGATATCCTCATGCGCCGCCGACAGAATAATCCCATGATCACTGGTGAGGCCGGCGTGGGGAAAACCGCCGTGGTGGAGGGCTTTGCCCAGCGTATCGTTTCGGGAGATATCCCTCCGCCGCTGCAGGATGTGACCGTACGAACCCTGGACCTGGGATTGCTTCAGGCCGGTGCAAGCATGAAAGGGGAATTTGAAAACCGGCTGCGTCAGGTCATAGAAGAGGTCCAGGCCTCGCCCAAACCAATCATTCTTTTTATCGATGAAGCCCACACCTTAATCGGCGCAGGGGGTGCCCCAGGCTCGGGAGATGCTGCGAATCTGCTCAAGCCCGCCCTTGCACGGGGGACGCTCAGAACCATTGCCGCCACGACCTGGGCTGAATATAAAAAATATGTTGAAAAGGACGCCGCTCTTACTCGGCGGTTCCAGGTTGTGAAGATTGAAGAGCCCTCGGAACAGAAAGCCATTATGATGCTGCGGGGTCTGGCCGGGGTCAGTGAAAAACATCATCGGGTGCAGATACTTGATGAGGCCCTGGTGGCTGCGGTTCACCTTTCCCATCGATACATTCCGGCACGTCAGTTGCCGGATAAGGCGGTCAGTTTGCTGGACACTGCCTGTGCCCGTGTTGCCATCAGCCTGCATGCCACCCCGGCAGCGGTGGAAGCCTGCCGGCGGCGTGTCAGTGCCCTGGAAACGGAAAATGAAATTCTCGGCCGGGAGGAAGCCGTTGGAATGGTGCGCTCCAAACGAAGGCAGGACATTCAAGAGGCGTTGAACCAGGAAACTGAGACCCTTAAGCAGCTTGAAGCGGATTGGCAGAAAGAGAAAGACTTGGTGGATAAAGTGCTTGAATTAAGAGGGCGGCTGCGTGCCGAGACCGGTCGGCCCATTGATGAAATGGGTGAAGAACCCTCTGAAACAGACCTTTCAGAAAAAGCAAGCGGGGCCGTAGAGGAGAAGGAGGCATCTGGTGAAAAGGAAATAGCCAAAGGCACCCTTACTGAAGAAGAACGTGACGCCATGATGGCCGAACTCAAGCAGCTTACGGATCAACTCAACGATGTCCAGGGCGAAACGCCTTTGATTTTACCCAGTGTTGATGAACAGGCCGTGGCTTCCGTGGTGGCGGACTGGACCGGTGTCCCCGTGGGCCGGATGGTTAAAAATGAGATAGAAGCCATTATGAACCTGGCCGATACCCTTGAAAGGCGCATCATTGGGCAACGCCATGTATTGGATACCATCGCCAAACGTATGCAGACTTCCAGGGCCAAGCTGGAGAACCCCAACAGGCCCATCGGCGTCTTTATGTTCGTGGGACCCAGCGGTGTAGGCAAAACCGAGTCTGCCCTGGCATTGGCCGAAGCGCTTTACGGCGGCGAGCAAAACGTGATCACCATCAACATGAGCGAGTTTCAGGAGGCACATACCGTATCAACCCTGAAAGGGGCGCCCCCCGGATATGTCGGATACGGGGAGGGCGGCGTCCTTACCGAAGCCGTTCGCAGGCGTCCATATAGTATTATTTTGCTGGATGAAGTCGAAAAAGCCCACAAGGACGTTCATGAAGTGTTTTACCAGGTCTTTGACAAGGGGAGAATGGAAGATGGAGAGGGCCGCATGATCGACTTTAAAAATACGATCATTCTGCTCACCAGCAATGTCGGCACGGACCTGATCATGAACATGTGCAAGGACCCGGACCTCATGCCGGATCCGGGCGGCATTGCCAAAGCACTGCGGGATACCTTGCTGAAGGCATTCCCCCCCGCCTTTTTGGGACGGTTGGCGGTGGTGCCGTTCTATCCCCTGAGTGACGAGGTGATACGCAAGATTGTGCGCCTGCAGCTGGGCCGCATTGAAACACGTATCCAGGAAAATCATCATATACCTTTTACCTATGATGACGACGTTGTCGAGCTGATCAACAGCCGCTGCACGGAAGTGGAAAGCGGCGCACGTGTGGTAGACGCCATCTTAACCCACACACTGCTGCCGGAAATCAGCAATGAAATTCTTACACGGATGATGGAAGGCCGGGCATTGACCCGCATTCATGTGGGGGTGGAAGAAGAGGATTTTACCTATACATTTACTTGATACTCGATCATCGAGTGATAAATGTAAGAGAATTAGGAACGCAGTATCATGACAAATTTAACCCAGACAACCAGACATATTGCCATTGATACGCCATTGGGTGAGGACGTATTGCTGTTGCAAAGATTCTCTGCCCATGAAGAGATAGGCTCTATGTTTACCTTTGATCTCGACCTGTTGAGCAAAAACCATGAGATTAAATTTGACGAGATCATCGGCCAGAATGTCACCATCAGTATGGAACTTCCGGGAGGCGGCAAACGGTATTGGAACGGATTCATCAATCGTTTTGAACAGGGCGTTTCAACCCGCAGAACGTATGCAGAATATGAGGCCACCATGGTGCCCTGGCTGTGGTTTTTGACATTGACATCCGATTGTCGCATCTTTCAGGAAAAGACCGTGCCGGACATCATCAAGAAGGTATTTAAAGATCTTGGTTTCAGCGATATTGAGGACCGGCTCTCTCCCGGTTATCGGACATGGAACTATTGTGTGCAGTACCGCGAAACCCACTTTAATTTTGTCAGCCGCCTGATGGAGCAGGAAGGGATCTATTATTATTTTTTACATGAAAAGGGTAAATGTACCATCGTACTTTGTGATTCCCTGAGCAAGCATGATAAATATGGGGATTACGGTGAAATTAAATATATGCCGGATGCCAGCCACTCATCACTTCAAGAGCGGATTAGTGACTGGGCAATACAAAAACAGGTCCTGCCGGGGAAATTTGCCCATACCGATTATAATTTCGAAAAGCCCACAACGTCCCTGATGAGCACCGATAAAGATCAGAAGAGCCATGCCAGGGGGAAATATGAAATTTATGATTTCCCGGGTGAATATCCGGAAAAAGCAGATGGCGACAGATATGCCAAGGTGCGTATGGAAGAACTGGCGCATGCCCATGAAGTGTGCACAGGCCAGTCTGATTCCAGAGGGCTTTGTTCCGGGTATAAGTTCAAATTGTCCAACCACCCGCGAGCAGACCAGAACAGGGGGTGTTTGATTCTATCCACCGATTATCAGGCCGCTGCCGAAAACTACGAGACTTCCGGTGGCCAGGATGACATGTGCGCCTGTTTTTTTACCGTGATTCCAAGTGCCGTCCAGTATCGGCAGGAGCGCAAAACCCCCAAACCCGTGATCCAGGGAACGCAAACCGCTGTGGTGACCGGTCCCGCCGGTGAAGAGATTCATACCAACAAATACGGGCAGGTGAAAGTGCAGTTTCACTGGGACCGGGAAGGAAAGAATGATGAGAACAGCTCCTGCTGGATACGGGTGCGCCAAACCTGGGCCGGTAAAGGGTGGGGCGGGCTCTATATTCCCCGCATCGGCCAGGAGGTGATCGTTGATTTCCTTGAAGGTGATCCGGACCAGCCCATCGTCGTCGGCACTGTATATCACGCAACCAACATGCCCCCCTATGATTTGCCTGCAGAGAAAACCAAAAGTACACTGAAGTCGGATTCTACTATCGGTGGTGGCGGCTCCAATGAACTCCGTTTTGAAGATAAAAAGGGCAGCGAAGAGGTCTACCTGCATGGTCAAAAGGACTGGACCATTGCCATAGAAAATGACAAGAATCAGACCATCGGCCATGATGAAACCATGTCCGTTGGCAACAACCGCACCAAAACAGTGGGCGTTGACCAGAGCGAGGCCATTGGAAAGAATAAAAGCATTACTGTGGGAACCAATCATGATGAAAAGGTGGGTGCCAATAAAACCGAGACCATTGGTGCCAATAAAAGTCTTACCGTCGGCGCCAACCAGACCGACACCGTTGCCGTCGCCAAGGCGATGACCATTGGTGCGGCCTACCAGGTCATCGTGGGCGCAGCCATGAACGAAACCGTCGGGGCTGCCAAGGCAGAGGAAATCGGGGCCACCAAGTCGGTCAATGTGGGTTCTAACAGCAGTGAGAATGTCGGTGGTGACAAATCTGTAGACGCTGGTAAGGATATTGCCATCACCTCCGGAAAGAAAATGAGCTTAACCGCTGGCGATGATTTTTCCGTATTCGGCAAGAAAAATGGCGTAATCGATATTAAGGATCAACTGACCATTAAAGTGGGCAAAGCATCCATCACCATGAAGAAAAACGGTGACATCACCATTAAAGGTAAAACAATCAATGTCAAAGGCTCTGGCAATATCGTCATGAAGGCCAAGAAAATCCTGGAGAATTAATATGAACGTATCAGC
>Ga0102943_1002506_pt1 | contig 10734 bp, 11 predicted proteins | sample SalPonC_black_MG_FD_78174 | JGI IMG/M metagenome (GOLD analysis project Ga0102943, IMG submission 78174) | Salt pond soil microbial communities from South San Francisco under conditions of wetland restoration - Salt Pond MetaG... | ecosystem: Environmental > Aquatic > Marine > Intertidal zone >...
GCCGTTTCCGGACGAAAACTAGCTGGAAACACTTTCCTCCGGGTAGGCGGAGATCTTGTGAATGGCCAGGTCGGACCCCTGGAATTCCTCTTCGTCGCTCAGCCTGAAACCAACTCCCTTGACGACGATGAAGTAAATGACAAAGCCAGTGGTCAGGGCGTAAACCACGGCAAACAGGCTGCCGGTCAATTGCGACAGGAAGGATACGCCGCCCAGGCCGCCCAGGGCCTGATAACCGAAAATTCCGGTGGCTATGCCGCCCCAAGTGCCAACGATTCCATGCAGAGGCCAGACGCCGAGAACATCATCGATCTTCAGTTTTTCCTGCTCCCACTGGAAGCCGAAAACAAAAATCAGGGAGCCGAGGCCACCGATGAAAAAGGCGGCGATCGGATGTACCAGGTCGGAGCCTGCACAGATTGCAATCAGGCCGGCCAACGCCCCGTTGTGGGCAAAGCCCGGATCGCAGCGCGCCACTACGACAGCGAACAGGACGCCGCCGACCATGGCCGCCAGGGAGTTGACGGCGACCAGACCGGAAATCCCGGTCAATTGCTGGGCGCTCATGACGTTGAAGCCGAACCATCCCACAGCCAGAACCCAACTGCCCAGAGCCAGGAAAGGAATATTGCTGACCGGGATTGCCTGGCTTTTGTCGCGAACCCAGCGGCCGACCCTGGGGCCGAGCAGGACAATGGCGGGCAAGGCCAGCCAACCGCCCATGGAATGGACAACGACACTGCCGGCGAAATCATGGAAAGGGGCACCCATGGTCTGTTCGAACCAGGTCTGCACCCCCTCGCTGTTCCGGCCCCAGATCAGGGATTCGAAGAAGGGGTAGGTGATACCGGCAAACACGGCCCCGGCAAGCACCTGCGGCCAGAAACGGGTCCGTTCGGCGATGCCTCCCGAGATGATTGCCGGGATGCAGGCGGCGAAGCATAGCAGAAAGAAAAACCGCACCAGTTCATAACCCTGGTCGCCGCTGATCAAACTCTCTGCCGAACCGAAAAAGTTGACCCCATAGGCAATCGGGTAACCGAGGAGGAAATACATGACGGTCGAGACCGACCAGTCGGTCAGGATTTTGACCAGGGCGTTGGTCTGGTTCTTGATGCGGACCGTACCGACTTCAAGGAAGGCAAAGCCGGCATGCATGGCGAACACCATGACGGCACCGAGCATGAGGAAGAGGACATCCCCGGAACGGGTCAGAGTCTGTATCGCGGAATCCATCGTTCACAACCTCCTTGTTGCGATTTCGGGCGGCATTGCCCAAAACCAGGTACTATTCAACAGGCGTGCCGAATAAAAAATATGTGAATCCAGGAGGTTAGGGTTTTGCTTTAAGGAGTACCCGCTTTTCTTGCCGAATTTTTGCGCAGAGGGACGTCTGTTTAATGTGCAGATCCGGATTCTGCCAGGGGCGGTTTGGCCGGGAAGTACTGCCGCAAAAGACTCCGACCCCGACAGATATTTGAAAAACGGCGCCGAAATGAGCCTCCCGCCGGGCAAAGGAAGTTGCCGAAGGGCAGGCTGTCGCGTATGCTTAGCTGAAAAATATCTTACGGAGCTCGCCAATGAACACCTTGATCCGCGAAAATCCGATTGGCCGGTTCAGCCGGGGTTTCTTCAGCCCTTTTCGCAGCCTGTCCCTATTGCGGCGCAAGCCTCGCCTGCTGACTTATATTCTGATCCCCTTTCTGATCAACCTCGCCGTCTTTACGGGCGCGGTTTATCTCGGCCTGGATTTTTTCGGCGGCACGGTGGTCGAACACATTCCGCAGGGCGACGCCTGGTACTGGTCGATCCTCTCCTGGTTTCTCTGGGTCATCGCTGTGCTGCTGACCGCGGTCCTGGTTTTTTTCACTTTTACCGTGGTCGGCAATCTGATCGCTTCCCCCTTCAACGATCTGTTGTCCGAGCGAACCGAGCAGATTCTGACGGGCAGGGAAACCGATGAAGCTTTCTCGCTGCGGCGTTTTTTCGGCGACGCCGGGAAGACCCTGCTGATGGAACTGAAAAAGATGTGGGTTTTCGTTCTGGCGATGCTGCTGATTCTGCCTCTCAATTTGCTGCCGGGCTTCGGCAGCGCTTTGTACACGATGCTGGCGATTTTCTTGACCCTCTTTTTTCTCAGCATCGAATACCTCAGTTTCATCATGGTACGCAAACACCAGTTTTTCAATGAACAGCGTCGATTCATCTTTGCCAGGAAATTTATGATGCTCGGTTTCTCCTGCGGGATCATGGTGCTTTTGGCTGTTCCCTTTTTGCAGTTTTTCTGCATTCCGCTGGCTGTGATCGGCGCCACCCGGCTTTGGTGTGATGAACATGGCTTGACCAAGGATAATTTTCGCCAGGTGTCGAAAGAATCAAATTCGACCCTTCCCCATGAGGCTCACTCTTGAAAAACCTTTTGATACAAATGGCGCACCGGGCTGGTCAGGAACTCCTCGAGGCTTTTGAAAAAGGTGTCGCAGTGGAGTTCAAAGGACCGGATGATCTGGTCACGGAAGCCGATCGCCAGATCGAGTCCCTGCTGATGGACATGATTCGCAGCCGATATCCGGACCATGACATCCTGGCCGAAGAGACCGGCTCCCATGATCGCGGCAGCGATCATGGCTGGATCATCGACCCCATCGACGGGACCACAAATTTTGCTCACGGCTTTCCCTGGTTTGCTATTTCGATCGGCCTGGAGGTTCGTCGGGAGCTGGTGCTCGGGGTCATTTTCAATCCCTGCAACCAGGAATTCTTCCTGGCAGAGCGGGGCGCGGGAGTCTGGCTGAACGATCGGCCTATCCGGGTATCATCCGTTTCAGCTCTGGAAAAGTCCCTGCTGGCCACCGGTTTCCCCTACGACCGGAAAACCGCCGAGGTCAACAACTACGACCATTTCATCAATTTTCAGCATGCGGCCCAGGCTTGCCGGAGACCTGGAGCGGCCAGCCTCGATCTGGCTTGCGTGGCAGCCGGCCGGTTGGACGGTTTCTGGGAAATGAAGCTCAAGCCTTGGGATCTGGCTGCCGGTGTGCTGATGATCGAGGAGGCGGGTGGCCGGGTTACGGATTTCGACGGGCAACCAATGGCGCTCGATCAGCAAGAGTGCCTGGCCAGCAATGGCCTGATTCATGACGAAATGCAGGCCCTGCTGCAGCAAGGTCGCCGCTTGCCGCGAGTTGGTGTTTAAAGGGGCCTGGCAAAAGGGAGAGACATTCTGGAAGAATTAAACGAGACATCGGTGGCGTGATAATATTATTGACCTGTAGGGGCACGGCGCGCCGTGCCCCTACTGCTAGGATTTATCTTCCGAATTTTGCAGGTTGGGGGGAGGTTCCTGCTCCTTGATATTCTCGATTTCCTCTTCCAGGGCTGCCGCGGCTGCCTTGAGGCTGTCGAGATGCTGAAGCATCTCCTTGACCTCGGTTTGGGTCATAATACTTTTCCGACCGGCTTCCCGAAGATCGTCGATCAGCTTGCCGAGGTCGGAATGCGCAACGCCGATTTTTTTGTGCAATGCCGAAAGGTCGATTTTTTTCTGGACTAGGCGCTTGTATTGGCCGGCCTTGAAGGTCGCAGTCGTCCAGGCCTGTTTGGTACTGTCCCAGATCTTCTCGGTGGTGTCCTTGGCCCGCTCCTGTTCATCTGAATCCGGAACCGCGGAGTCATTTTCCGCACCCGTTGCAGAATTTTGCTGGTATTCTTGTGTCTGTGCGAGGTTATCCTCGGGTTGGCTGGCGGGTTTTTCGGTCTGCTCTTCCGGTTTTTTCTGTTCGGCCATGGGGTGCCTCCTCGGAAACAGAATTTATCTGGAATTATTTGGATTTATAGTAGCATTTTCCGGCCGATGGTCAAGCTCTACCATCGCTGACTGAACTGCCCGGAGTGAGCATTTCACCTAAACTGTCCGAGATATTTTTTAAGGAGGAATTCATGGCCGAATTCGGTACGACCCCCTGGCATGTGGACCTGAGGCGCCATATGCGCGAGCATGATGAAGATCGCGATTTAACCCGCTTGATCTGTGAAATCGCCGATGCATCCAAGTACATTATCAATGCGATCAATACAGGCGACCTCGGTGTGGCCGGGACCTCCAACCTCTACGGTGAGCAGCAGCTGGCCCTCGACGTGCTGTCGGATCGAATCATTACCAAGCGCCTGATCAACTCCGGCGTCGTGGCGAGAATTGCTTCCGAAGAGCGGGATGAAATCGTTGAAGTCGATCCGGAGTGCGAAGAAAAGTTTTCGGTGGCATTCGACCCGCTCGATGGATCATCCCTGGTTGATGTCAATCTGGCGGTCGGCACGATCGTCTCCGTTTTCAAGGGGGGCGAGTTGCTGCAGCCAGGCCGAAACCAGGTCGCGGCCCTCTATATTCTCTATGGACCCCGGACGACCCTGGTCTATTCGACGGGCAACGGGGTTCACGAATTCGGCATGAACAGTCTTATGGAATATACCCTTAACAATGAAAATATCAGGATGAGTGAAGGCCCCGCAAAAGTGTATTCACCGGGTGGTTCCCGCAGCCAGTATTCCGCGGGGATCGAGAAATTTCTGCAATATCTGGAGCACAACGGTGCCAAACTCCGCTATTCAGGGGGATTTGTGCCCGACTTCAACCAGATACTGATCAAGCGCAGCGGTCTTTTCATGTATCCGCACCTGAAAAATTTGCCGGAAGGGAAGCTGCGGCTGCTCTACGAACTGAACCCCATGGCCTATCTCATTGACAAGGCTGGCGGGGCGGCATCGGACGGGAAGCAATCCATCCTGGACATAACCCCGCAGGATATCGATTCCTGTGCCCCGCTTTTTATCGGCAGCAAGGAGGCGGTACGCAAAGCTGAGGAATGTATTGCCGAATTGGGTTGAGCCACCGAAAACGGGAAAGCATGGCATAAAAAGGCCCGGTCGGCAGACCGGGCCTTTTTATTAATTGGTGTCCATCCGGAAACTCCGGACGAAAACTAATTGAGAAATGACCAGTGAAGAGAGGGCCTAGTACCCTGTAACCCATAAAATGTCGCATCTTGCTTGTCCTTTGGCGCGTCAACTGCGTTGTGACGAACGATACGTCGCTACATGCATCGTTCGTCACGCCTTGTTGACCCGCCAAATTCCTGCGCAATTTTACGACATTCTATCAGTTACAGGGTACTCGCTGAAGCTTGGACTTTCACCTTTACTGCCACTTGCCCCGCAGGTAGCTGAAAAGATGCTTGTTGGGAATGATCTGAACCACGGAAAAATGACTTTCGGCCAGCTTTTCGGCTGAAAGGGCCCTGGCTTCAAGGACCAGTTCCCGGTAGGAAAGGATGCCGACGTAGGGGACCTTTCGGGAGTTTGAGTGGCGCACCTGAACCGCAAGCGATTCGGGGTCAATCTGGTGATACTTGCCGAGGACTGAACCATCCGGCTGGCGAAGGACCTGCATGCGTGATCTTGACAAGCGGTGGTTGCGGTTCAACTGTTCGACTTTACTGACAGCAAACGCCCTGAATTGCTCACGCTTTTCAAGCAGGGTGGCATCCTTAACCGGCGTTGACTTGTCGAGCTTGGCCACCTGTGTTGACTGTGGCGGGGGGGGCGTTTCAGCCGCCTGTACTGTTGTGGCTAAAGCCAGCAGAATAAGCGAAACCATGGTCCCCAGTCTTTTTCCCATAATTCACCTCCCGGAGTAGTGCTTTCTCTGTCTCTTCAGTTAAGCAAAGCTTGTGCCAGCCACGCAGATCTGGATAGAAGGTTGCGGAATTAAACATAAAAATCCCTTTTAGCACAGACCAGGAAAGCAAGTCGACACGGTTTCTGCTGGTCCAGAGTGACATTTTGCGACCGTTGGGGACGTGAAATAGGGGCGGCCCGGGGAAGTCATTTCCCCGGGCCGCCAGTGCGGTGCTGAAGGTTCGTTGTTGTCCTACAACTCCATTGGTTCGCTGATCAACTCAACGCGGCGATTGAGCGCGCGGCCTTCACTGGTTGAGTTGTCATATTTCGGACGACTTTCACCATAGCCCACGGTCTTCAGTCGGTGGGCGTCGATGCCGTTTTCGACCAGCCATCCCTTGACTGAGCCCGCCCGGCGTTCGGAAAGTCCCTGGTTGTAGACATCAGTACCAATGGAATCGGTGTGTCCGGCCAGAGTAAAGGTGACGTCGGGATTCTCTTCGAGGATGCCTTTGACCTGTTCGAGAACCGGCACCATTTCATCGGTAATGTGCCACTTGTCGAAACCGAAGAGCAGGTTGAAGGTAATGACCTCTTTCTGAATGACTGGTTCAGGTTTGACAACCGGGGCCGGAGTCACGACGACCGGGGCCGGCTTCGGCGCGGGGGCCGGCGCGACATCTTCATAGAGGACATTCCGGGCGAACTGAGCCAGGGCGGCATCATCGGCCAGGGTTTCGATGTTTGCGGCAACGCTGCAGTCAGAGATGTTGCGGATCGCCTTGATGACCTGTTCACCGTGGTCGGTGTCCGCCAAACTGACGATATGGATGCAGAGGTCGCCGGCATTGGTGGTATAGAGGTTGTTCGCGACCGGGACCGGGTAGGCCCCTGCGTTGTTGTTGCCGTCAGTGAAGATAATCAGGGCCGTTTTCCCGGAAAGATCGCTGATGACCGGGCCCAGCTGATTCAGCCCGTCGCCCAAAGTGGTGAATTGATTGAATAAGGGTTTGGGTGACGCGAATGCGGACGCCAGTGCGCCATTGCGGTAGACGGCGGGTTCCGCCAGAACCTTGTACGGTGAGAACGCAGCGGAGGTGCTGGTATAGCCCAGTTCCGGCACGGTCTGATCAAGCCGGCTGATGGCATCCAGAGCCAGATCATGCTTGTTTTCGCCGAGAGGGGGGTAGGGGTGGTGGACCATTGAACCGGATTGGTCAAGTAAGATAATAAAGTTGTCGACCTTTTTAACCAGTTCGGCACTTGCACTGAGCGGGACGAACAGAAGTCCCAAACAGACCATAAGGGAGACAATCATGCTGCCGGGCCATCTTTTCATTTGTGGATCTCCTTTCACTTTTCGTGAGGACAGAAGGGTTATTTTCATTTGAAGAACTCAATTATAACCCAGGTAGGCCAGTCGTCAAATGCTGCAGCCGAGTACACGATTATTTATCAGTGAAAGGACGAGATACAGACCAGAAAGCCAAAATCCGGCTGGAACTGCCAGGACCGAATGGCTCCGCTTACCGGATACCGACGAAAAACCCCTGCGGAGAGTGGTCCCGCAGGGGTCATTGAGTCAATCGGTAGAAGGCTTGGCGGCTAATTCAGCAAAGCCTTGCCCTTCTCGTAACCGAGATTGTAGGCCTTCTGGTTCAGCTCCTTGAAGGCGGGCGGAACTTTTCGCATGACGGCTTCTTCGCCGGCTTCCTTGGACACCACGTTGGTCAGGCCGATAACCGCGCCCAAAGCGATGACGTTGGCCACGATTTCACGGCCGATGTCTTCCTTCGCCATGCGCATGATGGGCAGGCGATGGACCGTAAAATTGCCTTCCGGATCCTTCTTGACGAAGTCGTCATCGAGCAGCAGCAGGCCCCCGTCTTTGATACCGACGGCATATTTGTCAGCCGACTCCTGGGTCATCGCCAGGCAGGCATCGACCACCGTGGCTTTCGGGTAGTCGATGGGTCCATCGGAAATGATGACCTCTGATTTCGAGGCGCCGCCGCGTGCCTCGGGGCCGTAGCTCTGCGACTGCAGGGCGCTCTTGCCCTCGATGATCGCCGCGGCCTCGGCAAGAATGATACCGGCTGTGATCAGACCCTGACCACCGGCGCCGGAAAACCGAATCTCATAACGATCTGCCATGGTTCAATCTCCTTTTCGCTCGTGATCAGGCGCTTTCCTGGACGCGTTTGATCAGGGCGTCATATTGTTCGCAATACTCAGGCTTGTCGGTCTCGTGGTAAAGAACACCGGTCAAAAACTTGCCTTCCAGCTGCTCGGGCGACATCTTGGCGGCAGCTTTGGCGGGCACGGCGCTTTTCTTGAGCTCCTTCATCATGTCGATGACCGAGCGGAACTTGTTGCGGCGGCCGTAGGTGGTCGGGCAGTCGTCCAGAACCTCGATCACGGCCATGCCTTTGTGCTTGATGCCCTGAGTGATCAGCTTGTCGATTTCCCGCGGATGTGCCGCAGTGGTGCGGGCGACGAAGGTCGCTCCGGAGCCGATCGCCAGCTTGCTGATATCGAACACTGGATCAGGGTTGCCGTAAGGGGTGGTCGAAGCCTTCTTGCCGGTCGGCGTGGTCGGCGAGAACTGACCGCCGGTCATGCCGTAAATGTAGTTGTTCATGACCACGTAGGTCATGTCAATATTGCGGCGGCAGGCATGGATGAAGTGGTTGCCGCCAATCGCGGTGCCGTCGCCGTCGCCGCCGCAGCAGATGACTGACATTTCCGGCTTGGCCAGCTTGACGCCGGTGGCGAAGGCCGCCGCGCGGCCATGAGCCGTATGCAGGGTGCAGGCATCGAGGTAGCCGGGCAGACGGCTGGCGCAGCCGATGCCGGAAACGATACAGGTGTTGGTCCGGTCCAGTCCACAGGTATCCATGGCCCGGATCAGACCTTTCATGACAATACCGTGACCGCAGCCCGGACACCAGATATGCGGCAGTTTGCCGGGGCGGATGGATTTTTCGTAATCGTAAGCCATCAGATGACCTCCTTCACTTTTGCAATGATCTGAGCGGGGTTGATCGGTTCGCCGTCAACCCGGTGGACGCCGGCAATCGCACAGTTGCCCCTGGAGACGCGATCCACTTCGTAGATCATCTGGCCGAGGTTCATTTCGGGAACCACGATCGCCTTGGCCTGTTTGGCAAGTGCTGCGGTCTGCTTCTCGGGAAAGGGCCAGAGGGTGATCGGCCGGAACAGGCCGGCCTTGATCCCTTCCTGGCGCAGCAGGTTGACCGCGTAGCGCGCCGAACGGGAGCTGGAGCCATAGGCCCAGATCACCACCTCGGCGTCATCGAGCTGATACTCTTCGAACTTTTCGATATCTGCCACATTGTCGGTAATTTTGTCGATCTGGCGGCGCTCTTCGGCATCGACCAGTTCGGCCTTGGTGGTCGGGAAACCGTCATCGGCCTTGTTCAGGCCGGTGACATGAAATTTGTAGCCGGAGCCGAAGGAGGCCAGCGGCGGGATCTGGCCTTTGCTGGAATCGTAAGGCTTGTATTCATCGGGGCCGACGCTGGGCTTTTCGCGATCGATGACTTCGAGTTCGCCCGGCTCGGGGTAAACGATGCGCTCGCGCATGTGGCCGACGATCTCGTCGAACAGGACCTGGACCGGCATGCGGTACTTTTCAGCCAGGTTGAAAGCGCGCACCGTTTCCGTGAAAATTTCCTGGATCGATTCCGGGACCAGGGCGATGGCGGCATGGTCGCCGTGAGTGCCCCAGCGGGCCTGCATGACGTCGGACTGGCCGGGACCGGTGGGCATGCCGGTAGAAGGCCCGCCGCGCATGACATTGACGATGACGCAGGGAGTCTCGGCGATGCAGGCATAGCCGATCAGTTCCTGCTTGAGCGAAACACCCGGGCCGGAGGTGGCGGTCAAGGCTTTGGCACCGGTCAGCGATGCACCGATGACCGAAGCCATGGCGCCGATCTCATCTTCCATCTGAATGAACTTGCCGCCGACGGTCGGCAGCAGTTCGGACAATTCTTCGGCCACTTCGGTCGACGGGGTGATCGGGTAGCCGCCGAAAAAAGTACATCCGGCGTAGATCGCCCCTTCGGCACAGGCCTGGTTTCCCTGTACGAGAGCAGTTTTCTTTGCCACGTCTATATCCTCCTGTAGGAAATCAATTGGTTGATTATTCGTCGTGGACCTTGATGGCGAAATCAGGGCACAGCAGTTCGCACTGCATACACTTGATGCAGTTCTCAGGCCTCGGGACTGTGACCACGAAGACGTCCATTTCCAGAACGTCCTTCGGACAGAATTCGGCGCAAATGCAGCATGCTTTGCAGTTGCGCTCGATCACTTCGATTCTTGCACCGCTCATTTCCGGTCTATCTCCTTTTTCTGGAATTTGTTTCTGCCAAGAAAACAACGAAAAAACCGCGGCGAACTTAGCATAAAACCACCGCTGATTCCACAAATAATTTCGGTTTTTCAGTGCGTTTGCCGGTATCAGGTACAGAGGTCGGGCTGGTAGGTCGGTAACCTGTTGAAATCACTTTTGCAGGGAAGCAAAAGAAGGGCAATGTTGCCATTGCCCTTCATTGATGCGGCAATTTCACAGGAAAAGGCTTACAGCAGTCCCATCTTCTCGAGGTCGGCAATCAGTCCCTTGACGGCATTGACGGAATTGTCCATCAGGGCCTGTTCTTCCTCGTCGAGTTTGAATTCGACGATTTTTTCGACACCACCGGCTCCCAGAACGCAGGGGACGCCCACGTAGTAGCCGTCGACGCCGAATTCGCCCTGCAGCAGCGCGCAGGTCGGCAGGACCCGCTTCTGGTCCTTGAGGATCGACTCGGCCATGGCGATGGCGGCGGAAGCCGGGCTGTAGAATGCGCTGCCGGTCTTGAGCAGCTTGACCACCTCGCCGCCGGCCGCCTTGGTGCGCTCGACCATGGCGGTCATGACTTCCTTGGCTTTCTCGGCGCTGCCGTATTTCTGTTCAAGCAGTTCCATGACCGGAATGCCCTGGACGCTGGCATAGCGGACCAGCGGCACCATCGTGTCGCCGTGGCCGCC
>Ga0102943_1002507_pt1 | contig 10729 bp, 5 predicted proteins | sample SalPonC_black_MG_FD_78174 | JGI IMG/M metagenome (GOLD analysis project Ga0102943, IMG submission 78174) | Salt pond soil microbial communities from South San Francisco under conditions of wetland restoration - Salt Pond MetaG... | ecosystem: Environmental > Aquatic > Marine > Intertidal zone >...
GATATGGTTACCCGTAAAGAATCTCCTATCTTTACCGTATTTCCTGTTCCCGGAGAAAAAACAACACCGGTTATCTCCGGTTTGGTGGCATCGATCCCCGGGCAGACCGAGGCTGAAACCGTGGTAAAAGCATCGGATAAATTTCCTGCTGCATCTTCAAAAACAAAATTAATGGGTATTGGGCTGGCATCCGAAACATCACCATCTGCTCCACTAACAGTGTAAGTAAAATTATAGGTGCCATCGCCATTATTGCCCACTGAGGTTATTAATACGGGTTGCCCGTTTAGGGTAATGCTGTTTGCCGTTAAATCATTTTCTAAATTGGTTGCTGTTATAGTAACAACTATGGTGCTATCTAAGCCGACCATAGTACCGCTGCCCGGCGAAAAAGAAACTCCTGAAATAGCAGGCTTATTCGCATCTATGCCCGGTGTACTCAATGGTGGGGATTGCGTATAATCAGGCCCTTTATTCATTAAAGTATCATATAATGAAATAAAAACCGGGATGGAATCAGCTTCAAGCGCATCATTATCTCCATCAACAACCGTATATTCAATTTCAAACGTAAATGGAGATACTGCAGTTAAAGATGAGCTAACGTCTTTATTATTAATCAATATTTGTGCATCAGTATAAGTAATAGTATCAGAAACATCCAGCGTGATAGTAACTGTAGAATTAATTGCTAAAACACCTGATGATGGGGTGAAATTAATAGCAGTAACTACCGGGCCGCTAAAATCTTCGGCTTCAATAGTATCAGAATCCTGTAAGATAGCGGAATTATTATAATAGGCATAAACGTCATCTGAATCTCCCTGATCATGATAGATTAAATATACAGGCGTATGAGTATCGTTAGCCATTCCTGCACCGGTACCGTTGGGGAAATTTATCCGTATATATTTATCATTAGCAGCATTCGATTTAGCAATATATTCAACTTCTGTTTCGAAAGAGATAACAGGATATGTGTCTACAGAAAAATCAGATGAATTGCTTACTTGCCAGTCTCCAGGCTCATCTCCGTCTGTTAAGGAAGCATCATCAACCGGTTGGTTAAATTCTACCTCCATCGTGTTTGACCTTCCGGTTTCTTGTGAATCAAAAAATACAGCTTTAACGATATAGAGTGTATCGGATTGTGCTGAGCTGCTGTTTGCCAATAGAACAACAAAAATGAATGCTATCAATAACTTATATACTCTTTTCATAACCCAAAAATTTATCGTACATATTAAAATTGAATAAAGTAAAAGGGAATCTACACCTCTTTAAAATTCACCTTCAGCATTTACTTTCACAAGGCATATAACCTCATTCCCTTCATAGCCGGATTTCCCCAACAAAATGAATCCACCATCTGCTGTTGCTTCAATAGCATAAAACTCCTGTTCATCATATCCTCCAAATATGTTTTCCATAATAGAATTCCCTTCATTATCAACTTTTAGAAAAAAACCTGCTCTGCCCATTGAGAGCCCTTTACTACCTGCTATAACGAATCCATCTGTTGTTTTAACCATATCATAACCAAAATCATTCGCTGTGGTGCCATAAGATTCACTCCATTCAACATCATGGATATAATTCCTGGTTTTTACCAAAAAAACATCAGAATTGCTTCCTGCAACATTTTCAACCGAACCTAACATTGCAAACCCACCATCATCCGATGGTAAAACAACACTTCCATAATCATTATTAGATCCCCCATAAGTTAATCTGTCCGTTTCGCCCCCAACCCAATTGGTTTCTATGGCAATCATATTATTTTTTGCCTGACCGGGTTCGTTAAAACTATTGGTGGTTCCTAGAATAAAATATCCGTTTTCTTTCACTAATATATCATTTGCTTTATCATCACCTGCACCGCCAAATGTTGTTTGCCATTCAGTATTGCCCGAATCATCAGTTTTAATTAAACGGATATCCCAATTGCCCTCAGGGTTATTATTTAGCACATTTCTTTGTGTAGTACTTGCTGCAATAATAAATCCTGTGGAAGTTTTCTTAATTGCAGCCCCTTCTTCGTTAGCAGATGTTCCCAAGGTTTTGCTCCATTCCTCTTCACCTGAACTTTTAATTTTGAGTAAATAGATTTCTGTATTATTACTTAAAGTATCTTCATAAGTTCCTACCACTATAAAGCCACCATCATTCAATAACAGCAAACTATTTCCAACATCATCACCTCCATCACCAAACGTTTTTTCCCAAACCCAATTTCCCTGTTTATTCACTTTGATTAATGAAATATCTTTACCATTATCATTGGTTCCAATATTGGCAAGAATAATATAACCATCGGGTAACTCCTTAATATCAGTACCATAATCATTAAGCCACGAACCAAAAAATTTAATGAATGTGTCTGATTGTTGAGAAGAGATATCCAGTTTATCGCAAGATAAAACAGAAATAATAAAAATAAATAGTATAAAGCGTATATTGTTGTTCATAATATTATTGTTAATCAGTGTTTATTTATTGCTTTTAACTGTTTTATAGAATGAATAAACATATCCTAATGAAATGGAAACATTGTTGAGAGCAAACAGATCATCTTCATAATGATATTTCCATACCAGCTCATCATTCTGCAACCTGTTGTCAGTATTTACAATATTTGTCAAACCAATATTGTATCGGGCATCAAATAGTAAGTATCCGTTTTTTATATTATATTTTATTCCGGCTCCGACAATTCCTGAAAAACTTATTTTTTCCCGGTCTTCAGTACTGTCGATATTGGGGCCTGTAATATCGGGCAACCCGACATAACTATCATATACCCTTGTAATATTTGAAGATGCTGAGAAAAGGTAATCAAGGCTAAAACCTGCTCTGACAAAAGGATTGATTTTACCCAGTTTAAAATCATAAGTACCTGTTAAGGGAAAAGATAACAATGCTTGTGATTCTTCATAATTAATTGTGTATAAATCAAGTTGATAGTTAGTATATTCAAACTTTTTGAGATATAAAAGAGCATCAAAATTTAATTCAATATCATCAGTTAAATATCTTCGAAAATGTAATCCGGCCTGAAAATTTAATGAAGAAACAGAATACTCTCCTGAATAATCTTCGGTATTAGTAGTACTATATGGTTCAATAATTCTTACAAAAGAATAATTTACCCCACCGATAATACCCACAGAGAATGTTGAAATCGTTTTATAAGAATTCAATAAATAAGTAAATTCAACAGGGTCGGTTGGTTTCGTTTCATATTCGGGATATTTTTTAAGGAACTTAAGCATCGTAAGATCTGCCATCTCCTGATAATCTTCAAACAGATAAGTGAGTATTAATAATTTGTAAGCTCTTGAGAGTTCCTCCTCATCGAAACCATTATTATTAATACATGTTCTTAATTTTGAGGGGATTGAATCAAGCACACCCATCTCATAATAATTTTCAGCTTCCTGAAGCCTGAAAGCGCAATCTGTTTGTTGAGCCTGGCTTTGTTGATAAAATATCGAAAAAACCAATACAAAAAAAAGCAGTTTGAATTTATCGTTATACTTATCTGTTATCATATATTTACTCATTTTCATTGATTGTTTTCTCATAAGGTATATCCTTGGCAATATATGTTTCCCATTCTTCACGAGTTAAATTTCTTTTCAGGTTACTTTTTATAGTTGCTGCCATTAATTCCGGCTTCACAGGCCATACCAATAGTCTCTCCTTTTGGTTGCTGGATGTTACCAAATGTCTTCCATCGGGGCTAAATGCTATAGATAATACCCAGGATTCATGATCGGTTAATTCAATCGGTTGATTATTAAGATTCTTGCAATCCCACAAACGCACAGTACCATCAAGACTTGAAGTGGCCATAATATTATCATCAGGATTAAACCCAATATCATAAATCCGTGATTTATGTCCTTCTAAATCATCCACTTTTTCATAGGTTGCTGCATCCCAAACAAAAATATCACCTCTTGTATTTCCTGTAACCAGCCAATTTCCCTGACGATTAAATTGCATGGCTGTTATTGGATATTCATATTCTTTGTTAATTATTTCCGATTGTTTAAGATTTAGTAAATTATGAATAGTGATTTTGCCATCTTGAGTTCCAACAAGTACATTTTTTGAATCAGGACCAATAGCTAAGGCATTAATCTTTGATTCACTTTCAATAAGCTTCTCGCTACTAAAATCTTTTAAATCCCATTTACGTATTGTTTTATCATTACTGGCAGACAGGAAGTATTTGTTATCAGGCGAAACTTTAATAATAGTAATTAACGAGCTGTGCCCTGATAATTCAAGGTTTAACTCAACACTATTTTGTAAGTTAAAAACCAATATTTTAGCATTATCAGTAGCACAAATAAGATATTTCCCATTTTTAGTAACTTCTAAAGAACGTTTACCATAAGGGTTCTCAACAATTGACTGATAATTCTTATCCGGATCATCAATATCCCATTTTAGAATTTTTCCATCGCCACCTGTCGAAAACATTTCGTTGGTACCAGGAATAAAATCAATATCCATAACCGCACCGTTATGTCCGTTTAGCGCATTAAATGTTTGTCCTTTTAAACTTTTTAGCGCATAATACAAGCTTAAAAAAACATCAGGATTATGGCTGGGGCCATTGAATTCCTTATTAAAAAGATAAGCCTGATAAGCAATCAATCCTTTGAGCTGAATATTATCAGAAATTTGTTGAGATTTAACAGCCATACTCTGAGCAATAGAGATCATTCTTTGTCTTAGAGCTTCTTGTCGGGCTTTTTCTGCTTCAATTCTTTCCTGACGAGCAATTTCTGCATTTTCTTCAGCCAATGTTCGCTGATCCTTAGCTTCCTTCTCTCTTTGGACAGCAAGTTGTTTTTGCCGTTCAGCTAATCTAAAATTTCGTAAGGCTTCTTTTTCATTAATCAATGCTAATTGTCTTTGTTTATCTGCTTCTTCCTTTTGTTCTAATGCTTCTTTTTCTTTTTCCTGAGCTAACACAGATTTCTCTTCAGCAATTGTTCTTTGTTCAATTGCGATACCTCTTTGTTTCTCGGCTTCGGCTTTTTCTCTCTCTACTTTTACTACCAAATCTTGCGAGTAAATGGTTAATCCCAAAGAAATTATCGCTGCTGTACCAAGTACAATAGCAAATATCTTGGAACGTCTTAATTGTCTCTTTTGTAATTTTACTTTATTCTCTTCTTCTGCTTTATACTCTTTATCGCTGGTAGTAAGGTATACCATGGTTCGTTCGAAAGCAGGATTATACCTCTGAGCCCAGGGAAGAGTCGGATTTTGTTTTTCCCGCCAATTTAAGGCTAACTGTAAATCAGGGGGTCTCCATAAACCGGTTTTACCTAACTGGTACATTTCGGCAGCTTCTGAAAGCCGCAAATACATCTGAACGGCATTCCATTCTTCATCAACCCAGATTTTTAATTTATTCCATATTCTCATTAAACTTTCATGAGATAAATCAATGATACTATTTTCATCTAATTCAATTTCATAAGATGGAGTCAGAAATGACCTATCCGGATCACGGAAAGGTTCAACTACTTTTATAACTTCATTAACTGTTACACGGGCAATTGAAGCAATATCCTGAACACTTGTAGGATGTCTGATCCCTCGATTGTCATTTCCTTTTTCTGTAATGGTTTTGAACATACTTTCGCAAATCCATTTTTCATCTTCTTTAAGCTCATCAAAAGCTTCATTAGCATGTTCGGAAAGAGCCTTTTCCATTTTACCTATAGCCTCATAATCAGCTATTGTTATGGGGAGCTCAGGATCTGAATGTTCCATCCAGTAATTCCAGGTCCTCATTAGTGCATGCTGCAAAATAGGTAGTTGATCAGAATTGTCGCTTACTTCATTTAATAATTGTTGTACCAGTTGTGATTCTATTTTCGAACCTCCAACAGCCACAGGACCTTCAATAGCTTTTTTAAAATCATCCCGGGTCATTTGAGGAACAAGGTAGTTTGAATCGTTGATAAGCTCGGTAAGTTCATGAAATTGTGAGCATTCGCCAATAAAATCCGAACGCATGGTTAAAACAATATAAACAGGTAAATTTTTCGATTGGTGGGCCGTAATTAAAAGTTTAACAAAGGCTTCAGATTCATTATACGCCGACTGGTCTTTTCTGCCACTTTTATACCTGAACAGTTCCTCAAATTGATCAATAACAATCAGGATATTCTGTTTCTCAAAATCATAATTTTGATTTAATACTTCAATCAATCCATTTGAACTACTCCTAAGAGTTGATGCATTTAATTTTTGTTTAATTAAAAAATCTTCATCCTTTGCATTTTTAGAGATATTTGTGACAGCGTTGGCTAAATTTTCAATTGGAGCATTACCAGGCCGGGCTTTAATAGTTTTCCATTGTGAGGAAATATCCCCAACAAATCCTCCATGCAGGATAGGTATTAATCCACAATATATTAATGAGGATTTTCCGCTTCCTGAAGCTCCAATTACAGCCACAAATTTATTTTCTGAAAGTTTTCCTAATATCTCTTCGCTCTGTCCTTCCCTGCCAAAAAACAAATGACTTTCTTCAATCTTAAAAGGGCGTAACCCCGGAAAAGGATTAAACATTTTTTTTGATTTATTATTTGAAGTCATCATTTTTTTATAATTTTTTCTGTGAAAGGTTTTAACCAGGATGATATATCTTTATTTTCTTGATAAATCATTAAAATATTTTCCATTTCGGGATCGAGAGGTGGTTTATTATGCTCGTTTGTTACTATAGCTTTAGCCATATAGGGTTCTTTTTTTCCAAACCCTGGTGCTTTTTTTAAATCACTCAGCTTACTTTTTAACCAATACGGATTTTCTTCCGGATAATAAATTAATATTGCATCCGCACTTTTCAAATAGTTTTGATGGCTTTTAATTAAATGAATCTTTTTTTCTGCTGTACCAAGCTCAACAACTTCTAACGAATTATTAGCAAGATATTTAATGATATTTAATCGTTCCGATTCATTGATGTTTGTGTGAATAAAATATACTCTTTTAGCTTTTTTTGCAAACGTATCATTAGTTAGTTTTTTGGATTGGGATTGGATTTTTCTATTATCAATCTTTCTTTTTACGATAGACTTGAAAACTTCAATAGGTGTTTGTATAATTTCAGTATTTTCCAAAAAATCTACATTACGTTTAAAATTTTCCACATACAAGCGTTGCTTTTCTGATTCCGCTCTAAAATTTGGGGGTATCCATACAAAACGTTGAATAGTCTTTTCCCCGGATGTTTGTATGTGTTGGTTAAAAAGATCATTTTGTATTTCTGTTACAGAGATATTAAGTTCTTTTAATACAGGCTCATACTTGTTTCCTATCAGATGTATTGAAAAATCAGATTTCTCCAGATTCTGCTTTACAAATAGCTTATATTGACTAGTATCTGACGGGAAATTATTTTCAGGTAAAATGTGATACCCAAGATGCTTAAATTCTCTTAATATAGTTTCTCGCTCGCTTTGTAAATCTTCATTTGCCTGAGCAAGGTATATGGTTGTTTTAATTTTATCAGGAGAAATTGTGTTGGAAAAAAAATCCTTAATATCATAAGAAAGATCAGTTATTTTTAACCATATACTATCATCGATAATTTTTTCAAATCCTTTTGATAAATTAATTTTAGCTCTGTTTTTTTCATCATAAAGATTCATTGAAATTATTTCATCATTTGCAGGAATAAAATCGTTTAAAGGGCAACAATTTAATTGAAAAACTTTATGATTAAAGTGATTTTTCTGCTTTTGAATTAAACGTTCATGTATATAATCTTCATTAATGATAAACTGTATAAAAACTGCATTATTTTGAGTTTCCAGTGCATAATTTTCAAATTCATTAGAGTCGACCAGAGGGTTATAAATATATATTTTTTGTTGAATTATTCTCTCTAATGATATTTTAAGAATCGATTGAAAGTTTAACACCCACAATTTATCTGCTTCCTCTAAATTATTATTTTCAAATGGCAGATAAAAAATAATATTTAATTCACTCCTGGTCATAAAAAATTAGATTTTTACGCCCATTACAAGAATATCATCTACCTGCTCCTCGTCTCCTTGCCATTCTACTAAAATATCATTTAACAGTTTCTTTTGCTCCTGCATAGGGTCTTTATGTATTTTTAATAATAGTTCTCTAAAACGTTTTTTCATAAATTTTCTTCCATCAGTACCCCCAAACTGATCAGGGTAACCATCGGAGAAGGTATAAAGAATATCTCCTTTTCTTAAATCCATTTCATGTTTCTCAAATTTTGGTAATTCATCCTCGTATGAGCCGCCAATAGCCTGCCTATCCCCTTTAACCTGGATTAATTCATTGTCACGTATAAGACATAATGGATTATTAGCTCCACTAAACTGAAGCTTCATATTTTTATAATCGATAATGCAAAGAGCTAAATCCATTCCGTCTTTAACTCCACTAGGATTATCTACTCCCTTTTCGCGTAATGTTTTTTCAACACCCTGATTTAAGAGATCAAGAATTATATTAGATTCACGTGCTTTTTTCACTTCAACAGCATAATTCAGTTGATTATGCCCTACAATCGACATAAAGGCTCCAGGAACACCATGTCCGGTACAATCAACTGCAGCATACATTATTAATCCATCCCGTTTTGATATCCAATAAAAATCACCACTTACAATATCTTTGGGTTTATAAAAAATAAATGATTTTGGTAATAATTTCTTTACAAACGTATCCGGGGGCAAAATTGCATTTTGTATATGTTTAGCATACCGAATACTGTCTGTAATGTGCTTATTTTTAATCTCGATTTCCTCTTTTTGCCTGACAACTTCGGCGGTTCGGTCCTTTACTTTTTGTTCCAACTCATTGTAATAACTTTCCAGTTCCTCAATCATGGAATTAAACTTTTGAGACAAAGTAGTAATCTCATTATTCCCTATTACTTCAGCTCTCTCATTTAAATGTCCGTTGGTAATTCGGTTAACTTTATCAACCAATTTTTTTATGGGATGCGTAATAACTCTTGTTTTTCTGTATAACAGAATAATAACAACAATAATTGTTAATCCAAATATTGCAACAAATTTGAGTAATTCATTGCGTAGTAAAACATCTTCTCGGCTTCTGTCAGCAATAATTCGAATTACTGAGCCTTTGTATAAATCTGAATTTGATCTAAGTATATAAAAATAATTATAATATAGTTTATGCTTATTTTCCTTTCTTAATACTTTTGTTGAGTCTTTTTTAATAAACCGTTCTTTCATAAACTGTTTTTCATCTTCAGACAGGCTAATGTCTTTATTCAATGAAATCGGATTATCTTTATTGATAAATAAATTAGCATCAATTATAGAAGGTTGATCCGAAGATAAATTATTGATAGTGGTTTTAATAAAATTAATAATTTCATCAGCTTTTTTTGAATAAATTCCAAGTTCAATAATATAATTTCCATCAAGAGTAGGCTGATAAGTATATTTTTTCAATCGCTTAGTATTATTCTCTATTGTGAATCTCTCATTTACAAATTCTCCATTATTAAATATACTCTTTATATGTTTCTTATGATCTTCTCCAAATTCAAAAAGATTTAATCCAGAGTCAGATTCAAAAGTTGTATTAACCACTATCCCTTCCCTATTAATAACATATATATCTTCCATTTCAGGATCCATACCCAGCTCTTTTCTTATTTTATCAAGATCTGCTGATTCGATATCTTCGGTATTTTTAAAATACTGATTAATCAGTTTATTACTATAAGATTTCATAACAGGCTTAAGATTCTGTTCCACTATTTCAAGTGCAACATCCTGAAATTCCATAATGTTAATAATCTCCTGGGCTATTATTTCATTCTTTGTATTAATCGAATCTATTAAATTATTTTTGGTCTGGGTATAGTTAAATATACCTAAAACCAACAATGCCAAAACAGCCGGAATCACAACATTCAAAATCAATTGTTTAAATATGGTCGTCCTTCGCATATAAAAAATTTTTAGCCTTCTGTAAATCCTGTAAAACATAAAATTATATGAATTAATAATTACTAAATGGTAACAGTTTTCTCTTGATTGTTTTCAATTACTTCAGTTTCTAATTCCTCGTTGAGCCACTTTAATACAGAGATTTCAATCTCATGGTAATCGAACATATTATAGATTAAGACATCTTTTTCAATAGAATAAATAATACTATCTTCCTTACGTTCAAAGGCAAATGATGAGTTTTCATTGGAAATAAGTCTATTAAAAAAATACATTTTATCGGGCTGTAATACAACGGGGTTATTCTGATCAACAGTAAAAAGAACAGAATCCCCATGAATAAATAGAATCTTATCTTTCAATTCGTTTAAAGTAAGGTTACTATTCAAATCAGATTCAAAATCAAATAATGTTAATTCTTTTGCAATATAATATAAATATCTGTAAGCTAAATCACTAAAGACATCTGTTTGTTTTAAAAGAATAGTTTTTTCAATAAGCAATTCAAACGACGTATTTTGATAAGTCGTGATAGTTTGTTCAAGATCTTCTTTATATTTTGTATTTATTCGTGGTTTAATATTTTCAAAAATCTCTTTATTTTTTTGATGGATAACAAAGGCCGATGTTTCTCTTAATAATTGAAATGGATTAAATAAATGAGCAATGATATCGTCAGGTATTTTATCCGCTTTTATTTCTTTGAATGCACTAATAGC
>Ga0102943_1002509_pt1 | contig 10726 bp, 7 predicted proteins | sample SalPonC_black_MG_FD_78174 | JGI IMG/M metagenome (GOLD analysis project Ga0102943, IMG submission 78174) | Salt pond soil microbial communities from South San Francisco under conditions of wetland restoration - Salt Pond MetaG... | ecosystem: Environmental > Aquatic > Marine > Intertidal zone >...
GGCCGGATCGGGGCCGAAGTCGCCAAGCGTGCGATGGCTTTCCAAATGGAGGTGCTGGCTTACGACCCTTACCTCACGGAATCCCGCGCCAATAACCTCGGGGTAACGCTGGCGACGCTCGATGAGGTCATCGAAAAAGCCGATTATATTACCGTGCACATGCCGCTCACCAAGGAGACCAAGCACATGCTGAATGGGGACGCCTTTGCCCGCATGAAAGAAGGAGTGCGCGTCTTTAACTGCGCCCGCGGTGGTATCATCGAAGAAGCGGCCCTGATTGAAGCGCTCAACTCCGGAAAGGTGGCGGCCGCGGGCCTGGATGTCTACGAAGACGAACCGCCGCCGGAAGACAGCCCCTTGCGCGGCATTGCAAATCTGGTGTTGACGCCCCATCTCGGTGCCTCGACCAGGGAAGCCCAGGAAAACGTCGGCATCGACGTGGCGAAACAAATGATCGAAACCTTGAAGGGCGGCATGGTAATCAATGCCTTGAACATGCCTTCAGTCGACCCCAAGGTTCTCGAGAAACTGGCGCCCTACATGACGCTTGGCGAGAAGATCGGCACCTTCTCGCAGCAGCTTGCGCCTGAAGGCGTGGAGAAGATCAGCATCCGTTACTACGGTAAGATGGTCGATCTCGACACGCTTCCGCTGACCAACGCCGTGCAGCGCGGCTACTTGCGGGAGATCTCGGACAACGTGAACAACGTCAACGCTCCGAAAAAAATCGAACGCCTGGGTATCGACTGCGAGGAGATCAAGAATCGCAATCACGACGAATTCAACGAACTGATCGAAGTGCAGGTCGTCTGCAAGGGCGGCAAGACCCGGACCATCGGCGGCACGCTTGTGGGCAAGAACCAGTTGCCGCGGATCGTTCTGATCGACGGCCACGGCGTGGAGGTGAATACCGATGCGACCCTGCTCGTGCTTAAAAACAAGGACGTGCCCGGCATCGTCGGCTTTATCGGGGTCACGCTCGGCGAGGACGGATGCAATATCGCCAACATGTCGCTCAGTCGGGACAAGGGCGAAGGTTTTGCCGTTTCCGTCTTCGAGCTGGATACGGCACCCTCCGAGGCCGCGGAGAAAAAGATCACGGAACACGAGGCCATCGAGAAATACCGCGTGATTAAACTTTGAAGAAGTTTGCTGTCGGAAGAAGTAAGGCGGGAACCGAATCCGGATCGATTTACTTAAAGCTTACGGCCCTATGACTTCTGCCCTCCGCCCCTGAATACCATGTCCACCCTGGAAATTACCATCGTCAGCATTGCCGGCTACCTGCTCGGTTCGATCAGCTTCGCCGTGCTCGTGTCGAAGCGGCAGGGTGTCGATATCTTTACCCAGGGAAGTGGCAACCCCGGCGCGACCAACGTGAAACGCGTTCTCGGTGCCAAGTGGGGGAACATCGTTTTCGTGCTCGACGCGCTTAAAGGGTTCGTGGCCGCCGGTTGGCCGATCCTCGTGCTGGACGAATTGCGGCTGGGAGTGATCGCCCTGGTGGCGGCGATCATCGGGCATAGCTATTCCGTATTTCTCAGGTTTCGCGGCGGCAAGGGCGTGGCCACCACCATGGGCGGCCTGGCGGCAATCATGCCCGCGAGCTTGCTCATCGGATTGCTCGCCTGGCTCCTGGTCTTTTATCTCTCGAAGTTTGTCGCGCTCGCTTCGATTATTTTCGCCTTCAGCCTGCCGATCAGCGCCTTGAACCTTTATGGTTCCGCAGATCCGCGTTTCACCCTCTCATTACTGCTTTGCGTTCTTATCTTTTTCCGTCATCGCTCGAACCTCCAACGCCTCCTGCAAGGTAAGGAAAACAGCTTTAGAAAATAATGTCAGAAAAACGCAAAGTTCGTATCGGGCTGCTGGGCTTCGGCATCGTCGGGCAGGGGGTCTGGAAGAATATCGAAAAGAATCGGGAGGCCCTCGAATACCGTCTCGGCGCTAAACTGGAGATCGCCGATATCGTCGTCAAAGATCTGGCCCGCAGGCGGGAGGTCGAAGTGCCGGCATCCCTTTTGACAACCGACCCCTCACGGGTGGTGGATAATCCCGAGGTCGATATCGTTTGTGAATTGATGGGCGGCACCAGGGAAGCGCTGGACTTGTCGCGCCGGGCTCTCAAGCGCGGGAAGATCGTTGTCAGCGCCAACAAGGCCCTGATTTGCGAGCATGGCGAGGAGCTCTTTCGAATCGCCCGGGAAAACGGCGCCCACTACTTCTTCGAGGCCTCGGTCGCCGGCGGCATTCCCATTATCAAGACCATTCGTGAAGCGCTGGTCGCCAATCGCTTCACCCTGATCTACGGTATTCTCAACGGCACCTCGAACTACATCCTCACACGGATGGAGCGGGAGGGCATCAGCTTCCAGGAAACGCTGGGCGACGCGCGGCGGCTCGGTTACGTCGAAGCGGATGAATCGCTCGACCTCGACGGCATCGACGCCGCGCACAAAACCGTCATCCTGACCTACCTGGCCCACGGCAAATGGGTGCAACTCCAGGATATCATCTGTGAGGGCATTCGCCAAATCACCACAGACGACATCGAGATCGCCGGCCGGCTCGGTTACAAGATCAAGCTCCTCGCGGTCATAAAGCGAAACTTCGAAGCCAATCAACTTTCCGTGCGGCTGCACCCGGCCCTGATCGCCAAGAAAGAGGTCATCGCCGGGGTCGACGGGGTCTATAACGGTGTGAGTGTAACCGGTGATGTGGTCGGCACCACGTTTTTGATCGGGCGCGGCGCCGGACAGGACGCAACCTCGAGTTCCGTGATCAGCGATATTTCCGATGCGGTCTTCATGCTCAGGGGTGCCGCCCCCCAGGCGATTTCCAAAGAGGACGAGGAACTGTATGCACAGCTTGCCTCCGGATTGGAACTCTCCAAACCGGAGGATTTGAAGGGCTGCTACTACGTGCGCATCAGCGTCAAGGACGAAGAGGGGGTCCTCGCCAAGGTGACCGATATTATGGCGAAACAGCACATCAGTATCGCTACCGTAAACCAGAAGGAATTCGGCAACGGTAATGCGACGATCATGGTCACAACCCACAACATCTCCGAGGCTTCGATGCAGAGCGCAAAGCGGGCCCTGGCCGCCGAAAATGCCGTCGTCGGCGAGCCGGTAAGCTTTCGAATCTTCAAGCCGGACGAGAGCTGAGGGGCTCTACATCACTTCCTCCACATCGACTTCGAAGCGCTTGCCGTTGATCGTCAGGCCGTATTTCTTTTGGGCTTTGCCGCTGGGCGGTGCCGCCTCCGAGGCGGCACTCGGTTCGGCCGGGGGCTTCGGCGTATCAGCAGCTTTGGCCGCCGGTTTCGGTTTATTGGTGCCCTTGAGATGTGCTTCCAGCTGCGGCGGGAACATGGCGTGGATGACGCAGTGTTCCGGATCGCTGGGGAAGTTCTTGGCTTCGAGCTCCTTCTTCAGGTCGTCCATGTGCTTGTGCTGCGCGCCCGGTGCCTCGACGGGGCGGCAGGTGATGGGCTCCTTGCCGGCCTGCTTGGAGGCGAGCTTTTGCACTTCCGGGTCGACCGGGGCGGGACACTGGCCGTAGTAGCCGAGCGCGATGTCGGCGGCTTGCGGCGAGATCTGCTTCCAGCGGCCGAACTTCACGTTGAGGAAGGCCTGCATGCCGACGATTTGGGAGGTCGGGGTGACCAGCGGAATCCAGCCGAGGGCTTCGCGCACCACCGGAATCTCCCGGAAGACATCGTCGAACTTGTCTTCCATTTTCTGTTCCTTCAATTGCGTGCGGAAATTCGAGAGCATGCCCCCGGGCACCTGGTATTCGAGGGTGTCGACATCGATCACCTCGTTCTTGTGGCCGGTGAAGTCGCTGAGTTCCGCGTAAGCCTTTTCCAGATGGGAGCGCATTTCCCGCAGGGAGGCCATTTGCGCCTCGCTGACTTCCGGGCAGCGGGAATGCCCCTTGAGTAAGGCCAGCATGCGGGTGGTGTCCGGCTGGCCGGTGCCGTTGGCGAAAGGGGAAATCGAAAGGTCGATCGCATCCACGCCCGCATCGATGGCCGACATGTAGGTGCTGGCCCCGAGGCCCGCCGTGTCGTGAGTGTGGATCCAGATCGGAATTTTCAGCTTCTCCTTCAGGCCCTTGACGATGTAGTAGGCGTCCATCGGCGGAATGAGTCCCGCCATGTCCTTGATGACGATGGCATCGCAGCCCATCCTCTCGAGTTCGACGCCCATTTCGATGAATTTGTCCACCGTATGCACCGGGCTGCTCGTATAACAAATCGTGCCATGCGCCTGCTGGCCGGCTGCCTTGGCGGCGTCGATGGCGCACTTCATGTTGCGCGTGTCGTTGAGCGCGTCGAAGATGCGGAAGATGTTCATCCCGTGGTCCGCCGAAGCTTTGACGAAGGCCTCCACCACATCGTCCGGGAAGTGCGCGTATTGCACGATATTTTGCCCGCGGAGGAGCATCATATGGGGCGTTTTCGGACATGCCTTTTTCAGCGCATCCAGCCTGTCGAAGGGGAACTCGTCCAAAAAACGCAGACCCGAGTCGATCGTCGCGCCACCCCAGGTCTCGAGGGCACCGAAGCCCCAATTGTCGAGCTGTTCGCAGATCGGTAGCATCTGCTCCGTCCGCATGCGGGTGGAAGCGAGGCTCTGGTGACCGTCCCGAAGGACATTGTTGTTAAGCTGAACTGATTTCATGATTTAAAATTATAAGATATGCTTTAATTTCTTTTGCTTGTTTGGCCATCATTTTCTTAATCGACCTTTTCAATAAGTCCAACGTTAGAAGCAAACAGCGCAAGATTCTATCTTTAAATGAAAAATGGCTTTCCATTTGGCGCCATCTAAGTTTCTTTGCTCTTTTGATCGCCGAAGTAGCTCAGCTGGTAGAGCAATTCATTCGTAATGAATAGGTCGTCGGTTCGAATCCGATCTTCGGCTCCATGTCTCCAATCTTTGATGGAGAGCGGGTATTATAGGCTGGAACCCGTCAAAGAGCTGCCTTTCTTAGTAGTATGCGTTTCGGGCGTTCATCAGCTCTCTTCATAGCCTTTTTAATTTCGGTTTCGCTTTGGTCCCAAATGACGCCGAATGCGCCGGTGAAGAACTTTCGTTTTCCCCGCTTTGGCGAGAACGGTTATACGCAGTGGGTGTTGCAGGGGGAAAAAGGTATTCACGATAGTCAGGAGCAAATCCGGGTGGAAGGCATGGCGCTGCGCGTGTATTCGGGAGACGAGCGGATGGTTAAGGAGCTGACTTTGGACAGTCCTCAGGCCACCATACGCTTGAAGGAGAACCGCGCCTTTTCGAAAGAGGCGATCAAGATTGTCGGGGCCAATTTCACGATCACCGGCACCGGATGGGAGTGGATAGGCGAAACCAAGGAAATCGTGGTCGAGGCCGATACCGAAGTCGAGTTTACCCAAGCGATCACGGGCGGTTTGTCCGGCAAAGCGCCCTCGGGCGAGGTGAAGCGCACCGTGATCGAGAGCGATCAGTTGGTGCTGCAAACCACCGAAGAGCACTATCACTTCGAATTCAGCGGTGCCGTGCGCGCGGTCTCCGGGGACCTGGATATGCGCAGCAATATTTTGATTGCGCTGGCGGACGCGCCGTCTGGTTCCGAAGACGCGCCGAAACTCGGACCCGGGAAATTGGATTCCGTTCGTGAGATTCTTGCGATGGAGGAGGTGGCAATCTTTCAGGCGGGACGCATCGTGCGTGCCGGCAAGGCGAAATTCCTGACGCGGGAGGGGCGGGCCACTCTCACCGGCTCGCCGGAGATCGAGGTGGCGGGGGCCTTTCTAAGCGGAGCCGTGGTGCGCAGCCAATCGGGCGAACTCAGGATTGAGGGCAGCGCCACCGGGGGGCGCGCCCAGATGATTCTGACCGAGACCGGCGGTCTGGGCCTGCAGGGCATGTCGGCGCTCAGCGAGGAGACCATCGTTCTGGCGAACGAAATAATCATGCAGGAAACTAAAACCGGAAATCGTTTTCTTTTTGAAGAAGAGGTGGAGGTGATGTCCGGTGGCGTGCAACTGCAGGCCGCGAAGATGACGATTCTGGCAGACCAGGCCAAGGCTAAGGAGGCTGCCGAGCCGGGGGGCGAAGAAAAGGCTGACATCAAGGTGGGTGAAGTGCGTCAGCTTGTCGCCGAGGGTGACGTCCGGATCGAGCAGCAGGGGCAAATCGCGACCGGTGGAAAAGTCGTCTTTTATCCATCGGAGGAACGCTGCGAGCTCACGGGCAATCCCCGGGTGACGAACGGGGAGGCGGTGATCACCGGACACCGGATGGAACTTAAGCCGAAGCTGGCTATCGTGACCGGCAACGGCAGCGAAAAGGTGAGCGTGGAGCTGCCCGAGATGCCGGATCTGGGCTATCAGACTTTCACGCCGACGCTTGCCCGGGAGAAGCCCGCCAAAGACGCGGAAAAAATCGAAGCGGAGATGACGATCGTGCGCAGCCGCTTTCTGCGGATGATCGAGGAGCCGAAGCGAACTTTGTTTCGCTTTACGGACGAGGTTGAAGTTTCCGCGACCAACCTGGAGGCGACCTGCGAGCGACTGGATGTGATTGCCACCGAAAAGAAGACCGCGGCTGCCGGGCAGGAGGCGGCCGAGCGGCTGGATATCGAACGCATCGAAGCGCACGATTCCGTTGAAATCAGGCAGGCCGGCCGGACCGCCACAGCCAGCCGCGCCTTCATTATCCCCCCGGAGGGTAAAGTGGTGTTGGAGGATAATGCCGTGGTCAACGACGAGCGTGGCCGCGTCTCCGGTTACCGCATGACGCTTTTGCAGGGGCAACGAAAAGCCATTGTCGAAGGCGGAGGCGGTCCCGGTCAGGAACGCGCCCGTATCACGCTGCCGGCGTTGCCCGAAAGCGGGAACGAATAATTATCCGACCACAAGCGCAGGAATGCGTTGCGGTTCATGGTCCGACCGCTTTTGATCAGCCTCTATGGATTCCAAATCTGCCCCACCCAAGATTGAAACCCGAGGACTTGTGCGGGATTTCGGTAAGCGTCGTGTCGTTAACGACGTGAGTATTAGTGTGAATGCGGGCGAAATTGTCGGCTTGCTCGGCCCCAACGGTGCCGGCAAGACGACGACTTTTTATATGGTTGTCGGCTTGATCCCCGCGACCGACGGACAGGTTTTTCTGAACGACGACGATCTCACCGAACTGCCGATGTATCGACGCGCGCGCTGCGGTATCGGCTACCTGCCACAGGAGGCATCGGTCTTCCGCAAGATGACCGTCGAACAGAACATCCGCGCGATCGCCGAAACCTTGCCCCTGTGCCGGGCGGAACGAGACAAGCGCGTTCGGAAGCACCTCGAGGAACTGGGCCTGCAGCACCTGGCCAAACAAAAGGCGTTCACGCTGAGCGGAGGAGAACGCCGCCGCCTCGAAATCTCGCGGGCTCTGGTGACCGAGCCCAAATTTTTGCTGATGGACGAACCTTTCAGCGGGGTGGATCCCATCAGCGTGAGCGAGGTGCAGAAAATCATCGTTCAACTCGCCGAGCGCAATATCGGCGTTTTGATTACCGACCACAACGTGCGGGAGACCTTGAGCATCGTGGACCGCGCTTATTTGCTGCATGAGGGCGCCGTGCTCAGCGAGGGCAGCAGCGATTTTCTGATCAACGATCCCAAGAGCCGGGAATTTTATCTCGGCGAGGATTTCAACATGTAGCCAGGGGTAAGCGAACGATGATCGATATACATACCAACAATACCAAGTTCGTCGAGGCCGTCACCGTTCGCGAGTTCTACGAGTCGTTCAAAGAACCGCTGAAAATGGAGATCGTAGCCGGTCGGGATGGCCTGGATAAAACCATCCGCGAGCGGAGTCTGAACCGGCCCGCCCTGGCCATGGTGGGATTTTTCACCGCTTTCGCCTCCAAGCGTATCCAGCTCCTGGGAGCCGGTGAAATGGCCTTCCTTCGTGAAAAAAACGCCCAGGAGGAATCGGCCATCATGTCGGCGATCCTCGAACGCAAGGTTCCGTGCCTGATCATATCCAGGCATCTGGCTCCTTCCAAGACGCTGAAACAACTGGCCGAGAAGTATCACACCCCGCTAATTCGTTCCCCTCTCAAGTCGAAGACCTTTACGACCGAGGCCACGCTGCTCCTCGAGGACAAATTCGCGCCCCGAACCCACATTCATGGAACATTGCTCGACATCAAAGGTATCGGGACGCTTATCTGCGGTGAAAGCGGAGTGGGCAAAAGCGAGTGCGCACTTGCCCTGATCGAGCGTGGACACAGCCTCGTGGCGGATGACCTGACCTATATCAAGCGGCTCAGCGAAAGGGAATTGATGGGCAATTCTTCCGAACTCAGCCGCGGTTATATGGAGTGCCGGGGACTGGGGATAATTAATATCGCCGAGCTTTTCGGGGTCCGCTCCGTGAGGCTGGAGAAACGTCTCGACTTGGTCATCAATTTCACGATCTGGCACCAGGGGATGCACGAGGAGCGCACTGGTCTCGAGGAGAATAATGTCGAGATACTCGGCCTGAAGGTCCCGGCGATGGAAATCCCCGTTCGTCCCGGCCGGGATATGGCCCGACTGGTTGAAGTCGCTGCGATGGTCCAAGCCCTCAAGAAAATGGGGCACGACTCGGCGTCGGAATTCAACGAACGCCTGATTGCCAACATGGCGGAACAAAACAAAGAAAAATAATTCTGTGCCAGATTTTTTTCGGGCAAACATAGCGTTGATGAAAATAGGCAAAAAAAGACGGGTTCGTATGTCGGAAATTCCGCTTTTCCAAAGAGTAGCGGAATTGTCACGGACCTGTCACATCGAGGTAAAAAATCTCGTAAAAGTTATTGCTGCATCGATTGTGAATAACTTGTGCAGAAGTTGACCTTGCCAAGCGGTTTAGGCTTTCACTTTCTATAGCACACCTTGGATTCAAGTCCTTTTCCGAGGCTTGATTCCCAACGACTTACATTTCCTTTACAAACAAACCCAACAAACAACGATTTTACAAGCCATTGAAAGAGAAGAGTTAGTAAAATAATTGTCCGATTTTTAACTAACGAGGTGTCTCGTGTTATGCCAGAGATACCTTTTTTCAAGAAAGCCCTACCGCCCGCGTCACGCCCGAGTTACACATTGGTGACGCCATAGTGTGAATAATTTACCGTCCAGACCATTTCCATGCCCTCAACTACGCCTGATCTCACCCTTTGGGAAAGCACCAACCGACAGCTTAAAAACCTCTTTCCGACCGACATTTACGAGATGTGGTTCAGCGACCTCGTTTGCGCGCATGAGAGCCATGGCAAAATCGTGCTTGAAACGAGTTCGGAGTTTAACGCCATTTGGATCGAGAATAACTTTTTAGATGTTATCAGCCAGCAAGCCAGAAGTTTTGCCGGGGTGCCGGTTGAAATTGCCATCGAAGTCGCGTCGCCGGAAGTAGGGGAGGGCAGCGACAGCGAGGCCAAAGACGAGCCCCGCAGCCGGATCGACACTCAATCCGAATCGCGGAACCTGGAATACGCCGGCAGGCACCAAATGCCGGCTCCCAACCGTTCGCTGCTCAACCCGAGCAATACTTTCGATAATTTTGTGGTGGGCTCCGGCAGTCAGTTGGCGCACGCCGCTTCCATTGCGGTGGCCAACGCCCCGGGACGCGCCTACAATCCCCTGTTTGTTTTTGGCGAAACGGGCCTTGGCAAGACGCACCTCATGCATGCGGTGGCTCACCAGATGTTGCTCAATAATCCCGCCGCCAAAATCGCCTACATCTCCACCGAGAAATTCACCAACGAGTTTATTCATGCGATCCGCGAGAACAAATTGGCGAAGTTTCGGAAGTTCTATCGCAACGTCGACGCGCTTCTGGTGGACGATATCCACTTTCTCTCCGGGAAGGAGAGCACTCAGGAAGAATTCTTCCACACCTTCAACGATCTCTTCGAATCCGGACGCCAGATCTTTCTCGCCAGCGATCGCCCCGCCAACGAAATCGAAAAGCTGGAGAATCGTCTCGTTTCGCGCTTCCAGTGGGGGCTTGTCTGCGATATCCAGGCACCGGACTTTGAAACCAGGGTCGCCATTCTCCGAAAGAAAGCCGCTTCGATGAAGGTGACGCTCGACGACGAGATCATGGATTTCCTGGCCGAACGCGTCTCGCGCAACGTTCGCCGGATGGAGGGTGCGCTCACCCGGATCGCCGGTTACGATGCCTTGATTGACCGGAAGGTTGATTTGGATTCGGTCGAGCGCCTTTTGGGCGATCTGCTTCAGGAAGAAGCGGCCAGCAAAGTGACGGTCGCACAGATCCAGCAGAAAGTGGCCGACTATTACCAAATCCGGCTAAGTGAGCTGGTGGGCCGTCGCCGGACCAGTCAGATCGTCTTTCCCCGTCAGGTGGCGATGTATATCAGCCGCAGCTTGACCAGCGATCCGCTTAAGTCGATCGGTGACGCTTTTGGCGGCCGTGACCACGGCACCGTGATCCATGCCTGCAAACAGGTGGAGAACATGATGGAGCAGGACGGAAGCGTGAAACGCGGTGTCGATTATCTGATCAAGCAGCTTTCCAGTGGACGCGCCTGATTACTCCGCGAAGCGCAAAGGTAGCAGGGGCATTTCATCTGGCGTTTACCCGTTGGAGTTCCGGATTTATCCGGCCCATTTGGGCTCCAAAACCGCCTAAAGGCGGGACTCCAACAGGGCACGCGCCCCACCGTTCGCCAGATGAAA
>Ga0102943_1002513_pt1 | contig 10720 bp, 6 predicted proteins | sample SalPonC_black_MG_FD_78174 | JGI IMG/M metagenome (GOLD analysis project Ga0102943, IMG submission 78174) | Salt pond soil microbial communities from South San Francisco under conditions of wetland restoration - Salt Pond MetaG... | ecosystem: Environmental > Aquatic > Marine > Intertidal zone >...
ACCATTCACAATTCTTTGCCGTGAGCAGGGTGCTCCCCGTCAGCCCCAGTGAGGGCAGGAGCAGCGCCCAGTCGTCGTCTGCGCCGCAGGGCGGCGCTTCAGGCTTTTTTCCGCGATCGCCGACCTCGCCGGCTCTGTCGTTGCGAGCCGGAAGTGGCGATATCCCGGCGCTGGCCGGTTCCGTGGCCGGTGGCGCAGCCTCGACAGGCGCCCCTGCCGGCGGCGTCCCGTCGCGCTTCGCTGTCGCCCCGGCAGCTGCGGTGCTGGCCGGCCGCGAGCGGCTGGCCGTGACTGGCCTGAAGGCGAGCATTCGCAGCATGATCATTTCAAAGGCAGCACGGGTGTCGGCGCTGATGGTCATGTCCCGCTTGCCATTCAGCGCCATCTGGTAGTGCAGCTGCACATCCTCCCCTGTCAGCAACGCAGCCAGCCGCCGGAGCTCATCGGGGTCATCAGCTGCCGGGGCCAGCGCTTCAGGGACGACCTGAACGACAGCAAGCTCATGTAACGCGGCAATGAGTTCATCCACGGCGCTGGCAAAATCTGCCCCGCCCTCCGCCATGGCCGCCACAATCTGCAGCACGGACCTGGCATCATCGCGCGCCAGCGCATCGAGCAACTCAAGTATCGCAGTGCGGTCAGCGACACCGAGCATGGCCCGTACCTCGGCTTCAGCAATCGCACCGCCGCCGTAACCGATTGCCTGATCAGTGAGACTCAGGGCATCACGCATGCTGCCGGCTGCAGCGCGACCAAGGAGCCGCAGCGCGCCTTCATCATAGCCCACACCCTCGGCCTCCAGCACCGTCCGCAGGTGACCCACCACCTGCTCCGGTGGCATATTCTTGAGATTGAACTGCAGGCACCGGGAGAGCACGGTGGCCGGCAGTTTTTGCGGGTCAGTGGTTGCGAGCAGGAACTTGACGTGCGGCGGGGGCTCCTCCAGCGTCTTCAGCAGCGCATTGAAGCTGTGCGCTGACAGCATGTGAACTTCGTCAATGAGATAAATCTTGAAGCGGCTGCGGGTCGGGGCGTACTGCACGTTGTCAAGCAGCTCCCGGGTGTCGTCAACCTTGGTCCGGGACGCTGCGTCGACCTCTATCAGATCGACACTGCGACCCTCCGCAACCTCAAGGCAGGCACTGCACGTGCCGCACGGCTGTGAACTGATACCCCGCTCACAGTTGAGGCATTTGGCCAGAATCCGCGCCACCGTGGTCTTGCCAACCCCGCGGGTGCCGGAAAACAAATAGGCGTGGTGCAGTCGATTATGATCCAGTGCATTCGCCAGCGCCCTGAGCACGTGTTGCTGCCCCACCATTTCGCTGAAGGTGCGCGGGCGCCACTTTCTGGCCAGAACCTGATAGGACATGCTGTGCGCGTCACTCCTGCAGTCTCAGCCTGCCAGCATAACGCAGCCGCCGAGACAGAGAAAACGACTATGCGGCAATGGTGGAGTCTGCGCCGGGCGACCACGACAAAATTTGGAGGCAGTCCGAACAGCCACACCCCGGCACACGCATCGGCAGTTACCGTTGCTCCCTTCCGGGCCTGGCGGGGTTCACTGCCTGTCGTTGCGAGGGGACCATCCGGACTACCATAGCCCCGCTTTCGCGGAGGGCGGATTATCCTGCATCACACGACTCCAGGCAAGCCATGCCCCTCGAATGCGCCACCGCGCTGCTGCCACCGACGCTTATGCTACCCTTTTGCATTATTTGCAGGCGGGGGCAATTACATATCGTGGCAATGCGTTTCAGGTCTTCTGCTGGACTCCACCGTGTCACTGCACGATGGCTGCTTGTGCTGCTGTGTCTTTGGCTGGCAGACCTTGCTATTGCGCAGACCGACTCCGCTGAGGCGGTTTCTGCCAGTCGGATCGAGGCCCTGTCACAGCGTGTGAAACAACCGACGGATCTTTCTGAGGACGAGCGGGCCAAACTCGCCGAGCAGTTGGAGACAGCGGCCAGCATGACTGCGACAGCGCGGCAGATGCAGTCCACGATCAGTCAGATTGCTGAGCGTATCGAACGCAGCGAAGAGGAAATCGCACGCTTTGAGGCGCTGATTCAGGAGGCCGCACAGGAGCCCGTTCAACAGCCCGAAAGCGTCGACTTGCCCCTGGACGAACTGGAAGCCGAAATGCAGCTGCTGGCCGCCGATCGCCGCGGCGCGACGGCACGCCGAGTAGCCATCGCCGCCGAATTGACCGCCGCCCGACAGCAGGTTGCATCGGAGCGTGACCGGCTGATTGCGATTCAGAGCCAGCTGGAAACGCTGTCCGGCACGACCCTGTCCGAGGGGGCATCACTCAAGGACCGAGTTGCGGACGCGGTGGCGCAGGCCCGCCGTGCGCAGCTCACAGCTGAAGCAGAAGTCCTGGCGCTGCGGGTGCGTGGTCAACCGGCACTGGAAAATATCCTCGTAGCCGAGCGGAACTGGCTGGACGTGAGAATCAACCGGCTGGATCGACGTCTGGCAGCCCTGTCCGAAACAGCGCAGGATCTGCGGCAAAGCGCGGCTCAGCGGCAGATCGCAGAAACCCAGGCTATCGTCTCCGGGATTAGTGGTAGCCGCCCAGGCCTGCAGTCACTGGCCGAGAAGAATATGCTCCTGGCCCGACAGCAGGAGCGTATCGGCCTGGAACTCAACGAGGCTCGCCGGCAGCGACTGGAACTTCGGGAAATTCTCGACAGAATAGAGCGGGACGCATCACTGTCGCGTCGGCGACTCGCCGTATCCGGATTACAGCCCGAGCTCGCCGACGTCATGCTGAGCCGACTCCGAACACTCCCCGGTAAACGCGATATTGCCACGGCAATCGACAGCCGCAATACGCGCATCAACGAGGTGGCGATTGCCGCGATCGACAACGATGAGGACGTCCGCGAACTCTCTGACCGGGCAGCATTTCTGCAAGAACACTTTCCGGATCATTCCGACTGGGACAGTGCCAGCAGGGAATCCCTGAACAAGCTTATCAACCAGTACGTGCGCCTTCTGCGAGAAAATGCACAGGCCCAGTCGCAGCTGCAGCAGCTCCTTATCGATACCAACGAACTCGCGGCCAGCCTCCACGACTCCCTGGCGAGTTATGAGGAGTTCCTGACCAGCAACCTTCTGTGGACGAGAAACCACAGCTACGTCGACCCGGCGCGCCTGAAGGACCAGTTGAAACTGCTTATTTCCATCGATGGCCTCCTCCACCTGCGCGATCAGCTGCCTCAGGCGGTGCTGCAGGTTGGGCCTCTTCTGCTGGGGCTGGTAGTTGCCGTGCTGCTGATCTTTCGGCGTCGAATCAAAGATGAGCTCCAGGAACAGCTTGGCAGACCCGTCAGACCGCGCGATGAGCGCAGTGATCGTATTTTTACCGGTATTGCCTTGAGCGTGGCCTACACGTTGCCGGTGCCCCTCGCCCTATTCGCCCTGTCCCTGGTGATTCGCAATGCGGCAGCCGACAACACGCAGCTCTCGGGCATCGCTGCCGGGCTCATGCTTGCCTCAGTGGTGCTGTTTTCTCTGAGCTTCCTTCGCCACATTACCGGCCGGCTCGGTGTGGGTCGACGCCGGCTCAAGTGGAATGGCCAGAAAATGGACTGCTTGCGCCCCGCTATCAGCTGGCTCACACCGGTAGTAGCGACGGGCGCATTTACTGCCGGATTCGGCCTTACCACATCGGCGACGGACAGCGGTGGGCCACTGACGGCGATCGCTACACTGGCGATCGCCGTCGCACTGCTTCTGACGAGCCTGAGGGCGCTGCGCAGTGGACTGTTCACCGCCGACCGCATTGTGCTTTATGGATTCCGGATTGCCGTGGTACTTTCTGCCGCCATCGCCATCATGCACGTCACCGGGCATCTGTTTGCGGCCCATCTCTATCTGGATTCCCTGGGGCTCTCCATAGTGGCAGTTCTGCTGGTATTGTTCGTCACCAACATCCTCCACCGGGTAGGCCTCATTTTCAATTCGCGGATTGAGAGACGGGCTCGTGACGAGTCGAGAGCGCTTCAGGAGAGCGGCGAGAACGCCACGGATCACGCCGATGACCTGGCGACCGTGGCCTCACTCTCTGGCGCCAATACGCAGCTGCTCAGCCTTCTGCGTGTTCTGGGACTTGCCGTCGCCCTGTGGCTGATCTGGGCCCCCGCACTGCCGGCATTGAATATCTTCAATGAGATCGGCCTGTGGAGCGTCGTGGATTCCACCCTGCCCGACGGACAGCTGCGCGTCGTTTCTCTGGCGACCCTGATCAATGCCATCTTTATTCTGGTCGTTACCGCCCTGGTAACAAAACACCTTCCTCCGCTCATTGATGTTCTGCTGATGGAGTGGACAGGCATTACACCTGGCAGCCGCTACGCCATCAGAGTACTGATGCAATACGTCATCATCGGCACGGGCCTCACCATGAGCCTGTCACTGCTGGGTTGGGAATGGGGCAAGGTACAGTGGCTTGTGGCGGCGCTCGGCGTGGGCATCGGTTTTGGTCTGCAGGAGATCGTGGCGAACTTTATCAGTGGCCTGATACTGCTTTTCGAGCGGCCTATCCGCGTCGGCGACATCATCACGGCGGGCGGTGGCGATGGAACGGTTACGGAGATCAACGCCCGCGCCACGGTGATAGAGTCCTTCGAAGGCAAGGAGCTTATGATTCCCAACAAGGAACTGATCACCGGCGTGGTGACCAACTGGTCGCTCTCGACCTCGAACCTCCGCGTAGTCATCGCGGTAGGCGTCGCCTACGGCTCCGATGTCCGCGAAGCCATGCGGATTCTCATCGAGGTGGCGCAGGACAACGCTTCAGTACTGGAAGATCCGGAACCAACGGCCACGTTTGAGGATTTTGGCGACAACTCCCTGCTTATATGGCTTCGCTGTTATGCGCAACGGGAGTATCCAAGGGTATGGAGCGAGTTGCGCACTGAAATCAATGACCGGTTCAACGACGCCGGGATCAGTATAGCTTTCCCCCAGCGCGACATACATCTCGATGCAGACCGCCCCATACCTGTACGGTTCGTCGAGCCGGCGAAACCGGCCGCGCCACCAGAGGCCGAGCCGGGCTGAACCCGCCGTCGCTAACCCTGCCGAAGCAGAATGTCGACGCGCTGGGCCAGCGGGTGGACATGGTCGTCGTAGGACCCCAAATCATGCAGTGCGAAGGCGAGCTCGCTGAGGTAGCTTCCGTTACTTCCGCTGGGACCGCTAGCAGCAGCAATGTGTGACGCCAGATCATCGAGCGGTGCGGGACCGAGATAAGCCGGGTTCCCGGCTGTCGCCACATACAGTAGCCCTTGCACCGACTGCTCAGTGTCGTCGAGATAAATGGCCACCCTGTGCCGGGCGTATCCATTCTTCTCGCGATAATCGAGGTGGGCAAACACCTCTGGCGCGACAAGGTACGCTACGCCGCGGCAATCAATGCCGGGCGTCTCGATCAGGGTTACCACCCTGCCCGGCGCTTCTGGTGTTCCACGATGATCGTGGGAGCCCTGCCAGAATCGCCGCGACCAGCCGCTTATGCTGGCGACACGACGGTCCAACCAGGGAAAATCCACCTTGAAAATCAGTGAACCGTAACCGAACACCCAGGTAGGCTCAGAGATTCCTGACATGCGGAGAGTCCTGCAGTGATAGTGGCGCGCCCACCAGGATTCGAACCTGGGACAACCGGCTTAGAAGGCCGGTGCTCTATCCAGCTGAGCTATAGGCGCAAGCCGCACAGTTTACCCCGAACTGATGGCGAGGGGGAATCGGGAATTGGGGTGGCCGACGGGTCTCGAACCCGCTACCTCCGGAGTCACAATCCGGTGCTCTACCTGGTGAGCTACGGCCACCATAGACAGGGTTGACACCGAACGACCGACTCTTCTTAGCTGAAAAGTGGTCGGGGTAGAGAGATTCGAACTCCCGACATCCTGCTCCCAAAGCAGGCGCGCTACCAGACTGCGCTATACCCCGATAAACCTGAGTGTCGAAAAAGTAACCCGTGTTCAGGTGGGCGCATCATACTCACGCACCCGGGCAAAATCAACGCTCGTGACTACAGTATAGCGCATTTGTGATCATTCGATCTCGACAGTAACTTCAGCCGCCTCGTCGCCACAGAGTGCCATCCGCCGTGTCCTCAAGCGCGATGCCCGCGGCAATGAGCTCGTTGCGTATTTCATCCGCCCGCGCGTAGTCCCGCTCATTCTTCGCGCTGCGCCGCTGTTCGATGAGTCCCTCTATCGCCGCGGCGTCCATCTCATCCGCCGCGGTTGCCTCCTGCAGCCAGGACGCAGGTGTGGCTTGCAGAATCCCAAGGCTGTCTGCCGCCGCCAGGAAACGTGCCTTGAGCGCTGGCCTCTCCGCGACTGGCGCCTTGTGCAGTGCTTTGGCCAGCGCGTGCAGTTCGGCGAGCGCCAGGGGCGTATTCAGATCATCCTCCAGTGCAGCAAACACAGGCTCTGCCGTGATATCGACAGGACCAGCCGCCTCAATGTGCTCGACGCTACGCAGCGTGCTGTAAAAACCGTCGAGCGTGTGCCGGGCCTGTTCCAGGAGATCGACAGAAAAATTCAGCGGCGAGCGGTAATGGGCCGTCAACAATGCCAGCCGCAGCACTTCGCCCCGGTAATGTTGCAACAGGTCGCGAACACTGCGCACGTTGCCCAGGGATTTGGACATTTTCTCGCCATCAATATCGACATAAGCATTGTGCAGCCAGTAACGCACGAATTCCCCATCATGACTGCAGCGACTCTGCGCAATCTCGTTTTCATGATGCGGGAAGATCAGATCGCGACCACCGCCGTGAATGTCAATGCTGTTACCGAGGTGTTCCCGAATCATCGCTGAACACTCGAGATGCCAGCCCGGCCGCCCCCGCCCCCAGGGACTATTCCAGCCGGGCTCATTGTCGGCGGCGGGCTTCCACAGCACAAAATCACCGGGGTGACGCTTGTAGTCGGCAACGTCAACCCGGGCGCCAGCCAGCATGTCCTCAAGCCTGCGCCCAGAGAGTGCCCCATATTCCGGCATGGACTCAACGGCAAACAGAACATGACCGGCGGAGACATAAGCATGGCCGCGCTCGATGAGCTGCCGGGTCAGGCGGATCATGCCGTCGATGTTCTGCGTCGCGTGAGGCTCCAGTGTCGGCGGCAGCGTGTTAAGCGCAGCCATGTCTTCACGGTATTTCGACGTGAACTCATGAGTGATGGACTCAATGCTGCGTCCGCTGTCGCGGGCCGCGGCGATAATCTTGTCATCGATATCGGTAATGTTACGGGCGTAGGTAACGGTTGCATGGCGCTCCCTCAACACACGAAACAGGGTGTCGAATACCACCACGGGGCGCGCATTCCCAATATGCGCCAGGTTGTACACCGTGGGGCCGCAGACGTACATTGTCACGGTGTCCGCAACCCTGGGCTCGAAGCGCTCCTTTTCGCCGCTGAGCGTATTGTAGAGGCGCAGGCTCATCCTGCCCCCCCGGCGGTCTCCCAGACGTCGCGCAGGCCGATGGTCAGGTTGTAGACAGGACTTTCAGCACGGTGATCGAGGCTATCAGCCACAAAGTAACCCTCGCGTTCGAACTGAAACCGCTCGCCCGGCGATGCCACCGCGAGTGCCGGCTCAACAATTGCGGAATCGACGATTCTCAGCGAGTCAGGGTTCAGCTGCGCCATGAAATCGGTATCACCACGGTCCGGCGCAGGGTGTCGGAACAGCCTGTCGTATAGTCTGACAGTGGCACGACTCCCACCACGCGCACACACCCAGTGAATCACGCCTTTTGGCTTGACGCCGTCTTCCGGATCACTGCCAATGGTATTCGCGACGGCGGTAGCATGGACCTCTACCACCTCTCCAGCGGCATTCCTGACAACGTCATGCGCCTCGATCACGCAGGCGCTACGCAGACGTACGCGCTTGCCCAGCACCAGCCGCTTGTATTTCTTGTTGGCCTCCTCCCGGAAATCCGCCGCGTCGATAAACAGTTCTCGAGAGAACGGCAGCTGCCGCTCGCCCAGCTCCGGCTTGCCGGGATGCCTGGGAGCCACCAGCAGGTCGTTAACATTATCGTCGATATTGGTCAGAATCACTTTCAGCGGGTCGAGTACGCACATGGCGCGTGGCGCGCTTTCATTCAGATCATCGCGAATGGCGTGCTCCAGCATGGCAACGTCCGCAACACCATTGGCACGGGAGGTCCCCACCATCTCGCAGAAGCGGCGGATCGCTGCTGGCGTGACGCCGCGACGACGCAGCCCGGCGATGGTCGGCATGCGCGGATCATCCCAGCCTTCGACTACCCCCTCGTCCACCAGCTGTTTCAGCTTGCGCTTGCTGGTCACGGTGTAACTGGTGTTCAGCCGCCCGAACTCGTACTGCCGCGGCCGGCTTTTTACCGGCAGGTGGTCGAGAAACCAGTCGTAGAGCGGACGATGATCCTCGAACTCCAGTGTACAGATAGAATGGGTAATGCCCTCTATCGCGTCTTCCTGACCGTGAGCGAAATCGTAGGTAGGATAGATCGGCCAGGCGTCGCCCGTCTGATGATGATGGTGCTTGCGGATCCGGTAGAGAATTGGATCGCGCATGTTCATATTGGGGTGGGTCATATCAATTTTTGCGCGCAGCACACGGGTGCCATCGGCAAACTCACCCTGCCGCATTCGCCGCAGGAGGTCGAGATTCTCGGCGACAGAACGCTCCCTGTACGGGCTATTGCGACCGGACTCCGTCAATGTGCCGCGGAACGCCCGGGCCTGATCGGCGTCCAGTTCGCAGACATAGGCATCGCCCTGCTCCACCAGGTATTCCGCCCAGGCATAGAGCTGGTCAAAGTAGGATGACGCGTAGCGGACGCTCCCCTGCCATTCATAGCCCAGCCAGCGAACATCCTCCTGAATGGCATCGATATATTCCTGTGCTTCTTTCGCCGGATTGGTATCGTCAAACCGCAGATGGCAGTGGCCACCGAACTGTTCGGCAAGACCGAAGTTGACGCTGATGGATTTGGCGTGTCCGATATGCAGGTAGCCGTTGGGCTCAGGCGGAAAGCGCGTGACCACTCTATCGACCCGCCCGTTGGACAGGTCTTCCTCAATAATGGTCTGCAGGAAGTTGCCCGTTGACTTGCTCTGTTCCATGTGTTGGCTTCGCTGGAAATGAAGCCAGACAGTATAGCGCCTGACGCAGGAGGCAGATAGATCAGCGGGCTGACGCCTGAATCTCGCGGGCTGTGTGTAAATCCGTCACAGGAACGCACTGCAACAGTTCTTTTGGAAGGGTAAAGAACGTATCATCCATTACTACAGAAATGACCCTCAAGGCCCCGACAGATGATCACTATTCGCACAACCTTTGGCGAGATCACACTGGAGCTGGACGCCGAGCGCGCGCCCAGAACAGTGGAGAACTTTATCGCCTACGCCCGCAGCGGGCATTACGATGGCACAATTTTTCACCGCGTTATCAACAACTTCATGATCCAGGGTGGCGGTTTCGACACCGACATGACGCAGCGCCCGACGCGTGACCCTATCGAGAACGAGGCCGACAATGGCCTGAAGAACGATTTCGGCACCATTGCCATGGCGCGGACCATGGATCCCCACTCAGCTACCGCCCAGTTCTTCCTCAACGTCAAGGACAACGACTTCCTCAACCACAGCGGCAAAACGATGCAGGGCTGGGGTTATACCGTATTCGGCAGGATTGTCAGTGGTGAGGACGTTCTGGAGAAAATTCGCAACGTACCGACAACCAGCCGAGGCGGCCACCAGGACGTACCGAAGGAAGCGGTCATTATCGAGTCCATTGTCGTGGATGATGACAGCGAACAGTGACGAAGCCAGGCAGGCCTCGGCGACGGCGGCAACTGCCTGCCTTATTTCCGATCTGCACCTCGATGAAACACGGCCGGCCATCACCGCTGGCCTCGATGGCTTCCTCAGCGGCCTCCAGGGCATTGATGCGCTTTACATTCTCGGTGACCTGTTCGAGGCGTGGATCGGCGATGACGATGACAGAGCGCTGGTGCAGACGGTTTCTGAACTGCTGTCCGGCCTGGGCGAGCGAGGAATCACCCTTTATCTGATGCCGGGTAACCGGGATTTTCTGCTTGGCCGGTCTTTCTGCAGTCGCATCGGCGCCCAGCTGTTACCCGATCCCTGTGTCCACATTATCGGCGGCGTGCACACGCTGCTCATGCACGGTGACAGCCTTTGCACCGGCGATGTCGATTATCAGTCATTCCGGCAAATGACCCGGGATCCCGGCTGGCAGGCCGATATCCTGGCCCGGCCGCTGGACGAGCGCAGGCGGCTGGCAAGCGAATTACGCGCCTTGAGTCAGGACGCCAACAGCCTGAAGGCAGACGACATCATGGATGTTGACCCGGGCGCAGTGCGCGACGTGATGCATCGCTGGCAGGTAACACGGCTGATCCACGGGCACACCCACCGCCCGGCGACGCACGCTCTGGTGGCGGGAACTCGCTGGGTTCTGGGTGACTGGGGGAGCCACAGCGGCTGGCGTATTGATATCGACGGCAGCGGGCCCGTATTAAGGGAATTCAATTTCTAGGCGGCTCTGTGGGCACGCCACTGTGGAAGCGCAACTCCGAATCTGCTGACTGCACAAGCCTTGCCTCGGCCAGCAGCAAACACTGCAGCCTTTGGTTAACGTCAGTGCTGCCTGCCACCCCCTCCGCCAGCGCCAGATA
>Ga0102943_1002516_pt1 | contig 10703 bp, 7 predicted proteins | sample SalPonC_black_MG_FD_78174 | JGI IMG/M metagenome (GOLD analysis project Ga0102943, IMG submission 78174) | Salt pond soil microbial communities from South San Francisco under conditions of wetland restoration - Salt Pond MetaG... | ecosystem: Environmental > Aquatic > Marine > Intertidal zone >...
AACCGACAAGTATTCTGCGTGGAGCCTGGTTAGTCCATTTAGGAAAAATCTGAGCCATAAAATCTAAAAAATATTTCCAATTTCAATTGGGTTGATGCCGCCCGACTTCTAGCTGAAGAAGGTACCGAATTTATAAAATTCTGCCTACCTGAAAAGAGATTTAGATTAAAATTTAAAACGATTCTAAATAGCAGGTCGGCTGCTCGGTTTTATTTAGTGTTTAATTTTAAAGATAGAAGTCTGACCATAAAATTGCTCTAATAAACCGAAAATATTTCATTACCCGATCTTAATGTACTCTCAAATAGTGCTTTTTTAGTTCGTTTTACAGAATAGACTGAATAGTAGTGGTTTATAGAGTCCGGTTTTAAAGATTTTTAATTTTTGGAACGATATCACAAACCAAAAAGATTACAGTAGGCTATATTCGTAAAAATTTTTGCCCGCAATTTTGCTATTTTTGTGCGCGTAATCACAGGTTATTAATCAAAGGTTTGCAAATGGATTCATCACTTCAAGAACAGCTTACTGTTCGGTTTCTAAAAGAGATAAGCGTACCTAAAGCTTTGGGTATGATTATTCTTATAAGTACTATTGCGTTTCTATTTCTGATATGGCTTATCTATTTTCGGGAAACCTCAGAGCAAACAGCAGCGTGGGTGGCTAATTTACCGGCTCTAAACGCACTGCTTAACAGTTCCAGCACAGTTCTTATTCTTTTAGGGCTTTACGCCATCAAGAAGAGAGAATTTCTGAAACACATGAAATTTATGCTCACCGCATTTATAACATCCTCTCTTTTTCTGATTAGTTACCTGGTATATCACAATTTTGTAGGGCACACACCATTTCCGGGAGAGGGATTCATACGGCCGGTCTACTTCTTTATTCTGATTTCGCATATCATTCTTTCGGCGTTTGTTGTACCACTGGTGCTCACCAGCTACTATTTTGCATTTTCGGGTAAATTCTCCACTCACAAAAAAGTGTCAAAGTGGACGCTGCCAATATGGCTTTATGTATCAGTCACCGGAGTGGTGATTTTCTTTATCCTTAATGCATACGTTTGAACCATATTTATCCGGACGGTCGAACCGGTTGAAACACAAACACGACTGTGTTGAGGGGGGATCAGTAGGAGTTCAGGAATTCGTGGAGGTCATCATCGGTGTTCAGGCCAAGCTTTTTTCGCAGGCGCGACCGGCTTATATATACACTGGAGGGCTGTATATTCATAAATTCAGCAATCTCTTTAGAATTAAAACCCAGCTTCAGGTAAGCACAGAGGCGGAGATCATTAACGGATAGCCCGGGAAAGGAGTCTTTGAGCCGCTGATAAAATTCCTGGTGGAGCTCATCCATCTGTATTTCAAAGGTGTTATCATCTTTCTGTATAAATGAGTCCAGGGTAGAGTGGATCTCTTTCCATGGTGTTTTGGCTATTTCCGGATTCTCCTGTATTCTTTCAATCTTTGTTTTCAGTTCAGCCAGAAGTTTATTTTTATCTTCGTTCTCTTTAGCCTTGTTGGCCAGCTCAACCGTTTTATTTCTTAACTGTTTCTTTAGCTGATCATATTCCGACTGTAAACGCTCCTTCTCCATCTCTATGATCTGGCGTTTATGTTTTTCGGCCTGCTTATTCAGAGATTTCTCTTTGATAGTGAGCAGATTTTCTTCCTGTTTTTTCAGTGATCTCTTTTGCCAAAGCGAAATCAGATAAATTCCGGCTACGCCAACGATGAGATAGATAAAATAGGCGATACCGGTTTTGTACCAGGGTGCAGCAATGATAAACGCCATGGAAACGGTGTCAGAAATCTCGCTTTTCTTTAAGGATCTTACAGTAATCTTATATTTTCCGGGATTTAAGTCGATAAACTCGGCGCTGTTTTCGGCAGACCAGGGACTCCATTCACCGTCGTTCAGTTTGTGTTGATAGAATACGTTATGCTGGTTTGGAACCAGGAATTCAATTTCCACATTGTTGAAGTCGTGGGCAATGGTTGATCCAGGCGATGCAGCCATTCTGTTATATGTATTGAACGCTTCTGCATTCCTGAATATCACCTGGTGCCGCTGCTTTTTATCTGTTCTTATCATACGGTTTTGAGGACTCTTCAGGGCAAAACCGTTATAAACCGGAATAAAGCTGAATCCATTGTCTAATACAGATGGACGGTAAATAGCAGGCAGGGCATCTTCTGGTTCAGAATCAAATCTAAATTCATCTTCTAATTGAAAACTGGAATCGGCCGGAGAGTAAGAGTAGGTGTAGTGATCGGTATTAACCAGTATCTCTCCATTATTTTTCTGAAGAATCGGGTTATCGCCATCAAATATTTCTGAGGTAAAGAAAGCCCGCTCAACTGGATATAAATTATCATCAAGTACTGTCCTGATAAAGCCATAATTGGGAATATTCACCCACAATACCCTGTTATCTTCTGTTACCAGTTGATTGACTGAACCGGAAATGAGCTCAACTTGTTTGCGATACTGCCAGCTATCATCAATTCTCTCAAAAACAGAGATGCCGTTATAGGTTCCGGCCAGTAAAAAGCTCCTGAAAGGAGTAAACGTCCAGATTCCTCTCTGGTTACTTATACGGGTGAGGAGGTTGTCAGAAAGCGTAAAAAACCCGCGATCGTGGCCAACTAAGATCTCACCGTTCAGTTCCCGCATAGTCCACACCTGGCCGTCGCTTCCGGGGACCAGATTAAATTCAAACGTTTCACGGCTATTGTTCAGATCGCTCCAGTTTGCCTGATAAAGCCCCCGGTTCGAGCCGAGATAAAACATATCTCCGGACAGCTGTGCAGCGTAGCCGGTGCCAAACTGCCCTCTGTTATCGTAAATAAACGAGAGGTTGCTTTGCAGTTCTATGGCTGATATGCCATAATCTGTACCCAGCCAAAGTGTGCCATTGTTATCATAATGAAGGCTCAATACTGTATTGTTAGAAAGCCCTTTGTTTCTGTTGATCTGCTGAAGAACCCTGCCCTCATAATCTGTAATCAGCAGGCCGTCCATTACTGTGCCGAATGCCAGCGATTCTGTTCCGGTTTTCTCGAAACTAAAGACATTTGCAGATTTCAGCGTCCGGGATAATGTTTGGTTGAAAGGAGTTAAAGAATCACCATCAAATCTGTACAACCCCGAATTGTATGTTGCAATAACGAGTCTGTCTCCATTATGGTAGATACCGGATATTTCAAACTCTTCTCCTTCAGGATATCTGAAAACGGATGTTAGTGAGAGGTCCTGCATCAGGTAAAGCCCCGATTCTTCATCTGCAAAATAAATGGAATCCCCAACGGCAAAGCTGCCGGTAAAGCGATTTGGAGCAGAGATTTTCGTCAGATTTTCATTACCATATATATAGATATTAGAGGCAGATACAAAAAGTATGTTATTACCCTGCGGATGGACGTCCCAAAACTCTTCGTTGAGCTCTACAAGTTCTTCTCTGAAAGGATAGAGTGATCGGTATTCAAATTCAAAGTACTTATTTCGCTCCCACACGCCAAAATCAAGATCAGATCCGGTATACACCAACGAATCACTGGCTACATGCAAAGATCTTGTAAATCCGTCGCTTCCTTTCATTGAATTCCATGTGGTACCATCAAATTCAAGGAGGCCTTTTTCAGCTGCCATATAAATAATACCATTCGGTGCAGAGTCGATATCCCAGACTTTTCCCTGATTTTGATAGTCTGACGGCGTAAAATTTTGCATTGGCGGCACACCCGTCCGGTAAGATTCCTGCGCAGCTGCAGGATCTGCTGCTGCAAGAATGAAAATGAAGTATGAGGCAAGTCTAATCAAAAAAATGATTATGAATTTTGCGGGTGACCAGAGCCATAGTAAACAGCGTCCGGAGAATATATTGCAAAGAGAGACGATTTACCGTTGGGATCCAATAAATGAATATTTTAGAAGTAATTTAATGTAGAATAAATATTTTTGAACTATAGTAAATTTTTAAAAAAGAGATGCTCAAAATATTATTTTTTCATGGCAAGTTTTGGGCTTCGGTCCAGATTATAGAGCCCCCAGTGTTTTTCAGGCTCCAGTGGATCAGGGGAGCCTTTCCACGGTTCATCAAATGCTTCAAAGAAAAAGGTGAGAATATTCTCGGTCTCGGTCCACTCCATTAATTTTTCAAAATATACTTTCTGATATTCCTCGTTCACATATTCCGGATTGATACCGTGGCCGTTCGATTGTGTTGCCCATCCGGCTTCCGTAATCACCACGGGTTTATCGGGGTATTTTTCGGCCACGGAGCAGTAGTTTTCTTTGGTGTAGCCAATTGCCTCATCAATATGTTTATACTCCCATACCGGGTAGGTGTGAATTGAGATAAAGTCTAGCGCGTTGGCGAGATTTTCGAGCTTGTGCAGCCACGGCACATAATTCTCGCAGAATGTAACGGGCTGTTCAGCATTTTTCTGAACTTGCCGGGCGTACATCTGAACCCGGTCTTTATGAACATAGTGATCGGTCCACTCCACACAAGCCTCGTTTCCTACTGATAACGAAAAAATGATGTCATTATACTGATTCGCGTAATCAATCAGAGTTTCGATGTTTTTCTGATTGAGGAGTGCATTTTCTTCAAGTTTAGGTTTTGAATATATGCCACCGTTCCACGGACAATTGAAATTATTCATCTCGGCTTCTATATATGCTCCCAGCATGACCTTGAAATCAAGATTTTCATTTCGAATCACATCCAGAACCGTTTGTGCATGTTCATCACAGTTAAAAATCCGCAGATATTTCCAGTGACTATGTAAAAGAATAAGATCTTCTTTTACCTGCTCATAAGAGGGGTAGGAGTGACCGGGACGCTGTCCCTCTCTGAAACCGGAGTAGCAGATTCCTTTTCCCCGTTTAATGCCAATGATATCGAAAAAGTTCATTTATTAAACTTAAGGTTGCCCTTGCTGTCCCAGATACCCCAGTAGGCGCCAACCTCACCTTCGCTGCTTACTTTCCAGGCCTCATCAAACGAAGAAAAATAGAATAGTTCAATATCATCATCCAGAGACCAGAGGTTTGCATTGATAAAGTACTTCATTGCATTCTCGTAAGACGGTATTGCACCACCCAGATTTTTACCTTCACTTGGCCATCCCGTTTCCGTGACGATAACCCGCTTACCGTTAGCTGCAGCCTTTGCCTGGTTATACATATGGCGCATGTGCTGAAAAGAATCCTCCAGAGACGTTCCTTCCCAGTAAGGATAGCAGTTGCAAAGAATTACATCAGAAATTTCAGAAAGTTCAGGTCTTTCGACGAATTCGTAATAGGCATCGACGTATCCAACAGGAACTCCGTCGGTTTTCTCTTTCACAGTTTTGATGTAGCCTAAAAGCTGATCAAGCGAAAGGTCATTGCGATAAAGCACTTCATTTCCTACAGCAGCAATGTTCACGAGTCCCTGGTTGCAGAGTTGAATCAGATTTTCAATTTCATTTTCATTCTTCTCTTCGTCGCTTCCAAGCCAGGCACCTGCCATAGTTTTGAGCCCGTTCTCTTTGGCAACCTTTGGAATCAGTTCATTCCCTTCTGTGCATGAGAAAGAACGAACCCATTCCGTGTGCGGCTGCAGGATGTTCATTCGCCTGCGAATTTGATCTTCAGAGATGATGTGCCCCGGTTCCTGCCCCTCTTCGTAGAGGCTGTAGCAGAATCCATGAATGCCGCCATTAAGAATTTCGAGGAAAAGATCTGTGAGCTCTTCTTTAGAAATATCCTCATGATATCCTTGAAATTTGCTTACAAGGCTGGGTGAATATGTTTGATATCTTTCTTTTCTGAAGGACATGTGGTATAAAATATTTTTAAGATTAAATGTTTGTCAGAATCAGGCGGCGGCTTTTCTTTCAGCCAGTTTTTCCTTGATTTGTTCTGCTTTTTCTTCTGTGAGGTCGTATGTAGCCATTATCGCCATAGAAATGAGCGTACCCGCAATAGGCAGTCCTGAGAAGAATAACCGAAGTCCCGTCATGGGATCACCGAATGTTGTTCCGGCTTCTACGTCGAAGCCTACCAGCGTCATAATCGCACCTGTTGATAAACCTGCTATAGCAAAACCAAATTTTACCATCCACCAGTAAATGGCACCGAAAATTCCTTCTCTTCTTTTTCCGTTTTTCAGTTCATCCAGATCGCATACGTCAGCTGTCATCGACATCATCAGCGTAAACAAACTACCGATACCAAACGAGAAGAACGGTAATGCAAACAGAAACATGTAGGGTTTACCGGGAATGAATAGAAACCAAAGGAGGGTATAACCTATCAGGGAAATTCCCTGGCAAACCATAAAAGCATTTTTCTTTCCAATTTTCATGGAAATCCAGGCTGTAATGGGGATTACAATAAACGTGGTACCCAGGGCTCCCACACTGCCAAAGAGGGTGGGCCAGACTCCTGCTGCAGCAGCGTCGCCTCTGAAAAGGTAGTAGACAACAATGAAAAAGGTGAAGCTGGCTACGGTATTAAAAGAGTTGAATATCAAAAATGTGGAGATACAAAGCTTGCGAAACGCTTTAATCTGAAAGGACTGCTTAAAACCATCCAGAATTGATTTCAGACTTTGACCAATCTTTGAAAGAGTGAGAGATTCGAAATCGTCTCTGTCTTTGGTAGATTCCGTTTTTATGAAAACGGCGGGAATCATTGCAAATATGGCGAAGATAACCCCAACCCAAACCGCCAGAGTTCTGGTTGCAGTATCGGCGTTTGGAAACCAGTCCGGATCGTACATTATTACCCAGAACCACGGGGCTATAACCCATGCCCACTGGCCTATCCATTGAGCAACGGCCATCAGGTTGGTTCGCTCATGAAAGTTATCGCTCATTTCGTAACCCATGGCAACATAGGGGACACTAAAAATGGTTAGTCCCAAATAGAAGACGATTGACCAGACCAGGAAGTAGATGAAGTTATAGTCAACCCCACTTTCCCTGTAGAGCTGCCACATGATGGAAAACGATATTCCCATAATAACGGCACCAATAAAGACGTAGATACGCCGGCGCCCCCAGGTAGATCTTGTATTATCTGATATAAAACCCATGATAGGGTCTGTTATGGAGTCAAAAACCCTGGGAAGGAAGAATAGAACACCCCACATCCAGCCCGGGAATCCTAAATCCTGAACCAATACCACCATAAAAATTCCCATTGCGGCCGGGAACATCTGATTACTAAACATTCCCATGCCAAAAGCAATTTTTTGCCCCAATGGCACAATGTCTTTTTCAGGAATTTTCTTTTTATCCACTTCTTCCATCATCACTCCAATTATGTTATGTCTGATATAACCTGGCGCTTACTCAGGAATCGCCAGAATCACAGGGTTCTTGTTAGTTATGATCTCGGTTTTTCACAGGATTGAGGACCACAGTTTGTAAAGCTTTGCGATCAATTGAAATACCGGTGTATTCACCAGGCAGCTCCAACCGAATATTTTTTCTTTTTTCCCCGGGGTTAAAAATCACAGCTATAATGGATCCATCCGGATTTTGGGCAGCTGTACACATCAACTGTTCGTCTCCGTTCACAAATCCAATCCGTCTGGCCCCCGGCCGAATATACCTGCTAAAATGTTTTAATACACAATACAGCGGAGTAAAGTAAACTTCATCCAACTCTGTGTCGACAATAACCGGTGCCGTACACCAGTTTTTCGCCCAGTTTGGACCTCCCCGCCGATCCAGAATCATATTCCAGTCAATCCAGCCATCTACATGGTTATTCAGGCATCCAATAATGTCCCGGGCATACCGAAAAACAGGTACATACTTCGGGTGGAGGTGCTTTCGGTCGTCAGGAGCCCAATCCCAGCCCCAGTCAGTCGCATTTTCCGACCAGTACCAGGCGTCATTTTTCCATTCGGGTACCTCAGCATCGATGCAGGCTTCGGTTTGAACCAGATGTTTATTCGGCGCAGCTTTATGAGCGTATTGAAGTTCGTCTGCAAAAATTTCAGTTGTGCTTTCGTACCAGTGAACTGCGGTTCCGTCATAAAGTGAGGCAGTATTCTTATCGGTATACATCGCATCAACCCAGTGTCTGAGTTCGGGTCCGCGGTTTTGATCGTACCCCAAAATTTTTATTGTTTTGTGATCTTTTTTGAGCCGTGGTTTAAGGAAGTTCTTCACAAAATGATTCATCTCTTCCGAAGTAAAATGCATGCTTTCCCAGCTGGAGTTGTTTCCAAGGGGCTCATTCTCAACGGTAATTCCCCAGATATTTATTCCCTCATCCCGGCATGCGCTCAGATATTTTGAAAAATAGAGCGCCCAGGTTCTGTAATATTCAGGCAAAAGCCTGCCACCACACCAATCGTTGTTATCCTTCATCCAGGGAGGTGCAGTCCATGGAGAGGCAATGATTTTAAACCCGTCTTCAGAAACTCCAATGGCCTGCTTTATCATCGGAAAAAGCCATTTCTTGTCTCTTTCAATTGAAAAATGATTCAGCTCCTTGTCGTTTTGAACCGGTGCGTAAGAGTAGTTATCGAGAGAAAAATCGCAGGAGTTGATATGCGTACGTGTAAGCGAATATCGGGAGCCGCTTCTGCCAAAATAAGCTTCAATAATATTGTCCCGGTTTTGTTTGCTGAGTTTACTCAGAAGGTAAGCCGAAGCTTCTGTAAAAGAGCCCCCAAATCCTGTGATTGTCTGATAGCTAAGATCAGGCTGAATCGTGATAACGCAGTCTTCTTTTCCACTATTTGAGGCATGGATCCGGGTAAAGGCGTACCCTTTTTCAGAAGTCTCATAAACTTTAATTTCGGCTGAGAACAGACTCATACAGGCGCCTCAGCAGGATTTATGAGGTCCACAGTGTTAAGCTTTCTGATTATTTTATTCTGCATCGCTCCCGCTTAAAATTTCTTCAGCCGCCGGAGGTACCAGGACATCATTCATCAGGGAATCAGGATCACCGCCATAGGTTTTTGTAATTGGCTTGCCGTCGCGGGTCAGTCCTTCGAAAACACCCTTATCAACCAGGTCCCAGATGGCATATTTCGCCTCAGAATTAAGGTTTATAAGTCCAAAGTGATTTTCTGACCCCAAGGGGTTGCCGGCATCTTTCCACTGCTCATCAAAAGCTTCAAAGTAGAATACGCTCACGTTATTATTATCCGACCATTCCCGAATCAAACGGTGATATTTGCCGGCTTTATACTCATCTGTTGCTCGCGCTCCCGTTTCGCCGTAAAATTCGTTCGATACTGTTGCCCAGCCCGTTTCCCCAATGTGCACTGGTTTTTCCACACCAATACTGTCCATATATTGAATTACGCTGTTATACTGAGAAACGGCATAATCCAATGCGCGATTCATGGCGGAATCTATTTTTTCAATGTCGCTCAGCCGGGTCTCTTCTTCCGGTACCCCCCAAAATTCGGGATTGTAGTGCGTGTCGTGCATGGGGTAGGTGTGCAAAGAAATAAAATCCACTTCCCGTATCAACTCATTGAGAGCCTCTTTATGATAGCTGGGATCTCCGCCGCCCCAAGAGGCAAAGTTGTCGGAGCTTGTAATCCATAAGTCTGAAGGCAGTTCGCCGTTATCCCGCAACTTTTTGAGGTGGCGAACCCAGTTCAGGATAATATCTGGCTCCACGTAATACTCAGTTGCCCAGTGAACCATTGCTTCGTTACCTACTGCAATGATCTTAACGATGTCCGGGTACATGCTGGCCAGTTCTACGGCCCTCGCTATTTCAACAGCATTTCGTTCTGCATCCTCATAGCGAATTCGCTCAGGATTATCGGTCCATGCGTTTTTGGCATCGATCCAGGCGCCCAGCATTACGTACATTTCAAAGTCGGAGTCCTCTTCTTTGAGCTCACTGATTGCTTTGAGAACATTTGAGGCATGATCGAGATGTACATTATAGGTTCGAATGATTCTGATCCCCATAGCGTGAAGAATTTTCATGTCCTCCTTTAGCTGCGGGAGGGTGGGCTGAATATCTCTGGTGTTTTCCCGATATCCTCCATAGGAAATCGCAATATACTCCGGATTCCCAAGAATTTCTGAGGCCGAGATACCGTCTGAATCAGAAGCTGTATCTGACTGTTGATTGCTGTTACATGAGATCATAAACGTAGCAATGGAAATAAGCAGTATGATGGTTAAGTGCTCTTTCATGTTGTTGTGGTTTAGGATTGGTCGAAGTATCTCCCAGACAGATGAACACCGATGGACTCTACCTCCCCGGTTCTCCCGAAAAGAGCGGATGAGAGCTCTTTATCGATTTCATACTCCCGGAATTCGCGGGTATTACCGTCACTTAGCGTCACTTCCACTTTTTCATCGTCAGAGAGCTGATACACTACCGGAACCTGGCAAAATGTAAAAGCGAGTGAGTTTTCTGGCAGAAACAGCTGTTTTGTTTCACCATCCACTGCAATATATTCGAACGTTTCTCCGCCACTAAGCAGCTCATCATTATGCAGAAGAACGGGTGAAAATGTCAGTTTCTCATTTTTGATAAAGACGCCGAGCTCTCCGATTCTGGTCAGAATATCTTCCTTAACCTGCCCCGTCATACCCGGCTGCTGAGCTCCCCGGTGGAAGGGTGTATGTGAATAGGGGTCGGTAGGGAATGCGCCATAAACGTCCGGCGATTTGTGGATGCCAATTCCTTCACCAATTTCCCGAAAA
>Ga0102943_1002518_pt1 | contig 10694 bp, 7 predicted proteins | sample SalPonC_black_MG_FD_78174 | JGI IMG/M metagenome (GOLD analysis project Ga0102943, IMG submission 78174) | Salt pond soil microbial communities from South San Francisco under conditions of wetland restoration - Salt Pond MetaG... | ecosystem: Environmental > Aquatic > Marine > Intertidal zone >...
CCAGAAGCTCGATCAGCCGCCGATCCGGCCACATGGCCCGCCTCCCGCCCCGTCAACCCGGGCTTGACCGTAGCGCGGCAGTCTCTCCTGCGCAGCCCCCCGCCGGAGGGGCCGCCGAGTCGGACGACGTCATGACCACGTACGGGCGGTGTCGGTACTTATGCACGACGAACGTCCGACACGGGGCCGACGCGCGCGGCGCCGACGATGCACACGAGCCTGACGAAAGCCCGACGCGAGACGCAGGATCGCCCGACACGTGACGCACGCAAGCCCGACGCCGCATGCACGTCTGCGGGACGGACTCCGACCCTCCCCGGACGTGACGGCGCCCTTTGCGCCCGGCCCTCCGAGGCGCCATGCTCCGCTCGCCAGAGCCCCCGGAGGGAGCCGCGATGCCCGCCCCGATCCCCGCGCCCGACATCCTCTACACGCCGACCCCGGCGCCGCCCCCGCTGGCCGAGCTCGCGAAATCGCCCCTGAAGCGGAAGATCCACGTCTTCCGCAACATCCTGCGCACCAGCCGGAACTTCCTGAACCTCTACCACCCCGAAATCGCCGAGCATCGCTGGCTGGTGAACCGCCTCCGCGACGAGCAGGTCGTCTCGATCAACGACCCCGAACTCGCCCGCCACGTCCTGCAGACCAACGCCGACAACTACGTCAAGGGCCGGTTCTACGAGATCATCTTCGGCCCCTTCCTCGGCAAGAGCTCGCTGACGCTGGAGCACGACGCCTGGCGCACCCGCCGCCGCCTGATCTCCCCGGCCTTCAACGCCCGCGCCATGAAGGGCGTCGAGGGCGTGGTGGAGCGCCACGTCGAGGCGATGCTGGCCCGCTGGGGCGAGGCCGCGGACGAAGGCCGCGAGATCAACCTCTCCGCCGACGCGGCCGAGCTCACCATGCGCATCGCGATGGAGGCGTTCTTCTCCGCCGACATGGGCGCCGACCCGGCCCGCATCGCGCGGCTGATGGAAGGCGTCATCACCGATTCCGGCACGATCGACTTCGCCGACGTCCTGCAACTGCCGAAATGGTTCCCCCGGCGCGACCGCCGGCAGGCCTTCGCCTGGCTCGCCGAGCTCGACGACTGGCTCTACGCCCTCGTCGACAAGCGCCTCGAGGCCCGCAGCCGGGGCGAGCCCGAGAACCCCGACCTCCTCGACATCCTCGTCCACGCCCGCGACGAGGAGACCGGCGCCCTCCTCGACCGCCAGGCGATCCGCAACGAGGTCTTCACCCTCTTCGCCGCCGGGCACGAGACCACCGCCCTCTCCCTCGCCTGGGGTCTCGACCGTCTCGCCCGCGAGCCCGAATGGCAGGAGCGCCTCGCCGAAGCCGCCGGCGAGGCCGAGCGCGCGGCCGGCCACCCGTTGACGGCGGCCGAGGCGAAGGCCGTCCCGCTCCTCCCCGCGGCCTATGACGAGATGCTGCGCCTCTACCCCCCGGCCTTCTCCGTCGGCCGCACCGCCCTCGGCCCGGACCGCTTCGAGGACCTCGAGATCGAGGCCGGCGCCCGCGTCCAGGTCGCCATCCACCACATCCACCGCGACCCGCGCCACTGGACCGAGCCGGCGAGGTTCGACCCGGCCCGCTTCCTCCCAGAGGGACGGAAGGGCCGCCATCCCTTCGCCCACATCCCTTTCGGCGGCGGCCCCCGCATCTGCGTCGGCCTGGCGCTCGCCCGGCTCGAGGGGCTGATGGCCATCGCCCGCGCCCTGCCGCGCTTCCGGCTCGAGGCGCCGGGCGCGCCGCCGAGCCCCCTCGGCAAGATCACCCTCCGCACCGAGGCTCCGGTCCGCCTCCGCGTGAGCCGCCGGTGAGCCCGGCCGGAGCGCGCGACCCTCGGCGGCGGTGCGGTCCTCGGGGGCGTCGAGCCCCCTCGGCCCGCGTCGGCGCCTGCGCGCCTCCCGCCCGGCGGCGCCGTCCGGCCTCCGCCCCGGCCGCCCGCGGGCGGCGCGCGTGAGCGCCGCGCGCCCGACCGGCCTCCTCGCCTTCGCCCGCGCCAACGGCCCCTGGCTCGGCGCCGGGGCGCTGATGACCTTCGCCTCCAGTTTCGGGCAGACCTTCTTCATCGCCGTCTTCGCCGGCGGCATCCGCGAGGAGTTCGCCCTCTCCCACGGCGCCTGGGGCGGGGCCTACACCCTCGGCACCCTCGCCTCGGCGGCGGTGATGCTGCAGGCCGGCGCGCTGACCGACCGCTTCCGCGCCCGCACCCTCGCGCTTCTGCTGACGCTCGCCTTCGCCGGCGTCTGCGTCTTCGCCGCCAACGTCTCGGGCTGGTGGACGCTCGCGCTCGCCATCTTCGGCCTGCGCTTCTGCGGGCAGGGGATGCTCACCCACACCGCCGTCGTCTCGATGGGGCGCTGGTTCGCGGCCAATCGCGGGCGCGCGATCGCCATCGCCAATCTCGGCATCGCGGCGGGCGAGGCGATCCTGCCCTTCCTCTTCGTGCTGCTGATCGGCTGGCTCGGCTGGCGCGGGGGCTGGCTCGCGGCGGCGCTGTGCCTCCTCCTGATCGCGCCCTTCGTCCCGCGCCTCCTCCGGACCGAGCGCACGCCCCGCTCGATCCCGGAGGCGGAGCACCGGCCCGGCCTCGGCGGGCGTCACTGGACGCGGCGCGAGGCGGTCTCCCACTGGCTGTTCCGCCTGACCTTCCCGGGCTTTCTCGCGGCGCCGGTGTTCTCCACCGCCTTCTTCTTCCAGCAGGTGCATCTGGCCGAGATCAAGGGCTGGACCCTCGCGCAGTTCACCGCCCTCTTCCCCGTCTACGTCGCCCTCGCGATCCCGGCGAGCTTCCTCGGCGGCTGGGCCGCCGACCGCTTCGGCGCGACTCGCACGATCTTCCTCTGGCCGCTGTTCCTCGCCGCCGGGCTCACCGCGGCGGCGACGCTGAACGGGCTCCAGGGCGCGGTCGCGGCGTTGGCGCTGCTCGGCGTCATGCAGGGGCTCGGCTCGTCGCTCACCGGCGCCTTCTGGCCGGAGGTCTACGGCACGCGCAACCTCGGCGCGATCCGCGCCGTCGCCTCCTCGGCGATGGTGTTCGCGACGGCGCTCGGGCCGGGACTTTCGGGCGCGCTGCTCGACCTCGGCGTCGGCTTCGAGGCGCAGCTTCTCGCGATGGCGGTCTACGCCTTCGCGATGGCCGGCGTGTTCCTCGCCGCCGGCCGCCGGGTCGCGGCGGAGCGCCGCCCCCTCGCCTCGTCCGCGGCCTGAGCCTTCGGCGACGGCTCGGCCCGGGCCGTCCCTCGCGACACGCGAAGCCCACGACGGCACAGGAACCGCTCAGGACGCCGCGCGTTCCTGCCTCCGAGCGCGCGGCGAAGAGGACGGCTCCGAGGTCATGGCGGAAAACGAACGGAAGGCCGGATTGCGCCTTCAGGTGGCGAGCATCAGGACCGACGACGCCGGGCGGGGCATCGCGCGGCTCGACGACGACGCGATGCGCAGGATCGGCGTGCGGGAAGGTCAGCCGGTCGAGATCGAGGGCCGGCGCACCACGGCCGCGATCGCGGTCGCCGCCTATCCCGAAGACGAAGGGCTGTCGCTCGTGCGGCTCGACGGGCTGCTGCGCGGCAACGCCGGCACGGCGTCGGGCGACCACGTCGAGGTCGCCAAGGCCGACCCCAAGCCCGCCCGGCGCATCACCGTCGCGCCGGCGCAGAAGAACCTGCGCCTGCACGGCTCCGGCGAGGCGCTCAAGCGCAGCTTCGACCGACGCCCCTTCGTCGCCGGCGACGTGATCTCGACCTCGGTGCACACGCCGCGCGCGCAGACCGATCCGCGCATCCCCGAGGAGCTGCGCGGCATGTTCAACCTGCCGGCCTACGGCCTGCAGGAGATCCGCCTCGTCGTGGTCGCCACAGAGCCTCGCGGCATCGTGCAGATGACGCCGGACACCGAAGTGGTGCTGCGCCCGGAATACCAGGAGCCGGCCGAGCTCCGCCGCCCCGACATCACCTACGACGACATCGGCGGGCTCGGCGACACCGTCGACCGGATCCGCGAGATGGTCGAGCTGCCGCTGCGCCATCCCGAGCTGTTCCAGCGCCTCGGCATCGACCCGCCGAAGGGCGTGCTGCTGCACGGGCCGCCCGGCACCGGCAAGACCCTTCTCGCCCGCGTCGTGGCGAGCGAGGCCGAGGCGAGCTTCTTCCTGATCAACGGTCCCGAGATCCTCGGCAAGATGCAGGGCGAGAGCGAGCAGCGCCTGCGCGACGTCTTCACCCAGGCCCGCGAGGCCTCGCCGGCGATCATCTTCATCGACGAGGTGGATTCCATCGCACCGAAGCGCGAACAGGTCGGCGGCGAGGCCGAACGCCGGCTTGTCGCGCAGCTCCTGACGCTGATGGACGGGCTGGAGCCGCGCCAGAACGTCATGGTGATCGGCGCGACCAACCGCGTCGACGCCCTCGACGAGGCGCTGCGCCGGCCCGGCCGGTTCGACCGGGAGATCGTCATCGGCGCGCCCGATCAGCGCGGGCGGCGCGAGATCCTCGTCGTGCACACGCGCGGCATGCCCCTCGCCGGGGACGTCGATCTCGACGAGATGGCGCGCGTCACCTACGGCTTCGTCGGCGCCGACATCTCGGCGCTATGCCGCGAAGCGGCGATGGACGCGGTGCGCCGCATCCTGCCCGATCTCGACCTCGAGGACGGCATCCCGTCGGAGCAGCTCGAGCGGCTGGAGGTCACCCGAGCCGATTTCGAGAACGCGCTGAAGCGCGTGCAGCCCTCGGCCATCCGCGAGATCATGATCCAGGTGCCGAACGTCGGCTGGAAGGACATCGGCGGACTGCCCGAGGTGCGCGAGCGGCTGCGCGAATCGATCGAGCTGCCGCTGAAGTCGCCCGAGAGGTTCCGCGACCTCGGCATCCGTCCCGCCAAGGGCTTTCTGCTCTACGGGCCGCCGGGAACCGGCAAGACGCTGCTGGCGAAGGCCGTGGCGCGGGAGGCCGAGGCCAACTTCGTGGCCACCAAGTCCTCCGACCTGCTGTCGAAATGGTACGGCGAGAGCGAGCAGCAGGTGGCGCGCCTGTTCCGGCGCGCCCGGCAGGTCGCGCCCACGGTGATCTTCATCGACGAGATCGACAGCCTCGTGCCCGCCCGCGGCGGCGGCCTCGGCGAGCCCGCCGTGACCGAGCGGGTGGTCAACACCATCCTCTCGGAGATGGACGGGCTGGAGGAGCTGCAGGGCGTCGTCGTGATCGGCGCCACCAACCGGCCCACCCTCGTGGATCCGGCGCTCCTGCGGCCCGGACGCTTCGACGAGCTGATCTACGTGCCGGTCCCGGACGCCGAGTCCCGCCGACACATCCTCGGCATCCACACCGGCGCGATGCCCTTGGCCGAGGACGTCGACCTCGACGACGTCGCCGCGCGGACCGAGCGATACACCGGCGCGGATCTTCAGGACGTGACGCGCCGGGCCGGCCTCGCGGCGCTGCGGCGCGGTCTCTCCGGCGTGGGACGCGAGGAGTTCGAGACCGCGCTGAAGGAGAGCCGCGCTTCGGTGACGCCCGAGATGGAGGAGGAGTACGAGCGGATCCGCGAGTCGCTCGGGCAGGAGGGGCCGCTGCGCCAGCCGATCGGGTTCCGGCCCTGAGACCGCGGCGGCGCACTCGGCCCGCCGGAGGCCCGCCCGCCGCTCCGCGGCACGCGGCGCCGTGGCGATGCGTCTGACCTTCCTCGGCACCAGGGCGAACCTCGACGTGGCCAAGCGCGGGCACCGCCGCCACAGCGCGGCGATGATCCACCGCGACGGCAGACGCCTGATGATCGACTGCGGCGCGGACTGGCGCGACCGGCTGCGCGACCTCGCGCCGGACGCGATCGTGCTGACCCACGCGCATCCCGACCATGCCTTCGGCCTGAAGGGCGGCGCGCCCTGTCCGGTCCACGCCACCGCCACGACGCTCGACCTGATCGCGGATTTCGACCTCGATGAGACGCACGAGATCGCCGAGCGCGAGCCGACGTCGATCGCGGGCGTGACGGTCGAGGCCTTCGGGGTGGAGCATTCCATCCGCTGTCCGGCCGTGGGCCTGCGCATCGGCGCGCCGGGGGGCGACGTCCTCTACGTGCCCGACGTGGTCTACATCCACCAGCGCGAGGCGGCGCTCGGCGACCTCGCGCTCTATGTCGGCGACGGCGCGACGTTGGAGCGGTCCTTCGTCCGCAAGACCGACGATCGCCTCGTCGGGCACGCTCCCGTCCGCCAGCAGCTCACCTGGTGCGCCGACGCCGGCATCCCGCGCGCGCTGTTCACCCATTGCGGGCGCGACGTGGTGGCCGAGGACGGGCGCAAGGCCGCGGGCCGGCTGCGCCGCTTCGCCAACGAGCGGGGGGTCGAGGCGCGCTTCGCCCGCGACGGCATGGAGGTCGACCTCGACGACGGGGGCGGCGGATGACGCGGATGACCGACCGCGCCGCCCTGATCGAGGATCTGGAGGCCGGCTGCACCGCCCCTGCCGATCGGCGCATCGGCGTCGAATACGAGACCTTCGCCTTCCGGCGCGACAGCCATGAGCCGGCGCCCTACGACGGCGACGGCAGCGTCTGCGCCCTGCTCGAAGCGCTTGCGGGAGAGGACTTCGAGCCGGAGCGCGAGCGGGGCGCCCTGATCGGCCTGAAGGGCGCGGAAGGCGACGCCTTCAGCCTGGAGCCGGGCGCTCAGTTCGAATACGCCGGCGCCCCGCTCGGCGACGTCGGCGCCGTGCAGACGGCGCTGGAGCGGCGTATGGCCGAGGTCGCCCGCGTCGCGGCCCGAAGCGGCCTCGGCATCCTGCCGCTCGCCTTTCCGCCGCATTGGCCGCGGGAGCGGATGCCGGCGACGCCGACGAGCCGCTACGGGATCATGCGCGACTACATGCCGAAGGTCGGGACGCGCGGCCTCGACATGATGCACCGGACCTGCAGCGCGCAGGTGAACCTCGATTTCGAGAGCGAGGCGGACATGGTCCTCAAGTTCCGCGTCGCGCTGGCGCTGCAGCCGGTGGCCGTCGCGCTCGCCGCCAACTCGCCCTTCGCCGAGGGCCGGCCCGCCGGGCGGCCGAGCCACCGCGGCTGGATCTGGCTCGACGTCGACGAGGCCCGCGCCGGCCTGCCGGCCTTCGTGTTCGAGGACGGCATGGGCTTCGAGGCTTGGGTGGACCACGCGCTCGACGTGCCGATGTATTCGGTGTCGCGCGGCGGCCGCCACATCGACCTCGCCGGCCGCTCCTTCCGCGATTTCCTCGCCGGCCGGCTCGAAGACCTCCCCGGCGAGCGGCCGACGCGCGGGGACTGGCGGGCGCATCTCAACACGCTGATGCCCGAGACCCGGCTGAAGGACCGGCTCGAACTCCGCGGCGCGGACACCGGCCCGCCCCGTCAGGTGGCCGCGCTCGCCGCGTTCTGGACCGGGCTCCTCTATGATCGGGCGGCCCTCTCGGCGGCCTGGTCGCTGGTGCGGGACTGGAGCGCCGAGGAGCGCGAGACGCTTCGTCGCCTCGCCCCGCAGCAGGGGCTCGCGGCCCCCTTCCGCCGCGCAAGCCTCCGCGAGGTCGCCGCCGCCGCGGTCGAGATCGCGCGGGAGGGTCTCGGAAGCCGCGCCGCAGGGCGCGACGACGCCGACCGCCTCGACCCCTTCGCCGAAGCCGCCGAGACCGGCCGCGTCGAGGCCGACCGCTGGTCGGAGGCGTATCACGGACCTTGGCGCGGCGACCTCTCGCGCGTCTACGACGCGGCCGCGCTCTGACGCTTCCGCCCGACGAAGGGCGACCCGGGGCGGCCGAAGGGCGCCGCACCGGCCGGTCGGGCGGGCTCCGCCGGGTTCGACGCGCCGGGCCCCGGCCTGCGCTCAGGGCCGCGACGCGGCCCGCCGGCCGGGCGACCCCGCCGCTCAGCCTCGCGCCGCGCCCTCCGCCGCGAGCGCCGCGAAGGCGTCCCGCGTCAGCGCATAGGCGCGCAGATCCTCCGAGACGTCGCAGAGGCCGTCGTAGAGCGGCCGCGCCTCGGCCAGCGCGCCGCCGTTCACCAGCCACAGGAAGCGACCGCCCTCCGCCGAGGTCAGCGCCGCCAGCCGCGCGATCAGCGCCCGCGCCACCCCGCGCCGCCGCGCCTCCGGGAACACCGCCAGATCCTGCAGATACCGCCCGCGCACGGCCCAGGCGCTCTCGTAGGCGAAGAGATGCACGGCCATCCCCTCCACCCCGCCGTCGCGCTCCGCCACGAGCACCCGCATCGGGGTCTCGGGCGAGAGCACGTCGCGCCGCACGATCTCCGCCGTCATCGGCGCGGCGTCGCCGACGACCGGCCGGTCGAGCAGGGCGTAGAGCGCCGCGAGGGCCGGCGCGTCCGCGTCCCGGCCCTCGCGCACCCGAAGCATCGGCTCAGACCAGCTCGCGCACGTCCGTCAGCCGGCCGGTCACCGCCGCCGCCGCCGCCATCGCCGGCGAGAGCAGATGCGTGCGCCCGCCGCGGCCCTGCCGCCCCTCGAAGTTGCGGTTCGAGGTGGAGGCGCAGCGCTCGCCCGGCGCCAGCTGGTCCGGGTTCATGCCGAGGCACATCGAGCACCCGGCCATCCGCCAGTCGAAGCCGGCCTCCTTGAGGATGTCGGCGATGCCCTCCTCCTCGGCCTGCGCGCGCACCAGGCCCGAGCCCGGCACCACCATCGCCCGCACGCCGTCCTTCACGCGCCGTCCCTCGACGACCTTGGCCACCTCGCGCAGATCCTCGATCCGCGCGTTGGTGCAGGAGCCGATGAAGACCGTGTCGATCGCGACGTCCTGCAGCCGCGTGCCCGGCGTCAGGCCCATGTACTCCAGCGAGCGCCGGGCGGAAGCGACCTTGCCGCCCTCGAAATCCTCCGGGCGCGGCACCGTGCCGGTGATCGGGAGCACGTCCTCCGGGCTGGTGCCCCAGGTCACCACCGGCTCGATCTCCGCGGCGTCCATCACCAGCGTCTTGTCGTAATGCGCGCCCTCGTCCGAGGTCAGCGTGCGCCACCAGGCCAGCGCCAGCTCCCACGCCGCGCCCTTCGGCGCGTGCGGCCGCCCCTTCACGTAGTCGAAGGTGGTCTCGTCGGGCGCGATCAGCCCGGCCCGCGCGCCGCCCTCGATCGCCATGTTGCAGACCGTCATCCGCCCTTCCATCGACAGCGAGCGGATCGCCTCGCCGGCGTATTCGATGACGTGCCCGGTGCCGCCCGCGGTCCCGGTCCGCCCGATGATCGAGAGCGTCACGTCCTTCGCCGTCACGCCCACGGGCAGCGTGCCGTCGACCCGCACCAGCATGTTCTTCGACTTCTTCTGGATCAGCGTCTGGGTGGCGAGGACGTGCTCCACCTCCGACGTGCCGATGCCGTGCGCCAGCGCCCCGAAGGCGCCGTGCGTCGCCGTGTGGCTGTCGCCGCAGACGATGGTCATGCCGGGCTGGGTCAGCCCCTGCTCCGGGCCGATGATGTGCACGATGCCCTGGCGGACGTCGGAGACGTCGTAGAGCTCGACCCCGAAGTCGCGCGCGTTCTTCTGAAGCGCCTCGACCTGGATGCGGCTCTCCTCGTTCTCGATGCCCTTGGCGCGGTCCACGTCGGTCGGCACGTTGTGGTCGGGCACCGCGACGGTGGCGTCGGGCCGGCGCACCTGACGTCCGGCGAGGCGCAGCCCCTCGAAGGCCTGCGGGCTCGTCACCTCGTGCACCAGATGCATGTCGATGTAGAGCACCGAGGTGCCGTCCTCGGCCTCGTGCACGAGATGGGCGTCCCAGATCTTGTCGTAGAGCGTCTTCGGGGCGGAGCTCTGGCTCATCGTCGGGGGTCTCCGGACAGAGGGGTCTCTCGGGCGTCGTCGTCGGCGGCGGGGCGGCTCAGCCCGCGCCACGCCGCACGGCGACCCGCCCGAAGAAGCGCCAGGGCAGGCGAGCGCGGTCGACGGGGTCGAGGATCCCGGACATGGCGCGGAAACTATGCCCCGCCGCCGAGACCCGCAAGCGCCATCGCCGCGCATCGCGCTCACCCTCCGGGCGCTGGCGCGAGGCCGACGTCGTCACCGAGCCCCGACCTGCTCCGCCGGCCTGCTCCGCCGACCCGCCCGGCGGTCTTGGTCCGACTGGAACGTCCCAGGACCCTCGCGCCGTCCTCCTGAGCCATGCGGACGCTTCCGCCGCTCCATGCCACGGTCACGATTTAAGGGTTCGCATGCGCGGCGACCTTCCGTGTAGACTCGCAACCGATCCGTGCGTTCCGCGTTCGACGAGTTTGGAGAGACACATGAGTTCACGGCGCGTCGCGCTTCTGGTCGATGGCGACAATCTGAGCGCGAAGCATGCCTCCCGGCTTCTGTCCGAGGCCGACAAGAGGGGCCGGGTCGACGTCAGCCGCGTCTACGCCTCCGCAATCAGGTCCTCGGATTGGCTCGCCACGCCCGGCTACCGGCTGATGCATGCCGGCGCGGGCAAGAACGCGGCCGACCTCCTGCTGAGCATCGACGCGATGGAGTTGGCGCTTCGCGCCGGGATGGAGAGCTTCTTGATCGCCTCGTCGGACGGCGACTTCGCGCATCTGGCGCAGCGACTGCGGGAGCACGGCCTCGAGGTTCTCGGCGTGGGGGAGGCCAAGGCGCCGCCCGCATTCCGTCTCGCCTGCACGCAGTTCGTGCTTCTGTCGGCCGGCGCCTCGGCAGGCGACGGGCGCTGCGGCGGCAGCAGGATATCCG
>Ga0102943_1002520_pt1 | contig 10692 bp, 11 predicted proteins | sample SalPonC_black_MG_FD_78174 | JGI IMG/M metagenome (GOLD analysis project Ga0102943, IMG submission 78174) | Salt pond soil microbial communities from South San Francisco under conditions of wetland restoration - Salt Pond MetaG... | ecosystem: Environmental > Aquatic > Marine > Intertidal zone >...
GCTGGCAACAGCAGCCCCAGCAGCATGGAAAGTCCGATAACCAGTGATTTACTCCTGGGTGACACGAAGCACCTCTCTGATGGATGTGATTCCCTGGAACACCTTTGCCATACCATCCCTGCGCAGGGTCACCATGCCCTTTTTTACTGCCGCCTCCCTGATACGGTTGGTTTCAGAGGTTTGCAGGATCAGATTTCTGATATCATCATCCAGTTCCAGAATTTCAAAGATGGCTTGGCGCCGGAAATACCCGGTTTCAAAACATTTGGAACAGCCACGTGGTCTGTACACCTTTTTACCGGTCAAATCCTGACCGTTGGTGTTGAGGGTTTTTGTATCCTCCGGTGTCAATGTATACTGCTGCCGGCAATGGGGGCACAGAATGCGGACCAGCCGCTGGGCAATGATGGCATTCACCGAAGAGGAGATCAAATAAGGCTCCACTCCCAGGTCCTTCAGCCGCGTGATGGCACCGGCTGCATCATTGGTGTGCAGGGTGGAAAATACCAGATGCCCGGTGAGGGCGGACTGGATGGCAATGCCTGCGGTTTCCACATCTCTTATTTCTCCCACCAGCACCACATCCGGGTCCTGGCGCACGATGGCCCGCAGCCCTTTGGCAAAGGTGACCCCTGTTTTGGGATTCACCTGGATCTGGCCGATGCCTGTCAGATTGTATTCCACCGGATCTTCAATGGTGATGATGTTTTTGTCCGGAGAATTGATTTCCGACAGACTGGCATACAGGGTGGTGGTTTTGCCGCTCCCGGTGGGACCGGTAACAAGGACAATGCCGTGGGTCTGCTGGATCATGCGGTTCAGCCGGTCAAAGTGGTCCCGGGAAAGACCGAACTGGTGCAGGGAAAGAAAATATCCGGATTTATTGAGCAGCCGCATGACCAGGCGCTCACCAAAGCTGGTGGGAACGGTGGAGATGCGGATATCGATCTCCTGGTCCCCGATACGCACCTGGGCACGGCCGTCCTGGGGAATGCGTTTTTCTGCAATGTTCATGTTGGCCATAACCTTGATTCTGGAAACAAGGGAGGCTTGAATGCCTTTGGGAGGGGTCAGCCGTTCATACAATATCCCGTCTATGCGGTACCGGATCTTGAGGCTGTTTTGAAACGGTTCGATGTGAATATCACTGGCACCTGTCTTGACAGCCTGTGATATCATCCGGTTCACCAGGCGGATGACCGGGGCATCACTGACATCATCCAGCAGGTCGGCAGTCTCCTCCAGGTCATCCATCATGTGGTCGCTGTCTTCCATATCCTCAGCCAGCTGCCGGGCACTGTCTCCGGTTCGGTCATACAAAATATTTATGGCCCATAAAATAAGGTTTTTACGGGCCAGCATAAGGTCATGGTCTGTCAGACCGATAAGGGCTGCCACATCATCGGCCGGAGCGAGGTCGGATGGATCGTTTATGGCGATTACGGGTCTGCCGGTCTGTTTGATGAGGGGAACCAGGCAGGCTTTTTTGAGAAAATTCCGGGAAATATCTCTTGTCCACGTATCCTCGGTATGGTCCGGTTCCATCACGGACATTACAGGCATGTGATAGATTCTTCCCAGAATTTCCAGCGCATCCTGTTCTGTGATGAGTTTGGTGGCAAGCACGGTTTCCAGCAGACTGGTTTTGTCCTGTTCATAAGCAGTCAGGATTTTACCGGTTTCCTTTTCGGGAAATCCGAATTCCTGGGTCAGAATTTCAATAAATTCCTGAATCATGATTTAAGGCGACACTTCCTGTGCCGGTTTGCCGGACATTTTTTCCTTTATCCGGTCCAGTTTTTTATATAAAGGGATTTTTCCTTTTTCAAGATCCTGGTTAATGCTCTCCTGTTTTTCGTCCAGGATCTGCCTGGCCTCAAGGGGATTTTTCACCACTCTCGGGGTTAAAAAAACATACAGATTGGTACGTTCCTGTCCTTCGGAAACATTTTTAAAGGCCCATCCCAGAACCGGAACATCCCCCAGACAAGGGGTTTTGGACTCGGTTGTGGTCATGCTGTCATCGATCAATCCACCGATGACTACGGTGTGGGTATCTTCCACGATAATGGCGGTTTCAATCTGGCGTTTAAAGGTGGTGGGCCGATCCGGATTGTTCTGGTTCACGGTGTCCAGCTTCGTCAACTCCTGGAACACATTGAGACGGACCAGTCGGCCTTTGCTGATCTGGGGGGTGATTTTCAAACTGATTCCCACATCCCGGTATTCAAAGGAGCTGTAAACTTCTGTGGCGGATTCGGCGGCCGACCGGGTCTGAAACGGCACGTTTTTGCCCACGGTGATGATGGCTTCTTCGTTTTCCGTGGTGAGCAGCTGAGGGGTTGCCAGGATATGCACATCCTTGTCGCTTTGAAATGTCCGGACAATGGCTTGGATATCCGGAAAGGTCACCCCGCCGATGGTGATGCTCTTTCCCAGAACTCCCAGAGAAAACCCCCTGGGAAGGGAGCCATCCCCTGACACACTGTCCAGGCTGCTGAATCCGCCGTCTCCAGTGCCGCCGAACCCGGAAAATCCCACTTTTTCATTGTCGTCAAATGCCTGGGAGGTGCGCCATTCCGTACCGATATCCAGGCCCCTGGTAACATTCACCTCCATGATCAGGCACTCTATGTAAACCATGGCCCTGGGAATATCCAGCTTGGAAATCACTTCCTCCAGCACGGCATAATCTTCCTTCTGGGCCATGATGATCAGGGAATTGGTGGCTTTGTCCGCACTGATATGTACGGCGTCAGACAGCAGCGGGGCCTGTTTCTGACCTTCCGCGGCCTTGTTTTTTTCCTGGGCCGGAATTTCCTGGAGAACCTTGACCAAGGTTTCAGCAGAGGCATGTTCCAGGTAATAGACCCGAATTTTTTCTTCTCCTTTTGGTATCTGCCGGTCCAAAAGTGCCACCAGCTCTTCCACCCGCTTTGTTTCCACTTTGTTGGCCAGAATAACAATGGCATTGGTTCGGTCATCCGCCACAAAATGCACCATTTTGCCGGTGTCCGGACTTTTCTTTTCTTCTCTTGTCCGGGCGGTGAAAATGCTGGAAAGGGTTTTCACCAGTTTTGCCGCATCAGCATGTCTGACCGGTATCACGGAAATGGTTTTGCCGATATTGGGGGCATCGATGGTGTGTATGATTTTCACCAGCCGGTCAATACTGGAAAGGGACGCTGTTACAATGAGCATGTTGGTGTCTCTGTAGGACAGAATCACACTGCCTTTGGGCAAAAGCGGGATGAACAGCCGCTGAAGTTCATCTGCATCCGCATATTTCAAAGGGATGATTCTGGTGACCAGCCGGTCTGCAGTTTCTTCGCTGTTTTCCATCAGCCGGGTATCGATATTGTCGGCCTTTGCATCTGGAATGGGTACGATTTTGGTAATACTGCCTGATTCAACCGTGGAAAACCCGTGGATCTCCAGTACGGATTCAAATACCTTGTATGCATCTTTCACCGACAGTTTTGTGGGGGAAATAACCGTTACATTGCCCCTGATCCGGCTGTCCACCACAAAGTTTTTCCGGGTGAGTTTGCTGATGAATTTGATAAAAACCTTGATGTCCACATTGTCGAAATCTATGGATACATATTCTTCAGACGCAGGTTCCGTACCCATGGCAGATTGCACCAGGGGGAAGGCCAAAAGGGATGTGAACCAGAAAAAACAGCCCAGCACCATGCAGAAAAGCACCTGGTTTGGAGGGTGTGATGTATATGTCACTGTCAGTTTGCCCATAATGTTTCCTTATTCATCTGAAACAGTTTCCACTGTGTAGTCATTATTTTGCGCATTGTAAACAATTTCCTGGGTTTTTCCCCGCCGCAGTATCCTGAACCGTATGTCGGAAATATCATCCAGAGATGCATCCAGAGACTGATAGATCGTTACGGCATCCCGGGCAGAAAGGGTGTCGCTGCCATCGATGGATTTGATAATATCCCCGTTTCTCAATCCGATCTGCTGAAAAACAGAATCATTTCTGATGCCGTACAATAAGAGGCCGTCTGGTTTTCCGTCCGAAAAGAACGGCCGTATCCTGGCTTGCTTCATCAAGGCGGGAATGCCTGCTTCCGCCTGTTCCTGCAGGGAATCTCCCTTGCGGGGAGCGGCTGGTTCCGGTTTCGGCAATGCCCTTTTTGACGGCGCTGACGGTGCCTGGGTGATATCCACTTCCAGTAACTGGTCCTGGCCATTGACGCGCAGTATGACCTGGCTGCGTGCGATTTTTCTGATGGTTGCCCCTTCTACCTCGTCTCCCACCTGGTAAAGGGATTGTTCCCGGGTTTTTTTGTTTTCAATCACAGCATAGGATGCATTTTTCGATGCAGCCGTGACCGTTCCCCACAGGGCCAGCTGCAGACTGGTTTTTTCCAGCGGTTTTTCAGGGACTGCAGAAGGTGGCTCCCGGTCTGGTTCAGGGCTTGCGGCGAGAACATTGAACAGGTTTCTGTCAGCAATGACCGTGTATTTTTTCGGTTTGGTAACCTGGCGGGCCGGGTTTTCAGTGTCTCCGGGGTTGCCGGTCAAACCCGGTAAATCCTGGATCCGGGTGTCAGACGGTGGTGTTATGTTTTTGTATGCCAGGCCCACAACCATATATGCCGCCAGGGTGAGCAGCAGAAGCTGTGCGATAAAAAACAGGTGTTTCATAACTGGATTTCCAGGGTTGCGGCCGGACCGGTTATGGTGAAGGGGATTCCTTTTTCCGGATTGGTTTTGAACAGATTCTCCATGGACAGAATACCGGCAAATTTTGACACATAGGCCGGCTGCGGGTGCAGGCTGCCCGTAAGGTCAACCTGCCAGTTTGCCGGATCTGTGGGGCTGCCCCCTACAAAAACCAGCCGGCCGGCGGCAGCCACCTTGATAATGTCGCCTTTTGCAAGCAGTTTTGATATTATGATCTGCTTGTCATCCCGGGTAAAGGCCAGGGTGATTTCATTGAAATCAAGGGTTGTGATCCCCATGGTGTTGAGAAAAGCATCCTTGATGGTGCAGGTTACCCCGGACATTGCCAGACCGCCTTCTCCAGCTGAATTATCCTGCAGGTCAGGAACATGGTACCGCCCTGACAGGTCAAAAGAGACCTGTGCCGCCATTCCCTGCATGGCAAGGTCCAGGTTTCTAACCTGTAATCCGGTGACAGCCATCTGCAGTCCTGAATAGGCATTTTCTGAAAGTGATATGTCTGTGATATGCCCGTTAACATCGCCTTTCAGAAGGGAGCCTGAAAAATCGAGATCATTTTTCAGGCCCAAGAGAGCGGAAACAGGAAAATACACCCGCACATTTTTGGGTTCAAGGGTCAGGATATTTTTCAGGTGCACTGCGGTGTTTTCCATGTTCAGCCCCGGGGGAAAACAAAGTGAAACACGGTCCATGGTAATGCTGATGCCGGGAAACATATTTTGTGCCGCAATGGTTATTTTCCGGGCTGCGGCCTGATGGGGAAAGCGCAAAACACCGAAAACCCCGACAGCCGCCACAAAATAGATCAGGCATATGAAAAAGCGCTTTACAGTCATGTCACCGGGGCTCCTTTGGGACCATGGTCCGGGCTTCCAGGACCGCTTCCAGCAGATTTGTCTGTTCTCCGGTTCTTGACAGGGAAAGGGAAATGACATGTACGCCGTTACCAGAAGTTTCCACTCCCTGGATAAAATCAACAAACGCTTTCAGGTAGAGGTCTGTCAGCTTGAGCCGTACCTTTGAAATGCTGTAGGGGCCGTCATCCATATTCTGGGTAATGGGTCTCATATAATCGATGTTTTTTTTGATCCTGCTTTTTTCAGCCTGGCTGTCCAGAAAAGAAAAAAGGGTAAAACCCGGTGGCCTGGCGGCCAGAATTTTCTGGTCCAAATCCAGATTCCGGGTGAGATCCTGAAATTGCTGCTGCAGCTGGGTCATTTGTCTGAGCGCATCCTGTTCCACCCCGAGAATCCGCACCAGCTCCTTTTTGCGGTCCAACAGGGGAAGGTAGATGAATTGTATCACCAAAAACATTGTCACCAGAACACTCCCAAGGAAAATGGTATTTTTTTCTCTGTTTGATAAATGCATTATGGGCCGGTTACATATCTATTTTGAATTGAAAGATGACCTGATCGCCTGTTTTGCCGGCATCGGCCGTGGTGATGGTGACGGTTTTGAATTCGGTTGATTTTTCCAGGGCACTTTTCAGTCGGTCTACAGTATTGAAGCTGTCAGTGCTGCCGGTGATGGTTACCTGGCCATGGTTGAACAAAAGGCGTGATAACTGCGTGTTCATATCGGCCGGAATACGGGCCGACAGTTCGTACAGTACATCGATGGCCAATATATCCGGTGTGTTGTCCCGGGACTGCAGGGTACCGCCTTTTTGCTGCAGGATCTGTTTCACCCGGGCCTGCATCAGCAGAAGCGGTGAATGTTCTGCCAGGATCTTTTCCTGAGGAAAGGTTTTTTGATAAAGATCAACGCCTGCCGCGCGGACAAAAGAGATCTGTTCTTCCAGGGTGGAATTGTCCTGGTACAGGTTGAAAAAAAACAGAATGAAAACCATCATGCCCACCACTGCCGTTGAAAGAAGTTCTGATTTGAATTTGTTGAAAAAAGCGCCCGGGCCATAAGGCTTTTTAGAAAAATTCAACACCATCCCGGGTTTTTTAAATACTGTTTCAGATATGGATTCGGTGTCCATATCAACGGGTGTAATGGTCTCGGTATGGAAAAATGTATGCTGCGCCATCAGCTGCTGGAAAGATTGCATCACCTGGTCCGGACCAGGTAACCCGGTTTCTGCTGCCAGAAAGATGGCAAACCGGGTATCCAGGCCGGATCGGTGCCTGAATCCTGTGATCATGCGGGAAACGGTTTTTGCGGCGGCATCACCGATGTTGCCCGATACAGCCAGTGTTCTCACCATGACAGGTTTTGATCCGGCGACCAGGGTGCAGGTGATATGGGTTTGGTCCAGGTGAACAAAAATGCGGTCTGTTTGTGTTCTGCGGATTTCCATGGAAGACAGGGCCAGGGCATATCCTTTGGGCGTGATTACCCGGGGCCTGATGTTGTAAGTTCGCAGACACACGGCAATGTCTTCAGCCGTTGTCCGGGGCAGCGAGGCGGTCAGAAGCAGATGCTGGTCCCGGATAAACCGCAGGTCCTGGAGCAGAAAATCCGATACATAGGTGTCTCCGGGCAGATAGGGAGACAGCTCAAAGGGCAGGACCTGGGCAATTTTCCCCGGGCTGGCAAAGGGCAGGCTGATATTGCGGAAACACACATCCCGGGAAGAGACGAACACGACTGCTTCATTGCAGGCAGTCAGGTCGATGCTGCCTGCAATGGCAGTCAGGGCCGTCCTGAACAAAGAGCCGTCTTCCCGGGGATCGGGCAGGGTGTCATAAGACACAAAAACATTGCCTGTCTGTCTGGTTTTAGAAAGCCTGTGTTCCAATATCGTGGCACCAATGCCACGGGCATTGATATCCAGCAGCAGATGTCGGCCGGACACAGCTCAGCTCCTTTCCATCTGGATAATGCGGCAGATCCACTGGTTGGATTTTTTTTGCCTCTCCCGCCGTATATAGGCGGACAGGGTGACCCGGGCCTGGTTCAGCTGCACCGTGGATGATGCCTTGAATATGTTGCTGTCGTATCGGATCATGCGGTCAAAAATTTCCCTTTCTCGTGCTGATAAATCTATAACCCGGTTATACCATTCTTTGTCAAGCGGGTTTACAAACATTTTGCCATCTTCTGATTTTTGTGCACGATAGTCAAGCATATCCTGGGCAAACCCGTCCATTCCCCGGGGAAGCAGTGCCGCAAGGACCCGGATGCCGGCGGTGTTGATATTGATCCGGCCTGGACAGCGATAGGTTGTTCCATCCGCATGCAGGTCTGAAAAGCCGTAGACAGTGAAGATGTCCCCCAATGCCACAGGGGCGTTTGCAAAGGAATTTTCCGAATTGTCAACCCCGGGCGTATCTGTCAGGAAGGAAAAAAGATCCAGATCAAACCCTTTTACCAGCAAGAGTTCGGAAACAAGATTCAATTCCCGGTCGGCACAGGCATAAGGGACTAAAAGCCCGGCATAATATGCGGATTCAGCGCCGGAAAGTCCGGATACGGCACCATCGTCCCCTGAATCCAGCCAGTCTTTGAGGGCATTGATAATGGCAGCCGGGTCCTGCCGCTCCCTGGATTTATCTTCAGTGATGTACAGATCCAGAAAATTTTCCCACAGCCTTATCTGGTCCGGGTTCTCAGTGCTGCCTGGAAACTGCTGCAATAAAGCGTTTGCCTGTATTTTCCCCAGTTCATCAGTGATTTCAAGGGATATCCGGCCCCGGGTATACCCCAGCTGCGCTGTGATGCGGGAGAGTTTTTCGGGATCAGCCCAGTCTTCCTGGATGGAATCCATGTCTGTTTTTTCCGCATCATCCGCCAGCAGGGCCATGGCCAGATGGATTGCGGACAAGGCCATTTCCCGGGCAGCAAACCGGTCGGTCTGATGACCTGCAGCGATGACCGATTTATTGGTGAGCCTGGCCAGGTGCAGTCCGGTTGCCAGAAGTACGGAAATGACCCCCAGAACCACAAGCAGTGCCATGCCGTTCCGGTTGCATGTCATTTTGTCACCTTTCTGGATACCGGCAGAAAAAAAGCGGTTTTGATCTGGTGTCCGGCATCATCTTCACCTGCGATCTGTATCTCTATTGTGACCCGGGTGGGGACCGTGTATGAAAAGGGTTCCCCGTCGGAATCCCAGGTCTTGTGTTCAATTCCCCGGCTGTCTGTGAAAGTCAGAGAAAAGGTGTGAATATCTTTTACCAGGACCGGATCCGTGCAGGGATTTGGTTCATTTTCGGAAACAAAGGCTTTGTCTGACCGGTGCAGGTCAAAGCGGTTTCCATGACGATGGACATAATAGTGAATCTTGGCTGCTCCCGGAATTGCACCGGGGCCTGTTTCCAGGTGGTTGCGGCTGGCAAACTGCAAATGTGAAAAGAGACTGCCACCGACACTGGTTTCTTCCGCCACAAACCGGAAAATATCCGGATCTTCATTAAAACCGGGCGGGTTATACCGGGGGGGCTGGGGCAGGAAAATCTGTTCCAGGTCTGCTCTCATGGCCTGTAAGCCCAGGCGGAATTGTTCCTGTCTGCGGATATCGTGTGTCACCAGATCGGCTGAGGTCAAAAAGGACCTGAAAGTAGCGTAGAGCGTGGCCAGAGTGATGGAAAAAATGGCCATGGCCACCAGAATTTCCAGGAGGGTGAATCCGTTTTTCCGGGGATCAGTCATCTGTTTCAACCAGATACCGCCATGTGATAATGGTATGAGACCTGCCGGTTTTGGGGGCGTATATGTCAAGCTGAATCTTTTTCAACCGGTCTGACTGCAGTTCCGACAGGGTGACCGGTTCTTCAAATGCGGCCGCTTCAAAGGTGCTGCGCCATTCAAGGCCTTCATATCCCGGTTTGAAATCCCCTGACCGGTCGTAGGATTGATCCGAGGAAGTGGTCAGTAAAGCCAGTTGCCGGCCTGCCAGCAACGGAATCATGCCTTTGAATTTGCCGGCCCCAGCCAGTTGTATTGTGCCGGAGTGCAGCTGCAGCAGGGTCACCAGTACCATGGCCAGCAGTACCATGGCCACCAGGACCTCCAGAAGGGTGAAGCCATTTTTCCGGTGTATGGGAGATCTATGTGCAGTCATCAAATGAAACACGGTCAAAAACCGTTTCAACATCCATGAGAAACGGTTCGATTTTCATGGTCACAGGGGTGTCGGCCCCGTCCACCTGCAGCATGACCAGGTCTGAGTACCCGTGCCTGCTGAACCGGATGGTCCGAACCGACCTGTCTTCCCGAATTTCCGTTGCCGGCCGGGCAAATGCGATGCCGGAAATGCGCAGATTGCCGGCGAGCTCAAATGCATGGGTTCTGGCGTTTTCCCATGCAGGGCCGTCCATGGAGGTGTCGGTTATCCAGATGCGGCCAGATGCCATGTCGATATGGAGAAGCATATCATGGTTTTCCTGCATGGCCCTGTATTTGAGGGTGGTGATCAAGTTGGCCAGGTCGGAGATTCCCTGGGTTTGGGATGTAAAAATGCCGGCACCTTTGAATACCGGGATGGAAAACGCTATCAAGGTGGAGATAATGGTGATCACCACAATGATCTCCACAAGGGTGAACCCGTATGGTTTTTTCAGGATCACTCAAGTTCCCAGCTTTTGATGTCCTGGTTTTTCCCTTCTCCTCCCGGAACACCATCCGCACCATAGGACAGTATATCGTAATCCCCGTTAACCCCCGGACTGAGATACAGGTATTCCCTTCCCCAGGGATCTTTGGGAACTTTGCGTTTGTCCAGGTACCCGTTTTCATTCCATTTGGGCGGCACCGGATCTGTGGTGGGTTTTGCAATGAGGGCGGCCAGCCCCTGTTCCGTGGTGGGATAAAAGCCATTGTCCAGGTGATACATCTTTAAACTGGTTTCAATGGCGGCAATATCCACTTTCGCCTTGATCACTTTTGCCTCATCGGTTCTTCCCATATACCGGGGCACGATCATTCCCGCCAGAATGCCCAGAATAATCACCACCACCATCAGTTCTATAAAGGAAAATCCTTTGTTGTTCATTATCATGGTTAATCAGTCCCTGAAATGCCGCACGGTTTAAA